>Ga0208193_1000070_pt1 | contig 75698 bp, 44 predicted proteins | sample June2015DPH_17_2_FD_184716 | JGI IMG/M metagenome (GOLD analysis project Ga0208193, IMG submission 184716) | Peatland microbial communities from SPRUCE experiment site at the Marcell Experimental Forest, Minnesota, USA - June2015DPH_17_10... | ecosystem: Environmental > Terrestrial > Soil >...
TTCCCCCGCCGTCACCGCGACCACCTCCGTGCCCAGGTAGCTGAAAATGACGAAGACCATCGCCATCCACATGCCGCGCCAGCCGGTCGCCAGAAAACCGCCGTGCGCCGTCAGGTTGGAAACGCCGATTGCGGGCCGCGGACCGAGGCCCATCAGCAGCGACGCGCCGAACACGATGAACAGCACGATGGCCACCACCTTGATCATGGCGAACCAGTATTCGAAGCTGCCGAAGCTGCCCACGCTGCGCGCGTTGACATAGAGCAGCGCGCAGGAAAAGCCCAGAATCCAGAGCCATTTGGGAGTGTTCGGAAACCACCACTGGCAATAGATCGCAATCGCCGTCGCCTCGCCGCCCATCGCAATGCACTGCGCCGCCCAATAGGTATAGCGCACCGTGAACCCCGCCCACGGATTCAGATAGATCTCGGCATAGACGCCGAACGATCCCGCGGTGGGATGCGCCACCGCCATCTCCGACAGCGCGCCCATCAGCAGCAGCGTGATGGCTGCGCCGATCACGTAACTCAGGATGACTGCCGGGCCCGCGGTATGCACGGCCAGCGAGCTGCCGAGGAAGAGCCCCGTGCCGATGGCGCCGCCAATCGCGATCATGCTCACTTGACGCGACGTGAGCTGCCGCGAGAGTTGCTCGCTCTGCTCGATGCTGCCGGGCGTTGGGTCGGGCGTTGTGCCTGTCGTTGCCCCGGGTGTCGCGCCCGGCTTGCCGCCGGCATTCAACAAGCGCGCACCAGCAGTTCTAAATTTTCCTCAAGCGCCGCCAGCGCGGTACGGACATCGTCCATCGAGTTGTAAACGTGAAATGCAAAGCGTACGCCGTCGAGACGCGATGAAGTCACAATGCCGCGCGCCGAGAGCTTGCCCACCAGCGCCGCGGCGTCGTTCGAGCGCAGCACTACCAGCGGGCCTACGCTATCGGCCGGGGTCTTGGACTCGATATGGAGATCGCGCGCGCCCTGCAGAAACGCGCGCGTCAGGCGCTCGATTTGCGCAGCCACATTCTCCATTCCTGTGCCTACCAATAGGTCGAGGGCCGGCCGCGCCTGATAGATGTTGGGAATCGGCGGCGTGCCGCCTTCAAAGCGGCGGGCGGCGGGCGACATGTCGAGGTGTTTGGTGCGGAATGCGAAGACGTCCCGCTGCGACATCCAACTCGTCACCGTGGGCGTGAGCGAATCCACCAACTCACGCCGCACGTAGAGGAATCCGAGACCCGGCGGGCCCAGCAGGTATTTCAATGTACCGGTGACAAAGAAATCCACATCCAGCGCTTTGACGTCGAGCGGGCGCGTGCCGCAATCCTGATAGCCGTCGAGGAACACCAGCGCGCCGTTGGCGTGGGCGATCCGCGCGATACCGGCTACATCCGAGCGGAATCCGTTGAGGAACGAGACATGGGTCACAGGGACGATGGACGTGCGCTCGTCGATGGCGCGCTCGTACGCTTCAGTAGGAACGCGGTTTTCGACGCCGTCCAAAAACTGAATCTTCGCCCCGCGCGGCCGCTGAGCCAGCCAGATGTGTCCCATGGTTGGGAACTCGTATTCGCTCATCACCACGCGGTTGCGCTGCTCGAACTGGAGCGCGCTGGCGATGGGGTTGATTCCCGCCGAAGCGCTGGTGACGATGGCCACCTCATCCGGTTCGGCGTTGATGAAGCGCGCGAATTCGATGCGCAGCGCTTCGTACGCCTCCATCCATTCGTCCCACGGCGAGGATGAGGTTCGCCAGCTTGCCGCATAGTCGCGCATGCCGTCTTCGACGGCGTCGGATAGCGCGCCTTGCGAGCAGTTATAGAGGTACGTCTTTTCCCGCAGAATGGGAAACCGCGATCGCAGGGCGGAGATCGTCTGATCGGTCAGAACTGGTCTCTCTCGATCGGTCAGCATTGTTTCGGGGCGATTGGTTCAACTCTTGAATTCCACAATCACCGCTTCGAACGTGTGGTCCATGTTGTTCTTTTCCACGTGCTTGGTCGGGCCGCCCCAACTGAAATCGCCTGCATTGTGCACCGCCGTAGTGGTCTGTCCATCGGGCGTCGTCATACTGCCGTTTTGATCGGTCAGAGAGACCACCACGCGATTGAGAACGTGCTCGTGCAACGGGACATTTCTCCCCGCCGGCATTTTCACGCGGATCACACGGACCTGACTATTCTCAAACTCCAGCTTGTAATCTTTCGGATCCACCTTGAGGGGATCGAGGGCAACGTCCCCTCTCTTGCTGGGATCGCCCTCCTTTTTGACTTCCAGCTCGATTATGGTGACGGGCTTGTCGCTGGTGATTTCGGAAGTGTGCATCCCGCGCGCGGGACTCCACTTCACCTCGCCCGCCTTCCACTCCTGCGTGATCTTTTTGCCGTCCTGCTGAATGATGTCCTGGCGGCCGGCCTGCAGATAGATCATCACGCGGTTCAGTTTGTGTTCGTGCATACTGCCTTTTTTGTGTGGCTGGTCTAAAGCCCTGACGACTTTCACCTGGTCGTTGTCGATCGGCGGCGGAGGCGTTTGCGCCACAAGCCCCAATCCGATCAGAAGCGCAAGCGCCGGGAATCGCCCAACCGGGAAACGCCCAACATGGAAAGCTGGTATTCGCATTCGACTATCATACACGTGGATACACGTGCGCGACGCCGCGAGGCGGGCTGTCACATCCGTTGGGGGAAGTCCTTGACTCTGTCAGTGAGGGCGGCGCCCGATGCAGCATTCTCCCGCCCCAAGGCGGGCCCGCCTTTGCGCCACCGGGCCCGCCACGAATCCAATATGGTTAATCCCGCTGCCTTGTTACTCCCGCTTGCCGAAGCGAAACACCGGGCCGACGCTGATGCGGAAGTTTCCCTGGCCGGATTGGTTGAAGTTGGTCAGGTAGAGCCCGGGCTCCACGCGAATCGCGATCAGCCTGGTCAACGAGATATCCACAGGAACGGCGAAGAGTGCGGCGAACTTGGTCTGATTGAAGCCCAGGTATCCCACCGCGCCGAGTTGAGATATGGCCGCTGGGGTCGCAGTGGATGGCAGATTGACCTGTCCGAAGACGCCGCCCACCATCAGGCGGAAGCTGCTCTGCACGCGCGCCTGGTTGAGGAAGCGGAACTGCGGGCCGGCGACGTAGCTATATTCCTTGAAGCTGAGATCGGGGGACGTGATGCCCGAGGGCGGGGGGATGGACCCGAACTGGCCGGAAAATTCCGCACCGACGCCGAACCAGCGGTTCAGAAAGCCCGTCGCCGAGCCCACCCAACCATCCATATTCTGTCTCGCGATGTTGGTCTCGGGGTTGGCGATGGTGAATCCGAAGCCTCCGAAGAGCTCGACGGTGCTGCTTTGCGCCAATAGCGGCGCCGCGAATGCCAACATGAAGATTGCGGCAAGCGTGCTTCGTCTCATTCCTATTCTCCTGGGCGCGCATCAAAGCGCGCAAACTTCTCAAGCGCAACGGCCGGCTATTCCGTCTTAGTCTCCGCCAGGCCGCCGCGGAAACTTGCACATCGGCTTGTCTCAAAATGACAGCTTCAACGCCAACTGAATGTTCCGCGGGAAATTATTCTGGCTTTGCGGAATCACTCCGAATACCGGGCTTGTAAACGTAGTGCTCTGAACATTGCCGAGAATCGGCGTATTGAGCGCATTGAACGCTTCGGCGCGGAAAGTCAGATTGTAGTGTTCGCGGATTGCCGTGGTCTTGGTGATGGCCATGGACAATTGCGGAGCAGTGGGTTGTTCCACATTGCCCGAGAAGCGCGGCGGAAGAGCGTTATTGATGGAATCCACCGGGAACGCCTGGTAACACTGCGGGTTATTGTTGAACCAATGCGCGTTGCTCTGCGGCAGCAAAGCGCCGGTAGGCTGAAAAGGACCGCTGGTGGCGGCATAGGTGGTGTACTGGCCGCAGTAATTTTCGGCGCCCGGCAGGCTGACGGGATTACCGGAGATATAAGTCAGGATCCAGTCCACACGCCACCCACTGACGATCTTGTCGGCCGCCCCGGTCACGCCATTGAAGTACCTGCGGCTGTGACCGATGGGGACATCCCAAACGCCATTGAAGGCGAAATCTTCGGGCTGGTTGGCGGAATCGAATTGGTAGAGCAGGTTCTGTTTGGGATTCTGCTGGTGCGTCACCAGCGTGCCGGTCTGTCCGTTCGGGCTCAATTCCAGGGTAGCGGCGGTAGTGGTCTGCCAGCTCTGGCCGATGCAGCACAGCAGCGCGTACTCCTTGTTCAAGGTGTACGAAAAGACGATCGTCATGACGCCCGCGGCGCTGTCGGCGTTTCCAAAGGCGCGCTTTTCCAGGCGCACCTGGAGCGCGTCGGAACGGAACGTCTCGCCCGCCACATCGGCCTGCGTATAGCCTCCCCACAGGGGGTAGTTGTTGAACAGCGTCGATGCGGCGACGGTCGTGCTAGATCCCAGACTATAGTTACTGGGGACAATGCCATACATGGGGTTGGGCACCTGGCGGCTGAAAAATGTCGGATCGTTCATCGCCATCTGTTGCAGAGCGATGCCGGCCGCGTTTTGCTGGTTGCCGTAGCTCTGGCTGTAGTCGGTATAGATGTTGTAGTTACCCGCGAAGGAAACGTCGAGCAGGAAGGCCTTCGGCAATTGCCGCTGGATTCCCAGCGAGTACTGATAAGTGCGAGGAATCTTGTAGTGCAGCATGTTGCTGTTGGACCCGTTGCCGATATTGGCCAACGCGCCCGCGGACGAACCGGGCGCCGCGGCCAACCCCGTGGGAAACGGGTCCACAATTGAGTATGGGCCGGTGGGAGCGCCGTTCGCGCACGGATTGCCACCTACCAGCGGGTTCGAGCAGGCTGACGGGAGCAGGCCGCCATCGAACGTGCTCAAGTAAGGCGTAGTGATGCTGAAGCCGGTTTGAGAGTTGGCGTAGGCGGTATCGGACTGGTAAAATACGCCGAATCCGCCGCGGATCACAGTCTTGTCGCCCACCCGGTACGCGAAGCCGATTCGCGGCGCGCCGTTGGTCCAATCCGTATAACGCGTTCGGCTCGGCAGGCCGTTCTGACCCGCGAATTGCCATACTCCGTAAATGGCTGGGGGCGCCGAGGGATAGGGATACTTCGGGTTGGTGGCATTGTAAGTCGCGGCGTCCGCATTCCAGGCCGCCAGAATCGCGCCGCTGTCCGGGTTGACCTCGTTGATGTTGAACTGCGAGGCCTGGCGGTTATACCTCTCCAACCAGGGTATCTGCACTTCGTAGCGAAGACCGATGTCAACAGTAAGATGGTCGGACACGCGCCAGGTATCCTGCATATAGCCGGCATACATGGGCCTGGTCAGATAGTAGCTGGCGTTGTTATCGATGGAGCTGTTACTCGTCCCAGAGGGGCTGGGAATACCCATAAGAAAGGACGCCAGACCGAGGTAAGTGTCGGCGCCGTTATTGGTGGTGGAGGCATGATCGGAAGCCTGCTGGGCCAGGGCCGAGCCGAAGTAAAGCGTTCCATAGGCGTTGCCCGGACCAACATTGCCCTTGGCTTCATAATGGACCTCGAAACCGAAGCGCAACGAATGTTTGCCCTTCTGCCAACTGAGGCTGGGAAGTAATTGCCAGGAGTTATACGGCGACCAGCTATAACTGCCTGAACCGAACAGCGGGCTGGCGAAACCACCTATGTTGATGTTGGGAATCACCGACGTAGTGACAGTGGGGGCGTGAATCATCCCAGTCATGCCTACCGAAGCTGGAGTGATGGACTGCGCCTCTTCCGTGTAGCCCGGCGTCAATTGTACAAAGCGGAAAAATCCGGCGCGGAGATCGAGAACGGCGGTAGGTGAGATCACGTGAGTCTCGTCGAGAGTAAGTCCGGTGAAGGTGCGGTTGTTGTCGATGTTCCCGCTGCCGACTACTGGCGGACCGAAGCCATTGGTCGACCGGTACTCAAAGCCGTGAAATTCCGAAAACAACACGTAGAACTTGTCCCGCTCATTGAAAACATGATCCCACCGGCCGATCGGCTGGTTGTACCAATAGCGTCCCTCGTTGTTGGTGTTGAAGAAATTGTTATTCAGATTGCCTACGCCCTGTCCTACAGTATTCGGGCCGGGGACATACTTCAAAATGTTCTCTGCCACCGGGCTAATTCTATTTTCGGGAATCACGTCGCCCGGGAAGGGGTTGCGCCAGTAAGTGGAGCCGTTCGAACCGCTGCATGGCTCAGTGGCGAGATTGCCGCAAGGGTGGGTAGTAAGTGGATCGTAAACCGTGATGCCGTAGTTAGCCCAGTTCGCCCCGCCGCGCAAATCGAGGGGAATGGTGGTGGTTCCCGCGCCTGGGAACGGAATGGCTTCCTGGTAACCTTCATAGCTCAGGAACATGAAATCGCGGTTCTTGCGCACCGGACCGCCGATCGTACCGCCGAATTGGTTGACTTCCTGGCGGCCCTTGGCTTGACCAGCCAGATTGGACTGATAGTAATTCGAGTCCAGGACGCTGTTGCGCAGATAGTCGTAGAGCGTGCCGTGAAAGACATTCGTGCCCGACTTGATGGTGGTGTTTACCGCGCCGCCGGCTTCATGGCCCAGTGAGGCGTCATAAGTAGTAGTTACAGCCTTGAACTCCTGGATAGCGTCGACGCTGGGGGCGAAGTCCCACTGGCTGGTGTTATCGCTGATGGCGATGCCATTCATCATGAATACATTGTTGCCATTGCCCGAGCGCGCACCGTTGAACTTATATTCATTGGTGACATCCCACGCGCGCGTGCCTGAAAACCCGCTTGCGCCGAACTGTTGCTGGCCGAAGATGACGCCCGGCGTGAGCGAAAGAAGCATATAACTCTGGCGGCCATTGAGCGGCAAATCCTGCGTCTGCGTGGGGTCGAACACCAGGCCGCGGTTGGCGTCGGAAGCTTCGAGAATCTCCTGTTGCCCCGAAACCGTGATCTCGGTGGCCGCCTGCCCGACGGTCAATTGCATCGGGAGACTGAGGACCTGCTGGACCAGGAGGGTGATCTGCTGCCGTCTCGCCGTGGCAAAGCCGGCGGCCGAGAATTCCACCGTGTAAACTCCGGGCTGCAGATAAGGGATTGCGTAGACGCCCTGCGCGTTGGTCTTCACCGTGAGTACTGCGTTGTTGGCGTCGTTAGTCGCTTTGACCGTGGCGTTGGGCACAAGCGCCCCGCTAGGATCGGTGACCACGCCGGTGATGGTTGCCGTATCCTCTTGAGCGAAAAGCGTGCAACTGAGCAGAAAGAGAACCGCGAAAAGCGAGATACGAATCTTCATGGATTTCCTATACCCTTTTTAGAACGTCGTAACTGCAAGTTAGAACGCTCGCTACGCTGGATGATCTGTTATCGCTATCACATAAGCAACGGAAACTCGTGAGCTTGTCACGAGATCGTTGCCCCCTAATTGTTCTAAATCTAAAGCGCAATTCGGGATTCCGGCAAGCGGGGATTACCCTTAGACGAACCGCTTCGCGTCAGGAAGTTTACAGTTATGCGGGACGTGGGCCTACCACATCGGCGGAAGACATCCGTCCGATTGCAAGTACATTCGGAAAGCGTGATACACCTTGTCTTAGTGGTGCGATTAACATTTTGTATTATATGACTTTAGTTGCCAGATGGACAGGAGCAGGTGTATACTTGCCTCATGGTTATTTCGATGCGTCCCCATGCCTCCAGGGCCGAGATTGATCACGTTTGCGACCGCATTCGCGATTTTGGCTATCGTGTCCATTCCATCGAAGGGGAGGGGCGGGTGGTGATCGGCGTCGTCGGCATTGGCGACGTCACAGCTTGTCTGGAATCGCTCGAGGCGACGCCTGGGGTGGAGAGCGCGGTACGGATCTCGGCGCCGTATAAATTCGTCAGCAAGGAGTTCCGCAAAGAGCGGTCGTCCATACGGGTGAATGGCCTCGAGATTGGCGGCCGCGAGTTCATCGTTATCGCGGGGCCGTGCTCGGTGGAAAGCGAGCGGCAGATCATGGAGACGGCCGAAGGCGTGGCGGCGGCGGGGGCGCGAATGCTGCGCGGCGGGGCGTTCAAGCCGCGGACGTCGCCCTACGATTTTCAGGGACTGGAGCGCGAAGGGCTGAAGCTGCTGCGCAAGGCACGCGAGGCGACCGGGCTGGCGATTGTCACCGAAGTGATGAGCGACCGCGACGTGGAGTTGATCGCCGAGTATACCGACGTGATGCAGGTGGGCGCGCGCAACATGCAGAATTTCGCGCTGCTGAAGTCGCTCGGAGGCTGCGGGCGGCCGGTGCTGCTGAAACGCGGAATGAGCTCGACTATTAATGAACTGCTGATGTCGGCGGAGTATGTGACGGCGCACGGGAACCCCAACGTGATTCTGTGCGAGCGCGGCATCCGCACATTCGAAACCGCCACGCGCAATACGTGCGATATCGCGGCAATTCCAGTGCTGAACGAATTGACGCACCTGCCCGTGATTCTCGACCCGAGCCATGCGACCGGCAAGCGAAGTCTGGTACCGGCGTTGGCGCGTGCGGGCGTGGCGATTGGCGCGGACGGGTTGATTGTAGAGGTGCATCCGTGTCCGGAAAAGGCGGTCAGCGATGGGGCGCAATCGCTGACGCTCGAAGGCTTCCGTGCGATGATGCGCGATCTGGCTCCTTACCTGGAATTGTGGAAGGGGGCGCGCGTGACCGAAGCCATGGCGGTGGCGTGACTGGCGGGACTCCCGCTAGCTGCAATGCTCACCGGCGACAAGCGCTTCCCTCAGCGTTCGCGCAGCCCGTGCTGGCGGTACAGCGATGGATCGACTTCAGCGGCCATTTTCGAGGTCGCGAGTGGGCTGCCGAGAAAATCGCCGATTTGCGAAGCGGCCGCGGCGGGGTCGTGAAGAATCTCGCTGCGCTGCAGCACCAGCAGCGCCGTCGCCGGACGCTTGCGCAGGAAAGCTTTCGCCACTCCGTGACGGAGCCGGCGGATCGAAGGGCCGCCCTACGCCAATCCGCCATCACACCGTGGCTTCGCAGGCATCAGTTTAGCGATTCGCGGCTTAAAGATCTTGTGCTCGCCCTTGTCGGTTTGTGCAACGGGTTGATTGTTTTCATCCGACGTGAAACCCGTAATTGTTGCTTTCCGGTTCTTGAACTTGCCGACCAGCAAGACATCGCCGATGGCCAGTCTTGGAAGGCTGTACTCTTTCTTGCGAGTCTTGCGGTTGTCCTGCTTGGGCAGGGCGCTGGAGTTGGTCAGCGGACGCATTTTCTGACGTTCGGCCTCGCATCGGGTACTCCGTCACTTTGCCCCGAGCCCCGAGCAAAACGACGGACGGGCCGCCACCCTTCGAACGAACTGGGGACGCGGAAATCAGCGAACTCCCAGGAGTTAACGATAGAGGATGGCGATCTAGTTGTGGATTATTGGCGACTGCGGAAGTGTCTGAGAGCTCTCAACGTGTACCTACTCACACCCTGCGGATGAACCAAACAACCAAAGCAATCACAATGAGGGTTCCGACGAGACCTAAGCCGAGCATTTCACTTCTCCTTTAAAAACAGGGATCACAACATCGGTGAGAGCAATGAGAAGGCCGAACAACACTGAACGGAATATTCCAAGGATCTAAACGGCTAAGGGCCAAACGAGTGAGCGCCGCCGCGCTCGAAAAGACCCCAAGCTGTTAACTATATATGGTCACAGTGACCAAGTACGGTCAAGACCGCAGCTTCCTGAAAAAGAGAAAGTGAATGGATTCTGTACGGTCCGCGAGTTCGCGGTTCGCATAGGAGGCAACGAAACTTGACGGTCCACGCGCTTAAATTGTCACCAGATGCGCGCGCACTTCGATGTATGCCATACCGGCCGGCAGCCTCTGGCCACCTGCGCCGCCGAGGGACGAAATCGAACGCCAAGCGCGGACGCCCACCGGGGCGGCGGAGACTGTGGGAATCGGCTAGCGTTACCCCGCCTCGCAGTTATTCGCCGTCAAGCCCACCGATTTCTGGAGCCTGGCTGCTCCCATATTTAGCATCCTGCTGGTTGCCCTTGCCGCCGTGCTGCCGCCAGCCGTCCGCGCCGCTTGCGCGGACCCACTTATCGCCTTGAAGTACGAATGACGCCTCTGGTTGACCGGTTATCCTGTGTGGCACATTTGCTGGGGAGCCCTGACGAGCGGCGTTTAGAAATCCAAGTTGACGGCTTGTCGCCGTCTCGGACTTCGGCCAAGCCGTCGTCGCGCACCAAGCATTCTGAGCGCCAGGTGATCCCTGGTCGCGCAGAGTTTACCGAAGTGTCGGCTTCGGACGGAAGACGCCAGCCGGAGGAACGGTTCGCAGGTGAGCCAGCCAAGTGGCGAGAGTCATCGTACGAGAGAAGATTTCTCGGCCTCACCGAGGCGGGTATCGAGGATCTCCACCGCGTGCGCCTACTGGGCATCAGCGCGCTTATTATTGGCTCGGGGCCGCAGGCGCCCTTGAGTTGTGTTCCCGCTGAATGCTAAGTTTGCCTTATGCATAGGAGAGCAGACCGCTGGTGCTGGCTGGCCGCGCTGCTGCTGGTTCCGCCGCTCTCCGCCCAAAGCGTCGAATTCAGTCGCGACATCCGGCCAATCCTCTCCGAACGCTGCTTCGCCTGCCACGGGCCCGATGCTTCTCACAGGCAGGCGGGTCTCCGCTTCGACCTCGAAGGCGGCGCTAAGGCGGTGGGCGGCGAGATTCTGCGCCGCATCGCTTCGGATGACCCTCTGGAGCGAATGCCCCCGCCTACTTCCGGGAAACCCAGGCTGACCGCGCGCGAGATGGAACTGCTGGGCGCCTGGATCCGGCAGGGCGCGCCATGGCAGCCCTTCTGGTCGTTTATCCCGCCGCGGCGTCCCGCAATGCCACCGGTACAGGACGCGTCGTGGGTGAAGAATCCCATCGACCGCTTCATCCTTGCCCGGTTGGAGCGCGAAGGGCTGCACCCCTCGCCGGAAGCCGAGAAGCGCCTGCTGATCCGCCGCGTTTCGCTGGATCTGACCGGGTTGCCGCCCACGCCCGCCGAGGTCCAGGCATTTCTCGCGGACTCCTCGGCAAACGCTTACGAAACCGTGGTGGATCGCCTCCTGGCCTCGCCGCGTTATGGCGAGCGAATGGCCTTCCGCTGGATGGAAGCCGCGCGCTACGGCGACAGTAACGGCTACCAGACGGACGGCGCGCGCGACATGTGGCGCTGGCGCGATTGGGTGATCGACGCCTTCAACCGCAACATGCCCTACGACCGCTTCACTATCGAGCAGCTCGCCGGCGACCTGCTGCCCAACGCAACGCTCGATCAGCGCATCGCCAGCGGATTCAATCGTAACCACCGCACTACCGGCGAAGGCGGAATCATCCCCGAGGAGTATCGGGTGGAGTACGTGGCCGACCGCGCGCAAACCACCTCTATCGTTTGGCTGGGGCTTACCGTCGGATGCGCGCGCTGCCACGATCACAAGTACGACCCCATCGCGCAAAAGGATTTCTATCGCCTGTTCGCGTACTTCAATCAGGTGCCCAACGAGCACGGCTTCGTCTGGAACTACGGTCCCGAAGAGCCCTTTGTGAAGGCCCCACTGCCCGATCAGCAGAAAAAACTGGCGGACCTGGACGCCGGGGTGGAATCCAGCCGTCGCGCGTACCAAGCTCTCGAGCCGCAACTGCGCGCCGCGCAAACGCATTGGGAATCTGTGGAGGCTCGACACGCCGCCGATTGGACCCCAGCCCGGGATCTGGTCTTTCACTCCGAAGTCCCAGGTACGTTTAATGGAGACGCGGCAGAGTTCAGCTACCTGCAGCCTTTCACCTACTCGGCGTGGATCAAACCCGCCGCCCCGGATGGGGCTATTCTCACCCGCCTCGACGACTACATGGAAAGCCAGGGCCACGGGCTGTACCTCATGAAGGGCCGCGTGCGCATGCACCTGACCCATCGTTTCACCGACCTGGGTTGGCGCGTGGAGTCGGCCGAGCCCGTAAGTTTGAACCAGTGGCATCATGTGCTGGTTACTTACGACGGAAAGCGCATGGCGTCCGGGGTCCGGATCTACGTGGACGGGGAATCGCGAGAGACCAGAATTCTCTTCGATCAGAATACCGAGCCGTTTCATAAGAAGGATACGCCGATACGCGTGGGCGCCGGCGGTGGCATGAAATTCGATGGTTCCATTCGCGACGCGCGCATTTACAAGCGGGCCCTCCCCCCGGCGGAAGCCGCAGCCGTTTTTGTGACAGAATCCATCCCGGATATCGCCGCCATACCCGCGCCGCAGCGTTCGAAAGCGCAGCAGGCCAAGCTGGATCTGGCGTTCCTCGACACCGCCGCGCCCGCCGAAATCCGCCAGGCGCTCGGGACAATGGAGAAGGCGCAAGCCGAGCGCGATGCCTTCTACGAGCAAATCCCCACCGTGATGGTGATGGCCGATGGCGCGCGGCGCGACACCTTCGTATTGAAGCGCGGCGCTTACGACGCGCCCGGGGAGAACGTCACGCCGGGAATTCCGGCGGCGCTCGGCGGACCGGACTGCGCCGACCGCCTGTGTCTCGCCCAATGGCTGACTTCGCGCGCCAATCCACTTACCGCTCGCGTGACGGTAAATCGTTTCTGGCAATCCTACTTCGGCGTCGGCATAGTCAAAACAGTGGACGATTTCGGCTCCCAGGGCGAGTGGCCTGTGCATCCGGAACTGCTGGATTGGCTGGCCGTCGAATTGATGGAGAGCGGATGGAACGTGAAGGCCATGCAGAAGCTGATGGTGATGTCCGCCACGTACCGGCAATCGTCGGTCATCCCCCCGGCGCTCTTGGAAAAGGACCCGGACAACCGCCTGCTGGCGCGCGGTCCGCGCCTGCGACTCGGCCCGGAAGCGATTCGCGATCAGGCGCTGGCCGTCTCCGGATTGCTGGTGGAGAAGGTCGGCGGTCCCTCGGTGAAGCCCTACCAGCCGGCGGGCCTTTGGCAGGAGCTTTCCGGCGACAAGGGGTACGTTCAATCCAAAGGAGCGGACCTATACCGCCGCAGCTTGTACACTTACTGGAAACGCACGGTTCCGCCGCCTTACATGATGAACTTCGATTCGCCCAATCGCGAACAGTGCGCGGTTTCCGAGAGCCGCACCAACTCGCCGCTTCAGAGTCTCAACCTGATGAACGATGTGACCTTTCTGGAGGCGGCGCGCAAAATGGCCGAGCGCATGATAGTGGAAGGCGGAGCGACGGAAAGGGCCCGGCTCGCTTACGGTTATGCTCTGGTGCTCGCACGCACGCCCGCTGGGCGGCAGGCGGAGGTACTGGCGCGCGCTTTTGACAAATTTGCGGCGGAGTTTCGCGCCGATCCCGCAGCAGCGGCGGCGTTCCTGCGCCTTGGCGAATCACCGGGCCGGCCCGGCCTCGACGCCGCCGAACTGGCCGCCTATACCAGCATCGCGAGCCTGATTCTCAATATGGATGAGGCCATCACCAAGGAATAATCATGACGAGACGCTTCTTCACCGGTCTGGCGATGGCTTCGGCGCTGCAAGCCGCCGGGCGCGAGCAACCCGGTCTACCCGGCCTGCCACACTTCGCGCCCAAAGCCAAGCGCGTCATCTACCTGTTCCAATCCGGCGGACCCTCGCAGATTGAGTTGTTCGACAACAAGCCGCGGCTGATCGAATTCCAGGGCACGGACCTTCCCGAGTCGGTGCGCAACGGGCAGCGCCTCACCGGCATGTCGGCATCACAATCCACGTTTCCTGTGGTCCCTTCGAAGTTTGCGCTGGCTCAACGCGGGCAATCGGGAGCGTGGGTGGGCGACCTGCTGCCCTACACCGCGAAGATCGTCGACCGCCTGACCTTCATCAAGTCGGTTCACACCGAAGAGATCAACCACGATCCCGCGGTCACCATGATGCAGACCGGATTCCGCTTAGGCGGACGGCCAAGCATGGGCGCCTGGATTTCCTACGGCATCGGCTGCGAGACCGACGAACTGCCGGCTTTCTGCGTGATGATTTCCAACTCCGGCGGCGGCCAACCACTCTATGATCGCCTGTGGGGAAGCGCCTTTCTGCCCAGCCGCTACCAGGGCGTCAAGTTCCGCTCCTCGGGTGATCCGGTGCTGTACCTCTCGAACCCGGAGGGCTTTCCCGCCGCCAGACGCCGGACGTTTCTGGACGCCTTGGGCGAGTTGAACCGGGCCAGCGGCGAGGAATTCGGCGACCCGGAGATCGCCGCGCGCGCCGCGCAGTACGAGATGGCGTTTCGCATGCAGTCGTCCGTTCCCGAACTCGCCGATATATCCAAAGAGCCTGCCCACACCTTCGAGCTTTACGGCGAAGACGCCAGAAAGCCCGGCACCTTCGCCGCCAACTGTCTGCTGGCGCGCCGTCTGGCCGAACGCGGCGTGCGCTTCATCCAGCTATATCACCGCGATTGGGACCACCACGGCGAACTGCCCGCCAACCTTCCCAAGCGATGTAAGGACGTGGACCAGGCGTCCGCCGGCTTAGTCGCGGATCTGGCGCAGCGCGGCATGCTGGACGATACGCTGGTGATCTGGGGCGGAGAGTTCGGGCGCACTGTCTATTGCCAGGGGCCGCTCACCGCTACGGATTATGGCCGCGATCACCATGGCCGCTGTTTCACCGTGTGGATCGCGGGCGGCGGTATGAAGCCCGGCATTACCTTCGGCGAGACCGACGACTACTCCTACAATATTGTCAAAGACCCGGTACACGTTCACGATCTGCAAGCGACCATCCTCCACTGTCTGGGGATCGACCACAAGCGCCTCACCTACCGCTTCCAGGGCCGCGATTTCAGACTGACCGATGTGGATGGCGAGGTGGTTCGGCAGGTGCTCGCGTAGCCTGGGCGCCATACAACGGCCGCGCCGGGTTTCCCTTGCGGACTCCCCGGCCACAGCCACCACCCAAGCGCTGGCTTCGTCGGGAAGCGTCAGTCTATTTCCGGCGTTAATCTGCGCTTTTCCGGAAGAGGCGGGGACTGAACATGAATTCCCGATTCGGGTTACGCCTCCCAGGAACTCCTGCCTCTCTGGCCCGCTTCGGAGTCCGCAAGTCGAGGTCTATGCACGTCAGTGATATTGGTTCCAGCCCATAGATGTGAAGTTCAGGCGGGCGGCGTCGTTTTGGGTCGGATTGGCGATCGTGATGGCGGCAGATCGGCAGACTCGCGGACCCGTGGGCCCGACGCGTGTCATTGCTAATCCGGTCCGAAGCGTGCAACTGCATAGTTATTTGCAGCTTCGGGTCACCGCAGTCTAATCCATCTGACGCGACCGGGACTTCTGGCCAATGTGCCGATTCTCCTTCCAGTTGTGCCGTCTACCGGCCGCGACTTTCGGGGTTCACGCCACATATGATCGAATCGTCGGTAACGCTGTGCGACTACTCGCGGGCGATCAGCGGCAAGCGCCGGTGGCCGGCACTTCCGCGACTCGGCGACTATCGGTCAAAGTGAATTGTTCAAGCGTGCCGTTTTCTTCCAAAAGGAGCTGCGGAGCGGGTGTAGACTGTGTATGGATGAGTCTTGACGCCTACAAGGTAGTTTTGTATCGGAACCAGCCGGATGGCTGGGTGGCGGAAGTCCCTGCCATTCGCGGGTGTTTTGCGCTGATGCCAACGCGAGAAGAGGCCTTGGCCGAACTCGGAGGCGTGTTTGAAATGATTGCCGCCGAATACGACGAGAAGGGATTACCGCTGCCGGCAGACAACACCGCAATCGTGAATGCCTAGCGCCCGCGCCGTGGAGTTCCGTCGCGCTGCCCTGCGGCTCGGTTTTGAACGGCGCCGTCAGACTGGGAGTCATGAGCGCTGGATCCATCAAGACGGACGCGCGGTCACGATCCCGATCCATGGCGGCAGTGAGATTGGACCGCCGCTCTTCCATAAAATGCTCGCTCAATTAGGAGTGAGCGCCGACGAATTCCAAAAGCTGCGATGACGTCCGCGAGTTCCGCGATCTACGTCGGCACTATTTTGTGGAAATTGAGATTTCCGATGAGGCAAATCGACGAATCGGCGACAAACTGTCAACTTGGATTGCCGAGTTGCTCCAACTGGCGTAAGCGGCGTCTCACGCGAGTGGTCCTTCGCAGTGACTGAACCGTCGGCGCGGTCCCGTGGTCAGTGGTCGCCGGACACTTCGCGTTTAAACTGCATTGGGAAATGTCTTCGGTCACCGCGTCGATTCCGCTCTTACTTCGACGGAGGCAAGTCGCTCGTGCGAGGCGACTGATTTCGGCGCGAGGACGGCGCTCCATGGCGCCGCGGTCAAAGGCGACAACGCGGCTCAGCGAGAGAAGGCGATCCACGATCAAGTCAAGAAGATATTAATAGCCTCTCGGGCCGATAAATGTGGCAGTGTTAGTGCGACCAGACCGAGGGTTCGCCCGGCTAAGATCGCAGGTTGTGAAGCTGACCACATCATCGACGCCAGATTAGACTAATGCGGAGCGAGAATTGCAGTCAAATTGACAGCCTGAACGTTGAGGGCATCGGGCGCCTGCGTTGCCCAGAGAACGGCCAACCATGTCTCAACAATTAATCGCGACCTCGCGGGCTAATGCTTGCTTGTTGTCCCGCTCGGGTCAGATGGCTGGAACCCGATTCCCGATGCCGGAGGGCACAACCCGAATAGGCCGCGCTCCGGATAACGATGTCGTGGTCGATGGCTCCGATTCCTCCACGGTTTCGCTGCACCATGTTGAAATTCGCAACGATGACGGGACCTACCATGTACGCGATCTTGCCAGCACCAATGGCACTTGGCTCAACGATCAGCGCATCACCGATGCTCAGATCTCTGCTCCCGCGATTATTCGACTGGGGCGCCAGGGACCGGAGTTCGCATTCGTCCTGGAGGAAGCCCAGCCGGCCCGCCTGGATCGCACTATCGAAGTATCGCCGTCTGCCGCGCAGATCCCGGCTGCCGGCGCACCCGCTGCGTCGGCCTACGAAAAGTTAGTCTCCTCTGCGGTCACTCGCGCGCGGCGCATGCGGCGCCACGGCGTGGGCGGCCAGACTATGACGATCATGCGCGGTTTGATCGATCAGGCGCTTCAGCAGACCCATCGCCGATTCCGCATCATCGGCTATTCGTTGCTAGCCGCGCTGCTGGCAGTCGCGTCGATTTCGATCTGGAAAATCACCGCTCTAAGAAGAGAGAAGAGCGCGATCGACACCCATATCCGGCAGATCGATGCTGAGTTGCAGAAGGCCGGTGAAGGTATGGATACCGGCAATTTGCTTTCCCAACTTAGTGATTATTCCAAAGAGGGCGAATCTCTCCAGCGAAGCTTGCTCTATCGCCTGAGCAGTGCCCAGGACGAGGGCGACTTTGTCACACGGGAGCTCCGCTCAGTCATGGCTGAATTCGGCGCGGAGGTTTACAGCATTCCGTCCGACTTTATCGACCGCGTGAACCACTACATTGAGCAGGACCTGGGATCGGACCGTCCGATCCTTGCTCGCGCCCTCGGCCAGAGCGGTGCTCAGCTCCAGACCATCCGGCGGATCCTTCAGAAGGAGCAACTGCCCGCGGATCTCGCCTATATCCCCGTGGTGGAGAGCGGCCTGGAAACCCGTCAGGCAAGCGCCGCAGGCGCGGTTGGCCCATGGCAATTCACAGTAGCTACTGCTAAAACGTACGGTCTGCGCGTTGATGGCCAGGTGGACGAGCGCAAGGATCTGGTGAAGTCGACGGAGGCTACCTGCAAGTATCTGCGCGATCTGATCCTCGATTTCGGAGCCGGAAGTTCCGTAATGCTAGCCTTGGCGGCCTACAACAGCGGCACAACAACCGTGAAGCGCGCGGTAAGCCGCAATGTGAGAGACCCTATTAATCAGCGTAGTTTTTGGTATCTGTATCGGGCGCGGGCGCTGCCGCGCGAAACGCGTGAGTTCGTGCCAAGAGTATTCGCCGCAATCTTGATCGGCCGGAATCCGCAGCATTTCGGCTTTAATTGGCCGTCTGCCCACCCCTGACGCTACTCGGCTAAGCGCAAGTTCAAACTACTTCTTCCGACCCCGTACACAATCCGCGCTGCGGTCTCGGCGAGATTCATCTCCCATCCCTCCCCGGCCGGCGGCCGCCTTCGCGCAATTTTCTGTTCGGTTCGGGCGACCAGCCGTGACCATACGGACTCCGGGTCGGAATCGAACACCAATTTGGCGTCCCCGTCGAAGATGTACCATCCCCCTCGGTTCATTTCGTTCTCCAGTTGTCCGGCGCCCCACCCGCAATAACCCATGTAGGCGCGGAACTCGCCGGGTCCCGTGCCGGCGGTCAGCGTCTTTTCCAAAAGGCTCCGTGTGGAAACCAGGTAAACGTCGCCCACAACCCGCCGCGCCTCATCGGGCTTGCCGCTTGCCCGAAGCAGCGCCAGCACCATTGCCACATCGACCGGACCGCCAAGGTAGACGGGGTCCGAGTGGTTATTGGCCGCTTTGAGTTGGTCCAATGCACGCGAAATCGGCACCCCTGTTGGGTGATTGATCAGGAGACCCAGGGCGCCGTTTTCATCGAACTCCACCAGCAAGACGACCGTCTTCGCGAAAATCGGGTCTGGTGCGTTGCGAGGCGCCACCAATAGTTTGCCTACGCCCAAATCCTTGACTTGCCGGGATTGAGCCGCAACACCCACCGGCAGGCATAGCGTCGCCGCGACGATCGCCTGAGGAAGTGCAAACTTGAACCTCATGACACCGATTTTCCCCCTTTTGTCTCGCTTGCACAAGACAGACGGGCCGCAAACCCGGTAAGAGCCATCTGAACGGAAAAGGAGACGACCTGCTGTATCCGGCTGGAACGAGTCGTGCGCGGTGGTAGGCCGGACGCTTCGCAACGCGAGTTAGCGCAGTGTGAGCCGCTGTACATTGGTCCCACTTGTGCACGTGTGGCAGTTAGTGTTGTTTCTGATGTTCGAAAGAACTTATGGAGAACAAATATGCGACGATTCTTAACTACCAGTTTCGTCATTGCGGCGATGGCGATGACTGCCCTTGCCCAAGACTGGTATCATGACCGCGACCAGCGCTACCAAGGGGACGCTTGGCGGCCCCACATCTTCGATTATGTACGGACCGATCTGGAACACATATGGAGCGCTTACGAGGCTAAGGATCGGGAGCGCGTACGCCTGGACAAAACCAAGGAAGAACTTTACAAGATGCAGGTGGATCTGGATCAAGGTCGCTTCGACAACGGACTTCTCAACGATGTCATCGACTCACTTCGGAAATCGTCGAACGACGATCGCCTGTCGACCAGCGACAAAGAGATTATTGCGGATGACTTGGTCCGGCTGAAGGATTATCAGAACAATCACGATCGTTGGCCGCATTAATAACGGCCTGCAATCCGGATGATGGCATCTCGCACTCTTGCGGCATGGGGCGGCTGTTCGGTCCGGGCATCCCCGAAGCGCCGATCGCCGCCACCCTTGGCTCAAGTGAAATATGCGTGCGGGCTGGTGCTCGCATTCAGTAAACATTGGTTGGGTTCGAAACAATGTCGCGGCCTCCAGCATGGCCGTGCTCTACCGCCGAGCTATATGACCCCAATCACCACGGCATGATACCCGTCATGACGGCGTGTCAAGACGCAGTGACATTGTACGATTAATTTCAAAGAAAATAAGCTCTGACTGCACCGTCCATGACAACCGCGTGACAAAATATAGGCATAGACTCATGCCTACACGAAGATTCACGAAATCGATGGTAGCCGCCGCCATCCTCGGCTTTGAAGAACAAAAGCGGCAGATTGATGTTGAGATAGCCGAACTCCGCGCGATGGGTTCAGAGACGGAGCCGGCGTCATCCAAGTCCGCTATAGCACCGGCAAAGGGCTCAAAGCGGAAGATGAGCGCTGCCACCAGAAAAGCGATGGCCCTGGCTCAGCAGCAGAGATGGGCTGCGAAGAAGGTGGAATCTGAGCCTGAAGCGACCGCAGCTACGAAACCTAAACGGAAGCTGAGCGCGGCAGGTAAGAAACGCATCATCGCGGCTTCAAAACGATACTGGGCAGAGAAGCGGGCTGCTGCCAAGAAATCCTCGTAGTCCTTCGGATTTCTTGATAAGCGATCAATCGGTGACGGTCGCTGAGGGGTATGGGTGCGGAAGATTTGGCGTGCGCGACCGTCTGCGCGGCCTGAGTGGAAGTCCGTTGACCACGTCTCTCGACGGTACGGTCCCACAATGTGCCGGGCGTCTTCGCCGCTCCATGCCAGATTGATGGCGGGGGTTGCAAAGGACACAGAGTCATTCGTTGCAAGGCCCAACCCGCTACCTGATACAATTGCGAAATAAAGGAGTTTCACGGTGTCTGATCCAAAAACTCGCAGGTTTTTCCTCGGAGCCCTGACCGCTGCGTCCGCGGTACGCGTGTGGGGTGCAAACGACAAAGTCAACGTCGGCATTGTGGGCCTCGGGGGCCGCGGCACAAGCCACCTCAATACTTATACCGGCCTGAACGAGGCTCGGGTGGTCGGCCTCTGCGACGTCAACCAGGCCGCACGCGAAAAGGCCCAGGCGACGCTAGCGAGGAAGAACCTGGAAAAAGCCGCGGAATTCGAAGATATGCGGCAGATGTTCGCCGATCCGAAGGTGGAGGCGGTGTCGATTGCGACTCCGAACCACTGGCACGCGCTCTCCGCTATCTGGGCGATGAAGGCGGGCAAGGACGTCTACGGCGAAAAGCCCGCCTGCTATAACATCCACGAAGGCATGCGGATGATCCAGGTGCAGCGCGAAACCAAGCGCATCATGCAGGTGGGATCGCAGCATCGCAGCTGGCCGTTCAAGGTCAAGGCGATCGCTGCGCTCCAACAGGGATTGATCGGCAAGCTCTACATGAGCAAGGCGCTGTGTTACAAGCTGCGTCCCTCGATCGGCCACACGCCGGATACCCCAACGCCTCCCGGCTTGAATTGGGATCTGTTCCTCGGCCCCGCACCGTTGCGTCCCTTCAACGAGAAGCGCTTCGCTTATTACTGGCACTGGTTTTGGGATACCGGCAACGGCGACATCGGGAACCAGGGTGTGCACGAAACCGGTATCGCGCGCTGGGCGCTTGGCGATCCCGTGTGGCCGAAGACGGCTGTGGCGTTCGGCGGCAAGTTCGGTATCGATGACGATACAGAGACGCCCAACACACTCACGGCCGGTTTCAGTTACGGCGAGCAGCAACTCGTCATCGAGGTGCGTGGCAGAATGACCAACGGCGAAGGCGTTCGGCAGGCGCATGTGGTGACGGCCGGACCAGCGGCTGGCGGCAGCGGCGCAGCGGTTGGACAGCGCCCTGCGCAAGGTGCGGCTCCCGCTCCTGCGCCCACCCAGGTGGGGCCGGCGAGCAATCCGCTCAACGTCGCTGTCGGTGACCTCTTCTATGGCAGCGAAGGTTGGGCCGCGATGAGCGACCAGGGCTTCCAGGCGTACAAGGGCGATTCGAGCGAACTGATCATGGAAGAGCGGCCTGAGCGCGGCGATCCCACGGGCCTCCACATGCAGAATTTCCTGGCCTGTGTGAAATCACGGCGGGAGCAGGATCTTCATGATCCGATTGCCAATGCTGTGCCCAGCGCCGATCTTTGTCATCTGGCGAACATCAGCTACCGCGTGGGCCGCGCACTGAAGATCGAGCCCGGTCCGGTCCCGAAGTTCACGGGCGACGCCGAGGCGGCCAAACTGATCACCCGCCCGGTTTATCGGAAGCCTTACGAAGTGTAGCCGAGGGGTGCCGCAACACCCGGCTGGAGGTTCCGCCTCGAGCCCACGAAGCTTCAGCTCATCTCACGCTACTGGTTTGGAACAGAAACTGAGCGTGACCGGATCCGTCCAGAATGGTTAGTTCCTTCGGCTGAGGAGCTTTATCGTACTGTGCACGAATGCCCGGAAGCCTGGGACCGGGGTCGTTGCCGTCGTGTCTTCGGGCCGGGAGAGTTCGCCGGCGAGGCGTTGGGATCCGGCCTCCTGGAGATAATTGACCTCCGGACTGAGCTGCGGCGGATTTCTTCAAACTGTGCCTTTTGCGATTCCCAGGCTTTGCCGAGCCGCAGAGGCAGCACGAGGGCGAAGAGATTGCGAAAATTGGCGTCGATGGTCCGCGCGATGCCCGGGTACTGAATCTTCACCGCGACGGGCTCGCCCGATTTCATCCGGCCCGATGGACTTGGCCGAACGATGCTGCGCGGACCGCAGCGGCACTACCGTATCTCCGGAAACCCCGAGCGCGTCGACAAACTCATCGCAGCCGATCTTAGCTTCTCCACGTTCTCAGCCCACAACCAAATCGCTGGCCTGCCACTGCCGCCGCCGTCCTGACCGCGGAAAACACTAACCCCATTCAGCAGGAATGCCGCCCGCCCTGGAGGCCTTTCGGTCAGAGACAGACGAATCACGCAGTATTTCGTGGACGCCGTTTTCGAGCCGGCCGCGACAATGTGTACCGGCGCCTGTAGCGCGCCGGCAAGCGCTTCGAACGGCATGGCGGCGTCGGCCATCGCGGGCGAAATGGAGGTCCCCTGGCCGGCGTCCACCGCGATTGCGATTTCCGTCCGCCCCGCCATGGCTTGGTTCCAGAACCGGGAGAACGCATCGCTCGATTCCACGCCGCCGCGGATGGCCATCAACGCGAGAAAAGCCGCAAACAGCGTCGGCGCCGCTAACTGCCAAAGCAGCATCGGCGCGGGCTGATCGTTTCGCAGCGCCGGCGAGGCCAGCGGCGTGGGCGCGGGAACGAATCGGGGCGCATACGCTCCGGCTGGCAGTTCGATGCGAAGCCCGGCTCGGGGCGCGACAGCTTCGTAATGCGCCGCCAGGCGCTTGCGTACATCGTTAGCGCGCACGCGCACTCCCGAATCCGCGCCGGTATCGTAATCGGTTCGCTTGCCCAGCACGGCGATTCCAACGGTGCGCTCCTTCAGCGAATCCTGCCGGCCGGCCAGGGTCTGTTCCACCACGAATTGCAAAAAGACCCGGCTGCGTGGGCTGCCCCGAAACGCAGGGCCGTCCAAAATGGAAAGCAGTTCCAACTCGACGGCGGTTGCCGAATCGTCGGCGGCCACGGCGATCGCCTGCTGCACGCCCGCGCGCAGTCCCGGCGGTTTAGCGCCAGTGGGTAGTGTGGCTTGCATCGGCTTACTGGCTCAGATTACCCCGTCGCGCGTCGAATCGCCAACAAAATTCCGATGACCGTACGATTGCAAATTGGTTACGAAGCATTTCCGGCGTCCACAGGCAAATTGCTGAAAAATAAGCTTCTCGCGGATTTCCTTAACCGTTCAGAACGTGGCGGACCGTGCCCGGTAGCTGTATTCTCGGCATTCAAGTTCATGGAATCGCCAGCCACTGTACAGACACCTTCTGCAATACAGCCCGAACAGGCGATGCAGCGCCTCTGGTCGTATTGGCGATTCCGCATTTTCACCGCCTCATGGGCGCTCTACGCGGCCTATTATTTCTGCCGCAAGAACTTCAGCGTCGTCATGCCGATGATGGCGCGAACCGAGCGGTACGATAATTTCGACCTGGCGCATCTGGTATTCGTTTTCAGCTTGGCTTACGCCGTGGGCCAGTTCCTCGCCGGATGGTTTAGCGACCGTTTCGGCGGCCGGTTTACCGGCGCAGCCGGAGGATTCGTGTCGGCAATCTTTACCGCCGGAATGGTAGCCGCAGGCAGCCATCGGACGCTGCTCCTCTTGCAGATCGGCAACGGCTTGGGGCAAGGCTGTGGATGGTCGGCAATCATGAAGGTTCTCGGCGCCTGGTATGCCCGTAAAGAGCGCGGAACCGTGATGGCATGGTGGGGGACCTGTTACGTTTTGGGTGGATTCCTGGCAACTGTGTTTGCGACATTCGCCGCTACCCAGATGTTCCTTGCGCCTGGATTGGGTTGGCGCAACGGCTTTCTATTCCCCTCGATGATTCTGGCCGCCGGCGCCGCGTGGTTTGCGTACCGCGCACGGAACTCCCCGCCGGAAGCGGCCCTGCCGGCTATTGTGGAACGGCCGGTGGATTCATCGCCTGAAGGCGGCAACAAATGGGAAGCCGAACGCAGCCATGAGGTCTGGATTCTGGCGGGCATGTATTTCTTCCTGAAGATCACGCGCTATTCGTTACTGTTCTGGCTGCCCCTTTACCTGGTACAGCGGATGGAGTATACCGAGCAAATGGCGGGCTATACTTCCTCCCTGTTCGAGTTGGTGGGCTTCTCCGGAACCCTGATCGCCGGCTATGTCTCGGACCGCTTGATGAACGGGCGGCGCTATCCGGTGGGAGCCGCCATGCTTTTTCTGCTGGCGGCGGCGCTCTTGATGCATCCCGTCATCGGACGCCTGGGGTGGTTCGCCATGGCTGCCAGCATCTCTCTGCTCGGTATCCTGGTTCACGGGCCCGATCTGCTCATGTCCGGTCCTGCGGCCGTTGAAGCCGTGAGCCCCGGCAGCGCCGCGAGGGCTGTGGGAATCGTCAACGGCGTCGGATCGTTGGGCCAGCTTGTCTCGGCCTACGTAGTGGCGATCGTCGTGAGCCGCTTCGGCTGGGATCAGCTTTTCACATTCTTTGAACTGTGCGCCGTGGTAGCTGGTGGGTTGTTGACTTTGTGTTGGAATAAAGGCTCGCAAGAGGAAAGGACCTAGTTAGTGAGATACCACCACATCCCCGCGGTAATTCTGGACTGGGCGGGAACCACCGTCGATTTCGGCAGCCTCGCCCCAGTGGCGGCGTTGCAGCGCATTTTCCTGGAGAACGGCGTGCCGATTAGCGCCGCCGAAGCGCGGGAACACATGGGCATTCTGAAGCGGGATCAGATCCGCGCCATCTGTGCGGGCCAGCGGGTTCAAGACGAATGGAGCCGCCTTCACGGCAAGGCGCCCGTGGAGACCGATGTGGAGCGGCTCTTCACCGAGTTCCTGCCGCGCCAGGCGGAGATACTCGCCGAATTCAGCGCGGCCATCCCGGGCGTGTGCGACACCGTGGATGCATGGAAAGCCGCTGGGCTGCGTATCGGCTCTACCACCGGTTATACACGCGAACTTCTCGACGTGGTGATTCCGGTCGCAGCCCGCGATGGCTATTCGCCAGACGCAAGCGTCACTCCGGACGAAGTAGGCGGGGGACGGCCGAAGCCCTTTATGTGTTATCGCAACGCCATTCTGCTGGGCGCTTATCCCCTGTGGCGCTGCGTCAAGATCGGCGACACTCCATCGGACGTCGCCGAGGGAATCAACGCCGGTATGTGGACTATCGGCATCACTGCAACCGGCAACGAAATTGGACTTTCGCGCGGCGCGTGGGAAGCCTTGCCGGCTGACGCGCGTGCGGCGCAGGAGAAGGACGCGGCCCGGCGTCTGACTGAGGCCGGCGCACAGTTCACAGCCCCGTCGCTGGCGGACTGCACCGAAATACTCGACGAGATTGAGCGCCGGCTCGCCGCCGGCGAGAAACCGTAATTTCCTAACAACAGCTGGAGAAGGTTATGCGAACCATCGTTACGACGCTCGTAGTGTGTCTATGCGCTTGGGTCAACCTGAATGCCCAAAGCGCGCGCGTGAGCGGCCAGGTGCTCGACTCTCAACATACATTAATCAGAGGATGTCAGGTAGTGCTGCGAAACATGGATACGGACGAAGAGTTCCGCACTACCAGCACCGGGAAGGGAGACTTTCAATTGCCGCCCGTGCCGCCCGGCCGATATGAAATCGACGCGTCCATGGACGGATTCGCCACCACGAAGCTCACCAGCCTTGTATTGGAATTGGCCGAATCGAAGGTGATCGAGCTCCAATTGCAGCCGGCCTCGGTGCATGAATCGGTGACGGTTTCGACCACTCCGCCGGAACTCACAACGGACCGGCCCGATCGCAGCGTCGTCTTCGACGAAAGGTTCGTTGACAGCATTCCGGTCAACATCCGGAATCCACTGCAACTGATCTATTTCAGTCCGGCCGTGACCAAAGGGGACGACGGACTCTCGGGACAAAATTCCACCAGCGAAAGCCGCACCAATACCTGGCGCATTAACGGCGCCAAGGCAGCCACCACCGATATCATGATCGACGGCGCCACCGACACCACCTCGTATTACAATCAGGCGGCGGGCATCCCCGGAATTGAAGCGGTGCAGGAATTCCGCATCTACACCAGCGCTTACGCTCCCGAATTCGGACACACCAGCGGCGGCGACGTGAGCTACGCGTTGAAGTCGGGCAGCAACGCTTATCACGGCGCGCTCTTCGAATATCTGCGCAACAGCGACCTCGATTCCGACGGATTCAATGCGAATAAGGCCGGGGAACCGATCGGAACCTTCCGGCGGAACCAGTACGGAGGCACCCTGGGCGGCCCGATTCGCGTTCCAAAGCTTTACAACGGCAAGGATAAGACATTCTTCTTCATTTCCTACGATGGCTTACTGGATTCTTCGGAAGGCTCTTTTACCGGAACTATGCCTACGGCTCTCGAGCGCACCGGCGACTTCTCTCAAACCAAAGACTCCAATGGAAATCTGATCGTGATCTACGATCCGAGCACTACCAAGCTCAACCCCAATGTCTCAGGGACGCAGTATATCCGTACGCCATTTCCGGGCAATATCATTCCGGCGAACGAAATCAATCCCATCGCCACCAAGTTACTCTCTTACTATCCGATGCCTAACGAAGCTGGCGTGGGCCAGAGCAGCACAAACAACTTCTTCTCGAACGCCCCCGGCACGGACAACAACGAGCGCGGAGACGTGCGTCTCGATCAGCGCATCACCGACAAGCAGTTAGTCTATGCGCACATGGATTACTTCTCGAATAAGATCCTGCAGAACAATTACTATGGCAACAATTTGGCCGAAGTGAACTCCAACGACCAGATTCCCGGCTTCAATGTGATGGTTCACCACACCTGGTCGATTTCGCCGTCGCTGGTGTTCGACCAGCACTTTTCATGGGCGCACAGCGAATCGGACCGCACCGAACCATCGCAACTTACGGCGGCCGATCTGGGTTTTCCGTCCGGTGTTGCCCCGGGCCTGACCGGAGAGATGGATCCGCAGATTTCCCTGACGCGCGTCAGCGGCCTGGGTCCCAATTATCCGATTGAGTTCAATGCCTCGTCGGTATGGCAATACGCGGGCGACGTTACCTGGATCAAGGGAGTTCACACCTTCAAATTCGGCTACGATCTCCGCGTGTATCCGGTGCAGCTTTACGACCCGCAGCAGCTTGAGATCAACGCCACGCAGAACTTCACCGGCGGGTCGAACCCCAACGCCGCGTCGTCCGATTCCGGCAGCGGCGTTGCCGACTTGCTGCTGGGCGCCGCCAGCGTGGTAAGCGGCTATGTCAATGCTACCCATTCGCACCGCGAGTATTACGGGTTGTATGCGCAGGATACGATGCGCGTCACACGGAAACTTACGATAACCTACGGGCTGCGGATGAACTATGAAACTGGCGACGTGGAAACGCAGAACCAGCTAAACTATCTGAACCTGTCCTCGCCTTCGCCGCTGGCGGGTCAGGTTCCACAATTTCCCAACCTGATTGGCGGCGTCGGAATACCCGGGCTGAATGGAACCAGCGACCAACTGCAGCTTCCGCGCGGCTGGCATCCCGATCCGCGCCTGGGTATCGCCTATCAATTGGATTCGAAGACGGTGATTCACGCCGGCTTCGGCATCTTCCACCACCCGCCGGCGGCGTGGCAGCAGTTCCCCAATGCGCTCGGAACCACGCGCGAATCCACATCGATTGACGCTCTCTCGAACGGCGTGACTCCGCTATTCAACTTGAGCAACCCGTTCCCGTCAGGCGTCCCAATGCCCGCGGGAAATGCCGCTGGACTGGCGATTGACCTGGGGCAGAACATAACCGGTCCGCTGCGCACGCAGGATATTCCGTATCAGGCCAACTGGAGTTTCGACATTCAGCGCCAGTTGCCATTCAAGCTGGTAGTTACAGCCGGGTATGTGGGCAATGTGGGCGTACACCTGTATACGCCCATCAACGTCAATCAGATTCCCGATGCAGATCTGGCGTTGGGCTCAAAACTCATCAGTGTAGTTGCGAATCCGTTCTATGGCGTGATCACCGACCCAACTTCGTCGTTGAGCCTTGCCACTGTGCAATATGGTCAGCTATTGCGCCCCTACCCGGAGTTTTTGAACGTCAAGGCGATCAACGTGGGCGCGGGACATTCCTCTTATGACGCCGGAGTACTGACTGTAGAGAAGCGCTTCGCGCAGGGTCTGGAGTTGCTGCTGGGCTACACCCGAAGCAAAGCGATCGACAACGTGGGCGAGCAGACCAGCGTCGCCGGCTCGATGAGCGGCTTCCAGGATAACTACTGCTTCAATTGCGATCGCTCGCTTTCCGATCAGAACGAGCCATACTCGCTGCGGCTGGCGGTGCGCTATGAGCTGCCGTTGGGGCCAGGCAAGGCAATCCTCACCCACGGCCTCGCCGCAAGAGCGTTTGGCGGCTGGTCCATCGGCGCCTTCTACACGCTGGATGCGGGGCGTCCGTTGGCCCTCACCTCGCCCAACAATACCAATTCGTTCGGCGGTGGCACGGGAGAGCGGCCCGACGCGACCGGCATTTCAGCGGCATTACCCGGAGGTCCGCAGTTCTGTAATAACTGCGCCTATTTCAATACGGCGGCATTCACTGAGACGCCAACTTACGCATTCGGCAACGTGAGCCGGTATCTGCCGGATGTGAACAACCCAACGTCGTGGAATGTGGACACGCTGATCGAAAAGAGCGCCCAGATTCGCGAGGGAGTGCGTCTGATGTTCCGGGCCGAGCTATTCAACGCCTTGAATACGGTGGATTATTCCGGGCCAACGACCAGCATAACTTCATCCACATTCGGTAAGATCACACTGAGCCAGGCTAATACGCCGCGGCAAGTGCAGTTCAGTTTACGCCTGAAATTCTAATTGGTAGGGTATGCTTTAGCTTGCCCGGCTAGGAGACTCAAATGCATCGCCTGACATCACTCCTGCTTCTCGCGTCCGCCGCTTACGCCGCCGACGCTATCTACATCAACGGCGCAGTCATCACCGTCGACCCCGCGAAGCCATACGCCGAGGCCTTCGCGGTAACCAACGGCCGCTTCTCTGCCGTCGGAAGCAATGCCGAAATACGCCGTCTTGCCACGCCGTCGACAAAGATTGTGGACCTCAAGGGCATGACTGTCACGCCCGGCTTCAACGACGTACACTTGCATCCCACCGGCGTATACGACGAAAGCTCACCGTATTACGTGCCGTGGCTGGGGCCGGAAAAGGTCCATAACATGGATGAGCTGATCGCGGCGCTGAAGGCAAAGGCGGCGAAGACGCCGCCCGGGCAGTTGGTGAGCGGCACGCGCTATCAGGACACCAAACTGGGTCGCCATCCCACCCGCCACGATCTCGACAAGGCGTCCACCGAACACCCCATCAGCATCAGTCACTCTTCGGGTCACATCATCGTCGTCAATAGTTATCTGCTGCAGGCGTCGGGGATTACCAAGGATACGAAAGACCCGCCTGGCGGCTCGTTCGACCGCGATCCGGACGGAACGCCTAACGGCGTGATTCGCGAAGCGGCCAGGAGCCTGCTCAGGCGCGGCAACACCGGTTCTTCGGAAGGGCGTGTTCCATTTGAGGACGAGGTGCAGGGCTATCTGCGCTGCTTCCGGTATTATGCCGAGCGCGGCATGACCAGCGCCGGAATCGCCGGCGGCAGTCCGCAATCGTTCCGCTTGTACGAAGCCGTGCGCGATGCTGGTGGACCGGTGCGCATGGGCTTCATGTTTTCGGAAGGCAGCTTCCAATCGCTGCAGGCCCTCGGGCTGAGGAGCGGCTTCGGCGATGACAGGTTGCGCGTCACTTCCATGAAAGTCTTCCACGGTAACTCGCTGAGCGGCCGCACCTGCTGGCTTTCGGAACCGTATTCCGATCAACCCGGTTACTTTGGCATCCCGCCTGCGCGCCAGCAGGACGCCCTGGACAAGGCATTCCAAGCCATGCACGACGCAGGTTTCCAGATCGCTACTCACTCCAACGGCGATCGCGAAATCGACATGGTGCTCACTGCCATTGAGCGAGCCCAGGCCAAAAACCCGCGTCCAGGCGCGAGACACCGCATCGAGCACGCCAGCGTCATGAATCAATCGCTGCTCGAACGCGCTAAGAAGGCGGGAGTGATCCTGGTATTTCACTCTTATATGTGGGAGCATGGCGATAAGTTGGCTTCCTATGGCGAGAGCCGCCTGGCCATGATTCATCCATACCGCACCGCCATCGATATGGGTATTCACGTAGCCGGACATTCCGATTCCACTGTCTCGGCCGCCGACCCGTTGCTGCGCATTCAGGACATGGTGACTCGCAAAGGCGAAAATGGCGTCGGCTACGGCGTGAATCAGCGTATCGGCGTGGAAGAGGCGATTAAGGTGTGGACTCTCGACGGCGCCTATGCCACATTCGAAGAGCAGGACAAGGGATCGGTGACGCCCGGCAAACTGGCCGATTTCGCGGTGCTGCGCAAGGACCCGCGCAAGGTTCCCGCGGATACTATCAAAGACATTGTTGTCGATGCTACTTACGTTGGCGGAAAGAATGTGTGGCAGCAGCCGAAGAGTGCGCTGGCGGTGATCCACCACATGGTTCCGGGAATCGATTTTGGCGACGGCGATGAGGACGACAATACCCACCATGACCAACTCGACCGATAAGCTGCTGTTCACCCCCGGCCCGCTGACCACCAGCGCGACCGTGAAGGCCGCCATGATGCGCGACGCCGGTTCGCGCGACGCGGAATTCATCGCAACCGTGCGCGATATTCGCGCGCGGCTGCTGCAAATCGGGGGCTCCGCGCCGGGTGGCGATTTCGAATGCGTACCGATGCAAGGCAGCGGTACATTCGCTATCGAATCGGTGATCTCTTCGGCGATTCCGCGCGACGGGCGCCTGCTGGTTCTTGTCAACGGAGCTTATGGGCGGCGCATGGTCGAGATGGCGCGCGTTCACGGCATCGACGTGCAAACCGTGGAGACGCCGGAAAACCGCAAGATTCTCCCGGAAACGATAGCCGGGAGGCTCGCCGGCGTCACTCACGTCGCCGTGGTCCACTGCGAAACCACTACGGGAATTGTGAACCCGATTGTGGAAATCGGCGAGCAGGTGGCGCGCGCCGGCGCCGCATACATCGTGGATGCCATGAGCAGCTTCGGCGCCATCCCTATCGACCTGTCCGCCGCGCACGCGGACTTTCTGATCTCGTCGGCGAACAAGTGCATCGAAGGCGTGCCCGGATTCGCCTTCGTACTCGCGCGCCGCAGCCGGCTAATCGCCGCGCAAGGCTGCGCGCGAACGCTCAGTCTCGATCTTCACGCACAGTGGCGGGGTTTGGAGACAGGCGGCCAGTTCCGTTTCACGCCGCCCACCCACGCCTTGCTCGCATTTCATCAGGCGCTGCTCGAACTGGACGCGGAGGGCGGCGTCGACGGCCGAGCCGCGCGCTATAGGCGAAACCATGAGGTTCTCACAGCAGGCATGGAGGCGATGGGATTTGAGCCGTACCTCGCTCCCGAAGATCAAAGCTATATCATCACGACCTATCGTTATCCTGCCAATCCGGAATTCCATTTCGAAGAATTCTATTCGCGACTCAGTGAGAAGGGATTCATCATCTATCCGGGGAAACTTAGCCAGGAGCCTTGCTTCCGGATTGGGACGATTGGCAGACTCGGCGTGAAAGAGATTGAAGGATTGCTAGGGGCAGTGGAGGAGATTGGCATCACAGCAGGTTCGTTAAGCGGGCTCCGATCGCTTTCGCTTTCGCCGGATGAGACGCCGCTGTTGCCGTCGGCGATAACTCGTGGCTGATCGGTCCCGAAACGTAATCGGCCGCCGGCTGCGTCAACAGTTACCGACCAGACTCCCCCGCCCATCGAAAATTACGAGCTACTTGCCTTCGCGCCCGATGAGTGTCTGCAGCACGGTCTTCAGGGCGACGCCGCCTTTCCGAGAGCCGGCTTCACCGTTCTCGAACTCAATCCAGCCTTCGTTGAAGCCGTCCAGCATCCGAATGCGCGGCGTGGGGTTCTTCATGCCCTGCGAAACGAATAGCGCTTCCCAACTTTCGCGCGGTACAGCTTCCATTCTCACCGGACGGCCAAGCAACCCGGCGAGAGTGGCGGCGATCTCGTCGGGTGTCACGCGATCCGGCCCTTCCAACTCGACCACTCTTCGGCCGTTCCACGTTTCCTCGAGCAGTCCCGCGGCCACGCGCCCGATGTCGGCGGTGGCAACCATCGGGAACGGCTTATCAAGAGGCTGCAGAAAGCTCGGAATCACGCCTTTCTCGCGTGCCGGCGCGATATCCCAGGTGCAGTTTTCCATGAACCATCCCGGCCGCAGGAAAGTAATCGGCATCCGCAACTCACCCAGCGCCTGCTCGATGATCGTGTGCTGCGTGAGCAGGTTCGACTGGCTCGCCTGTGCGCCGATCGTCGACAGGTATACCACTCTGCCCGGACGCGCCGCTTCGAGCGCCGCTCGCAACGTGGCGGCCGTCGACCGAGCCTCGGGAAAGTCCGGCAATGGATCGAAGTTTGGTGGAACCATCACGAACACGCCGTCGGCTCCCGCGAACGCCGCCGTCAGCGCCGCGGCGTCGGTGATGTCCGCCATCGCGACTTCGCAACCGCGCTGCGCCCAAGCCTCGCCTTTGCGGACATCGCGCACTACGGCTCGAACAGGCTGTTTAGCCGCCAGAAGAGTGCGCGCTACTTCACCACCAACGTTGCCAGTGACTCCAGTAATGGAAAACATTTGGATCGCGAATCTCTATTCATTCTAAACCACCGGTTCGACCCGAACTGCCGACACGCTACTACCAAAAGCACGGAGTCACAGTCGCCGCGCCAGTTCCGCTTCCTCAGCGAACGCATCGTTTGTCTTTAAATTCAACAACCCTATGCAGCTCCGCGCGATCTCCAAACCTCCGCGCCTCCGCGTTGGAACACTCATTCCCACCACGGCGCAGCTCACGCATTTGACGCGCCACCGCCCTCTCGGCTATGCTGGAATTTCACGGTAGAGGCGCGGCGGCCATGAGTAGCCGGGTTTGTTTTTTCCGATTGCGTTTCGGAAGCCTGGCGAAAGGGGCCGAATTGGTTTCGATCCGCCGAAATCGCGGGGGCATCGCAAGCCCTCCCGGTTGGGGAGTCAGGCTAACACCGGCTCACTGTCACTCGTTTCTCCTTGCGGGTGGAGCGCTATCGGGATAGAATCCGTGCCTTTTCGCACGGCCTCCCTCCCTCGTTTCGCTCCCATTAGTAGGGCGGACCCCCTGGTCCGCGCGGGTCCCCCCGGACCCGCTCTTATAGTTGAGTGTAAGCCAGCGTATTGACGCCAGTACTTTATGAATGTCTTCGACCTAACGCGCGCGCTGATCGACATCGAATCCATCAGTGAAAACGAAGAGCAAGTCGGCCGCTATCTCTACGACTATCTCGCTCCCCTCGCTGCGCGTTACGGCGGTTCCATCGAGCGCATCGAAGTCGAACCTCGCCGCTTCAATATCTTCGCGCAATGGGGCGCCCCCCTCCTGGTCACTCTTTCCACTCACATGGACACAGTCCCGCCCTTCATCCCATCGAGTGAGGATGAGACTCACATTCACGGACGCGGCGCCTGCGACACCAAGGGCATCATCGCCTGCATGATCAAGGCCGCCGAGGCCCTACTTGAATCCGGCCAGCGCAACTTCGGCATACTCCTCGTTGTCGGCGAAGAGCGCTCCAGCGCCGGCGCCTATCACTCCGCCGCGCACCCCCGCGGCTCCCGCTACATCGTCAACGGCGAGCCCACCGGGAACCATCTCGCGGTCGGTTCCAAAGGCGCGCTCCGCTATCAGGTGGCCGCCGCCGGAAAAATGGCTCACTCCGCCTATCCGGAGCTAGGCGATTCCGCCATCAATAAGCTCCTCGACGTCCTCGCCGATATCCGCCGCATCGAATTGCCCACCGACCCGCTCCTCGGCCCCAGCACCCTCAACATCGGCCTCATTTCCGGAGGACGCGCACCCAACGTCATCGCCGATGAAGCCCACGCCGAGCTGATGATTCGCCTCGTTGGCGATTCCGCCACCACCAAAGCCGCGCTCGAGCGCGCCGTCGAAGGCCGCGCCGCGCTCCACTTCGTTCTCGAAATTCCCGCGCTCCATTTGGGCGCCATCGACGGCATACCCACCACCGTCGTCGCCTATACCACCGATATTCCCGCCTTCCGCGGACAGTGGGGCGAGCCGTTCCTGATCGGTCCCGGATCCATCCACGTCGCGCACACGCTCGAAGAGCGCGTGCCCAAAAATGAGTTAATCGAAGCCATCGAAGTCTACCAGACAATGGTCAAAGAATTATGCAGACGCGCATCGAAGTAGGCATTCTCGGCGCCACCGGAATGGTGGGCCAGCATTTCATCCGGTTCTTGCAGGGCCACCCCTGGTTCGACCTCACGTGGCTCGGCGCCAGCGACCGCTCGGCCGGCAAGAAATACGCCGACGCCATGACCTGGCATCTCGGCGTGGTCCCTGAGACAGTCGCCGGCATGCCAGTGGATGACTGCAAGCCCGGCAACGCTCCGCGCCTGCTTTTTTCCGCTATGGACGCGTCCGTCGCCACCGAAATCGAACGCGCCTTCGCCCAGGCCGGCCACATCGTGGTCTCGAACTCGCGCAATCACCGCATGGAAAGCGACGTCCCTCTGCTCGTCCCCGAGATCAATCCCGATCACCTCAAGCTCGTCCCCGGCCAGCAGCGCGCCCGGGGATGGAAGGGGCAAATCGTCACCAATCCCAACTGCTCCACCATCGTCCTCACCATGGCGCTCGGCCCGCTCAAGCAGTTCGGCATCACTAAGATAATCGCCACCACTCTGCAAGCCATTTCCGGCGCGGGCTACCCTGGCGTCGCCTCCATGGATATCGTCGGCAACGTGGTCCCCTTCATCGGCAACGAAGAGGAGAAGATGCAGGAGGAGACGCAGAAAATCCTCGGCGATTTTCGCGGCGATCGTATTGAACCGCTCGCCGCCAAGGTCAGCGCCCACTGCAACCGCGTAGCCGTGGTGGATGGACATACCGTCACCGTCTCGGTGGAGTTCTCCGCCAAGCCCACCGAGGCCGACGTGCTCCATGCGATCCAAAGTTTTCGCGGCGTCCCACAGCAGCGCCAGCTTCCCAGCGCGCCGCCCAATCCGGTCATTTATATGCACGAGGCCAATCGCCCGCAGCCCCGCAAAGACGCGGAACGCGAGCGTGGCATGGCAGCATTCGTCGGCCGTCTGCGCGCCTGTCCCGTGCTCGACTTCAAATTCGTCGCCCTGGCCCACAACACCATCCGCGGGGCCGCTGGCGCAGCCGTCCTCAACGCTGAGCTGATGCATTCGGAAGGAATGCTCGACTAATGATCGTGATGAAATTCGGCGGCACGTCGGTCGAATCGGCCGCCGCCATTGAGCGCGTCGCCGGCATCGTCAAGGCCCGCGAGCGGGAGCGCCCCGTGGTGGTAGTCTCCGCCATGGGCAAGACCACCAACAAGCTGCTCGCCATCGCCTCATCCGCCGTCGCCGGCAAGCGTGAAGAGTTTATCCGCCAGATTCACGACCTCCGCGACCTGCACTCCCGCGAAGCGCGCCGCGTCGTTCCGCTGGCTGAACGCGCCGGCCTCGACCGCTTCCTCGACGAGAATTTTCAGGAGCTCACCGAACTGGTCAAAGGCCTCGCCGTTCTCGGCGAGCTCACCCCGCGCTCCATCGACGCCATCTCCAGCTACGGCGAGCGCCTCTCGAGCTACATCGTCACCCTGGCTTTCCGCCACTTCGGCCTCGCCGCCGAGCATCTGGATTCGCGCGACTTCATCGTCACCGACCGGCGCCACACCCACGCCGCGCCGCTTTTCCCCGAGACCTACAAGCGCCTCGCCGCCGCCATCCCGCCAATCGCCGCCAAGTCCGTCGTCGTCATGGGCGGCTTCATCGGCTCCACCGAAGACGGCGTCACCACCACTCTCGGCCGCGGCGGGTCCGATTTCACCGCATCCATCGTCGGCGCCGGCATCGGCGCCACAGAGATCCAAATCTGGACCGACGTTGACGGCATGCTCACGGCCGACCCGACCATCCTGCCCGGCGGCCACCGCGTCAAGACCATCTCCTTTGCCGAGGCCGCCGAGCTGGCCTACTTCGGCGCCAAGGTCTTGCACCCCGCCACCGTTGTACCGGCCGTCGAAAAAAATATTCCAGTGTTGATTCTCAACTCGCGCCGCCCCGAAGTCACCGGCACGCGCATCGTCGCCGAGGCCGTCCACTGCGCCAACGCCGTCAAATCCATAGCCTGCAAACGCCAGATCGCGGTGGTCAACATTCACTCCACGCGCATGCTGATGGCGCACGGCTTCCTGCATCGCATCTTTGAGATCTTCGACCGCTTCGAAACCCCCGTCGATATGGTCGCGACTTCGGAGATCAGCGTTTCGCTCACCATCGACCACCTGGAGCATATCGAAGCGATTCAATCCGAGCTGCGCCAGTTCGCCGATGTCGAGATCGAAAAAAATCAGGCTATCGTCTGCCTCGTAGGCGACAATATTCGGTATACTCCGGGCGTGGCGCGCCGCGTATTCAACGCGCTCGAGGGCATCAATATCCGCATGATCTCGCAAGGCGCATCGCTGCTGAACCTCAGCTTCGTCATCGCCGAATCCAACCTGCGGCCCACGGTTGCCGCGCTGCACAGCGAATTCTTCTCCCAGCTCGACGACGCCGTCTTTGAGCGCAATGAGGCTGTGCATGCCTGACTATCGTCTCGCCATTATCGGTTACGGAAAAATGGGCAAGCTGGTCGAGCATCTTGCGCCCGAATACGGCTTCGACGTCGCGCTCAAGCTCGATGTGGATAACAACGCGGACTTCGAAGGCCTGACGCGCGAAAACTTCCACAACATCGATGCCGCCATCGATTTTTCCACTCCCCACGCGGTCCCGCGCAACGCCGAAGGTATCGCCGCGCTGGGCGTGAACCTGGTCATTGGGACCACCGGATGGCTCGACCAGCTCGAAACGGTTCGATCCGCCGTCAAAAGGCACGGAACCGGAGCCGTCTGGAGCCCGAATTTTTCCATCGGCGTCAACGTCTTTATGCGCGTCGTGGCCGAAGCCGCGCGCCTGCTCGCCGAGCAGCCCGAATACGGCGCCTGGGCCTGGGAGATTCACCACAGCACCAAGAAAGACAGTCCTTCCGGTACGCTGATTAAACTGGTTCACGGAATGCGGAAAGCCGGGTACGAGCGCGCCATTGACGTGGCCTCGAACCGCGCCGGCGCGAACCCCGGCACGCACGAAATCGGTTTCGATTCCGCGGCCGACACCATCACCTTACGCCACAGCGCACGCAGCCGCGAAGGTTTCGCCCGCGGCGCATTGAAGGCCGCAAAATGGATAATAGGCAAGAAAGGTTTTCACGAATTCTCCGAAATTAGGTAACGCCGGCGGTCTTGCCGCCGGTTCTTTTCAATCATTAGTTAGGCCGAAGTAGAACTTCGGGTTAGGAGGCGTCAAATGTTTACAGGATGCGGCACAGCCCTAGTCACTCCATTTCGTCACGACCAATCCCTCGATGAGCCCAAGCTCCGCGACTTAGTCCGCCGTCAAATCGACGCCGGCATCGACTTCCTGGTCCCCTGCGGCACCACCGGCGAAAGCCCCACGCTCACCCGCGCCGAGCACCTCCGCGTGGTGGAGATCACCGTCCAGGAAGCGGCCGGAAAGACGCCCGTGCTCGGCGGCGCCGGCGGCTACAACACCCGCGAAGTCATCGAACTCGCCCTTGAACTGCAGCGCCTCGGCGCCGACGGCATCCTCTCCGTCACGCCGTATTACAACAAGCCCACGCAGGAGGGCCTCTACCAGCACTACAAGGCCATCGCCGCCGCCGTCCCGCTGCCCATCGTTGTCTATAGCGTCCAGGGACGCACCGGCGTGAACGTCGAGCCCGCCACCCTCGCGCGCCTCGCCAAGATCGAAAACATCGTCGGCGTAAAGGAGGCCTCCGGCAATATTTCCCAGATGGCGACTGTCATGCACGAAGTCCCGCCCGGCTTCCACGTCCTCTCCGGCGACGACTCCATCACCATCCCGCTCATGGCCCTCGGCGGACGCGGCATCGTCTCGGTGGTAGCCAACGAAATTCCCGCCGAAATGACGCAGCTTGCCCAAGCCTGCCTGCGCAACGATTTTGAAACGGCGCGGCGAATCCAGCGCCGTTTCCTGCCGCTGATGAACGTCAACTTCGTCGAGTCGAATCCCATCCCCGTCAAAGCCGCGATGGGCCTGATGGGCCTGCTCGACCCGGTCTTCCGCCTGCCGCTTGTCCCGCCCAGTGACTCCAGCCTCGCCAAGATCGAAAAGGTCCTCGAATCGCTAGGTTTGTTGGAAAAGACGGCCCTATTGGAAAAGACGCCCCTGTTGGAGAAGACTCAAATTGCAGTCTGAAATCGAAGCGCTCTACTACGGCATGCCGGCCGACTATTCCGACGAAGATTTCCGGCTCTTCGCGGTGTTCAAAGCCGAGCTCAACCATGGACATATACGCGCCGCCGAGCCCGACGAAGCGTCGCCCACCGGCTGGCGCGTCAATACCTGGGTGAAAAAGGGCATCCTGCTCGGCTTCCGCATGGGCGGCATCGTGGATATGTCCGTCGACGAAGAGCGCATGCCTTTCTTCGACAAATCAACCTATCCGGTGAAGCGCTTTAGCGTGCAAAATCAAATCCGCATCGTGCCCGGCGGCTCCAGCGTCCGCGACGGCGCCTATATCGGCAAGGGCGTCACCTGCATGCCACCCATGTTCATTAACGTCGGCGCCTACGTCGGCGAAGGGACCATGGTAGATTCCCACGCGCTGGTCGGAAGCTGCGCGCAGATCGGCCTCAACTGCCACATTTCCGCCGCCAGCCAGATCGGCGGCGTGCTGGAACCGATTGGCGCATTGCCCGTCATCGTCGAAGACGACGTGATCGTCGGCGGCAACTGCGGCGTCTACGAAGGAGCCATCGTCAAGCGCGGCGCCGTTCTGGGCTCCGGCACGATTCTCACCCGCTCCACGCCCGTCTACGATATTGTCCGCAACCAGATCTACCGCGCCACGGACGATGCGCCGCTGATCATCCCCGCGGACGCCGTAGTGGTCGCCGGCTCGCGCGCCATCACCAGCGGCGTCGGCAAAGATTGGGGCCTCTCCATCTACACGCCCATCGTGGTGAAGTACCGCGATTCCAGAACCGACGCCAAGATCCAGCTCGAAGATCTGCTGCGATAATTAACCTATGCGCGCCAACCGTGGGACAGACGCTTTCGTCTGTCAACCCGGCGTTTACTAAGCCATAAGCCATGCCCTTCACTCTTGCATCGAAGACTGCGCTGGTCACCGGAGCCGGCCGCGGCATTGGCCGCGCCATCGCGCAGAAGCTCGCCGAATACGGCGCCGCCGTGATGGTGAACGATCTGGACTCTGCGCCCGCCGCCGAGACCGCCGCCGCACTGCCGCACGCCGCATCGCTCGCAGGCGATGTCACCGACCCCGCCTTCCCGCAGCAATTGGTCGGCGCGACGATCGAGCGCTTCGGCTCCATCGACATCATCGTCAACAACGCCGGCTACACCTGGGACAACGTCATCCAGAAAACCACCGACCAGCAGTTCCAGGCGATGCTCGACATCCATCTCAATGCCCCGTTCCGCATTCTGCGCGCGGCGTCCGATTGGATTCGCGAAACCGCCAAGCGCGAAACCGCCGAAGGCCGGCGCGTGATGCGCAAGGTGGTGAACATCACCTCCATCGCCGGAACCGATGGCGGCGCGGGCCAGGCGGGCTACTCCTCCGGCAAGGCGGGCGTGATCGGATTGACGAAGACTCTCGCCAAGGAGTGGGGCCGCTACAACGTCAACGTGAACGCCGTCGGCTTCGGCCTGATCGAGACGCGCCTCATTCAACCCATGACGGGCGCAGACTCGTCCATCGAGATGCAAGGCCACAAAATCAAAATCGGCGTGCAGCCGAAGACTCTCGAATGGGCCAAGACCGCATGTCCGCTGGGCCGCACCGGCACGCCCGAGGAAGCCGCCAGCGCGGTACTCTTCTTTTGCTCGCCCTTATCGGATTACATCACCGCCGAAGTCCTGATCTGCGGCGGCGGCCTGCACTTGTAGGACAGGCCTCCCGGCCCGTCCGCGCGCCAGAGGCGCGGCCCCACAATCCCTCCTCGACGCATTACACTATCGTCTTATGGACACCTTCACGCCCGCCCAACGAAGCGCCGTGATGCGACGCGTGCGCGCCAAAGACACCAAGCCCGAAATGGCCGTCCGCAGCATGGTGCATCGCCTGGGCTTCCGCTACTCCCTGCACCGCCGCGACCTGCCCGGCCATCCCGACCTCGTCTTCCCCGCGCGCGGCCGCGTGATCTTCGTCCACGGTTGCTTCTGGCACGGACACACATGCCGCGCCGGACGCAACCGCCCCAGCTCCAACCAGTCATACTGGATCGCGAAACTGAACCGCAACCAGGCGCGCGACGCCGCCAACCGCCGCCGTTTACGGAACCTTGGATGGCAAATTCTCGTAGTGTGGGAATGTGAGCTCAAAGATTCCGATCGTCTGCGCGCCCGCATCGCGCGCTTCTTCGAGTGACTTCACGCGCCTCATCGTCGCCTTCGCCGCAGCTACTCTGCTGGCGTCAGCCCAGCCGGCTCCCGAAGTCCTCGTGCATCAGGATTTCGAAACCGGCGCCACCGGCTGGTTCGCGTTGGGCGCCGCCGGAGGTTCCGTGGGCGTCACGCACCAGCCCGGCGAAACTCACTCCGGTAATTCTGCCCTGGCATTCACTTACGAAGTCAAACGCGGGCAGCCCTCCGTGGCCGTGATGCCCGCCCCACCCGCCCTGGCCCGCATGCAACACTTGCGGTTTTGGGTGAAGACCGATCGCGAGACGCCCGTGGCTGTGCTGTTGAGTGAGACCCAGCCCGGCGGCGGCAACTACACCGCGTGGTTCTGGTCACCGGCCAACGCCTGGCAGCAGATCGACCTGACGCCCGCCGATTTCGTTCTCTCCGACGGCCCGCAAGATCCCAAGGATGCCGATGGCAAACTCGATCTCGACCAGCTTCAGGCCATCGGCATTCTCGATCTGGCGTCGTTCTTCCCCGCGCAGCCCGCCACGCGCACCCTGTGGATCGACGATTTCGAAGCCCTCGGAGGCCCGCCGCCGGCTGAGGATTCCGCCATGCGCATCGATAACTTCGACCGCGGCTTCCTGCCGTGGATCACCATCGGCGACATGGACCTGAAGCTGGTTCGTGCCGACAACCAGGCGGACAACCCATTGCACGAACCGGCGCTCGAAGCCTCGTACCAGCAGCGCGACAATCCGATGCCGGTGCTGCTGCGGCGCATCGCCAACCACGATCTGGCGAAAGCCGTGCGGCTCGATTTCGACGTGGCATCCGACGAAGAGACCACGCTGGTGGTCGCACTCGAAATCAAGCGGCCGGGCGCGTCGCAAGGTCCGCGCTTCACGCTGCCGATCTTTCCGCCCGGCAATCGCGAAGTCTTCCACGTGAGCGTCAAGCTGGAAGATTTTCAGGGACAAGGCAAGCTGGACCCTGCGCAGTTGAAGACGCTGATCGTCACGGATCCCGCCGGCGCCGGAGACAGCGTCGGCACACACAACCGGATCTGGATAGGCAAGGTAGAATTCCGTCCGGCTATGTAGGACAGGCCTCCTGGCCTGTCTCCTTCGCCACACTCGGCCACATAACGCAGAGAAGGTGAGGAGATGCGCTCCCCGTCTGGCGACCACGCGCAGAAGCCGCCTTTTTCAGGCGGCTCTTCAACTTCGCCCAATCGTCCACCTATTTGTAGGTTCCAGGCCAGCGCCCTCCGGAAGATGATCCTCAAATTTGGAGGGCGTGCACTCAACCCTACAGAGCTGAGATTGGGTCTCAGAACCGGGGAGTGGCATCCATACACCGGCCGTTGTCCGACCACCCGGGATCTATCTTAGGAAAACCTGAGTTTTCCGAGATTAGATACCAGCCTGAACCGGAACACCAGCGGCAACTGCGAACATTGCCTCTACAATCGCAGTTGTGTCGTAAATACCTTTTCTTCGCCAACGGCGCTTTAGTCTCGACGTCTTGCATATACTCTCCCTTTCTCCTAAACCGCCTAAAATATAAGAGGCGCGCTGTACCCACCATCCGGTTGGCGACTCGCTTCCGCCTCGCTTCTCATATGTGGGGCCGATTGTGGAACCATCGAGCGAGTTGCGCGCCCCTCTCATATATGAGGAGCGATGTGCGCAACCACCGTCCGAGCTTTCGCCTCTTTGAGGATCCGAGACCACGGAAACGGCTGGCAATAGGACAAAAACGGGGCGTAGACCGCGCGGCTTTAATGGAAGCCCATCGCTATCCGCAGAACCCTTGGTTCGACAGTTATACTGTGAGCTAGGAGCATTGGGATGCGCCTTATTTTCAGTATTGATCCGATGTGGTCGAATCGCAAGAGTAAGGGTTGAGGAGTAGAGTCCGGACTCCGGGGATAGAGGTTCAATGGCAGCAAGCGACGCAGCCTTTGGTATTGATGAATATTTGCTTAAGAGGCTGATGCCCGTCGAGGGTGCGATCCCCCATCTGGACGGTATCGAAATGTACGGCAATTCGATACCAGCCGGAACTGTCGGCGGCGATCTGTTCGAGTACATCAATTTCCAACAGCGGTACGATATCGATGCACGGATCGGGCGGGCTCTCAAGTTATCGAAGGAGTTTCTCAACTCCCACCCGTCGGGTGCGGCTGATCATAACGCCGTCGACGAGCTTATTGAATGGTTCAAATCGCGGCCGGAGTTCCTGTCCGAAATGGAAGCTGCCTATAGACAGGCTCGAAGCCTGGAGCAACTGCGAGTTGCAGAGGATCTGACTGACCTGTATAGTACGGCGGGTGTTCTGTTGGTAGATGCTCAAGGTCATGGAGTTATCTCGGCGAAGATCGCATCGACAGTACACGACACATTTCATGCCTTCATGCTCTCTGAACTCGATCGGTACGGGAAAACCACACCGGAGCTATTTGAAAAGCTCAATCTCCGGTTGGCTCAGTCGGTGACGGCTCGCAACGCGCTGGGCAGAAGTGAAAAGGAGAGTGCCCGGGAGATCGCCACTATGCTGTACGGCGAGGTTCGGCCTTCGGGTCATTTTCGCTTTGTGAACTTCGGACATCCGCCGCCGCTGGTATTTTCCACAAAAGGGCGTAAGTTCATAGATGTTGACAAAGGCCGAATGGTACAATTCTTGCCGCTCGGGTTGGAGGTTCCTGAAGACCATCCAGACCGGAAGCGGTATTTCTCGATGCATTTCAGACAAAGGCCGGCGGACTACTCGGATGTTGCTGAAATCGCCCTGATCAATCCGGGGGACATCCTTTTCCTATACACTGACGGGGTTTATGATGGAAGCGACGAGGAAGTACGCCGCGATCTCGAAGGTGTGATGCGCGATCGTTGCCTGCTTTCAGCGAAGGACATTTGTAATGCAATGCTGGAGTACGCCGTGAGAAGCGATCGTCACTTATTCGAGAGTGGCGAGCAGGACCGTATCGACGATAAAACAGTGTTCATTATCAAGCGGAGTGGAACAGGGAACTGAGCGGACTTGTCCCCATTGGGGCCCGCGGCTTGAAGGCGTTGAAGTAGGATATTTCCCAAGTCCTTGGTCGCAGTTGTAAAGTCTCCGCGAATGCGGATCGACCAGCCAGACGTGCGGAACGCCGCATGCGGAGTATTCCTCCAGTTTCTCTCGAACTTCCGACAGCCGATCGCCGGGCGGCTCGGGAACCGTCCGGGCCGCAGCATCCTGCGCGTTTCGGCACACGGGTATAATCGCAGCTGTTTCCGAAGGGCCATAGAGAGGGCAATCAGCAGCGCCTGCGTTTTTCCATGCAGACATCCGGGCATCGAACGCTGCAAGGCGCGGTCCCGATATTCCCGGTCGATGCCGCGGAAAGTGGTGTGGAGATCCTCAACGGAGACACCCCCGGATAAGCCCACAATTAACGGGGATAACGCAATCGGCTGCGGATTCCGTTCAAGGGCCTCCCCGCCCTAATCCCCCGAAACCCGCTCGTACTGCGGCGCTGGCTTCGAAGCCGTCAGTGCTCCGATGCTCACATGGATCTGCGGCATCGACCCTGTATCGAAGGAATCCTGCACCATCTGGCTCGATTCCAGCGTCTCGCGCAGCAACTGGCGCCGCAGCCGTGCTTCGAACTCAGCCAACTGCTCTTCGATGGTCTGCACCTTTTTCTTGTTGCGGACCATGTCCTCGCGATAGCGCTTCAGGAAGTAGCCGATGGTCTCCACCCGGATGCGGATCGAGCCGGTCGGCTTGTTCTCGTCGATATCCTTGAAGCAGAAGTACGGCGTGCCGGAATGCTCCACGATCTCTTCCACCACCGAGTAAATCGGCGCGTCGTGGCCGCACTTGAAACTCGATAGCTCCAGCGCTACCAGGTTCGGATGGCGCGAAACATACTTCGCGGCCCAAACCTTTCGGCTGGTGTTTTCGCTATACGAATTCTTCCATACGTCGGTGATCGCCATCGGGTGCTGAATCTCGCCGGTGATCACTTCCTGGCCGAAGAGCCGCCAGATAATATCGTCGTCGATCGGCAGGCAGTCTTCCGTGAACACCGGGTAGCCCAGCTTCTGGAACTCCTCCAGGATTTCGTGGTTCACGCCCGGGTCGTTGTGATACGGACGGCCCAGCAGCACCACGCCCAGCTTATCTTCGCGCTCCAGCTGCTCCAGAACTTCGCGCGCGGCGCCCCGCATCGTCACGTTATTGAAGAGATCGAGCGAGCGATAAGCTTCCTCAATGGCGCGATGGTTCTCTTCCGGCGAGAGTCCCAGAATGTCCTTGAACTCTTCGTACATCTGCCGCTCGAAGACATCCGGCTTCGAGAGATTGACGAACGTGTCCAGGAACACCACGCCCTTCTCTTTGAAAAGATCGCCTTCCTTGGTGAACGCCGCCTTCACGGCTTCGGGCGTCGCTGCTACGGTGGGGCAGGATCGCTGCGCCTGAATGTGCTGCAGGTCGCTGGTCAGGCAATCGATCATCGGGAAGAAAATGATGTCGAGCGGCTTCTTCGCGTGCACTTTGTACAGCAGGTTGTGCACGTGCGGAATGCCCAGCTTCGAGGGGAAGCATGGGTCGATGGCGCCGCGCTTCGCGCCCTCTTTGTACAACTCCTCGCTGGTGAAATCGGAGAACACCATGTTCTCGGCCTTCAAGCCCAGCGCGGCGAAGTAACCCGTGAACATCGGCGTCTGCGAGTACATGTTGAGCACGCGCGGCATCCCGATGCGCATGGTTTCCCGCTTCTTCATCAACTCGGCGCGCTTCTTCTGCGCGGCCGTGAATTGGTACTTCGGCAGCGCATCGGCAACCAGCGGAACGTCCCCGACGCGGAACACACCCTTGGCGGCCAGTTCGACAAAATTCGGATTCTGCTTCTTGACCTTGTCCAGATTGCCCTTGATCTGGCGCATGTCGTCGATGCTTTCCACCGTGCCCTTTTCGCAAGTGGCGAGGATCAGGCGTTGCGCGCCCGCCTCAAGCGGAACCTTAGTCTTCACCGGCGGCTTGTAATCGATGTTGACGATGTTGGTCTTCACGTCAATGAACGTGCGCAGACACTTGTTCTTGCAGAAGTAGCAGCGCGTGGCTTCTTCGCGCGTAGTCTTGTACTTGATGTTGGCGCACGCGTCGAGACCGATGAATGTGGTCTTGCGGCCGTTATCCCAGAGGCGTCCGGCTTCGAGCGCCGCGCCGATCGCGCCCGCTTCGCCGCAATGCTCATGCACGATCACGTCGGCCTTCACGTCCTTGCCCTTGAAGCGCGACTCGATGAAATCCACCTGCGCTTTTACCGCGGCGAGATTATACTGCGTGCCGCCTTGCAGCAGGAAGCGCGAGCCGATCGCCGAGAGGTTGGGGATCTGTGACACGTAGAGCCAGATGTTTTTCGGCAGCACGTTGCACAGGCCGGCCATGATCTCTTCCGGCTTCCATCCCTGGCGCTGGAAATCGACGATGTCCGACTGCATGAAGACCGCGCAGCCGTAACCGAACGAGGGGAATCCCGTGGCGCCGAAGGCCGTATCCGCGTATTTTTCCACCGGCACGTTGAAGCCCTGCGCCGTGGATTGCAGGAAATATCCGTTACCCGCCGAGCACTGCGTGTTGAGCTTGAAATCCTTCACGCGGCCGTTCTTCAGGATGATGATCTTGATGTCCTGGCCGCCCACATCGCAGATCACGTCCACATCGTCGTAGAAGTGCAGACCGGCTTCGGTGTGCGCCACGGTTTCCACCAGCGCCGCATCCGCGCCCACTACGTCCTTCAGAATATCCTTGGCGTATCCGGTGGTGCCGACGCCCAGAATGTTCAACAACGCGCCCTGATCGCGAATCTGCGCATCCAGCTTCTGCAGCACCTCGATGGTGTCTTCGATCGGGTTGCCCTTCGAAAGCTGATACGTCTTGGCCAGAATGCGGCGCTCGCCGTCCTTTGACAGCAGCACCGCTTTGGTCGAAGTAGACCCGCCGTCGATACCGACGAACCCTTCCACCAACTCCCCCGGCTGGAACGTGGTCGGCGTAAATTTCTTGGTGCGGTATTTATCCTTGAACGCCGCCAGGTCGGCATCGTCCTTCGCCAAGCCCACTCCGCCGCCGCGCTTCTGCTTCTCCTGTTCGCGGCCCACGGTGACATACCACTCGAGCTTCTCGAAGCCGATGTATTGGCCCACGCCCTCGTCTTCGCTCTTGCCGAACTCCACCGAGCCGATCGCGGCGAAATACTGCGCGTTATCCGGCGTCTTGATCAGGTCTTCCGGCGGCACGCCCTCGGGCAGCGGCGTATTGCGCTCTTCCCAGATCTTCGGGATATTGGCCTTCCAGCAATCGCGCATGCCCTTGATGTAGCAATTCGGCCCGCCCAGCAGCAACACCACCGGCAGCAGCGTATTGCCACGCGTCAACACCGAGAGATTCTGCATCACGATGGCTTCAAACAGCGACGCCATCAACTGATCGGGCGGCACGCCCATCTTCTGCAAGCCGTTGATATCGGTCTCGGCGAACACGCCGCACTTACCCGCCACCGGATGCAGCTTGACGCCCTTGTAGCCCATGTTGCAGAGCTCTTCGGTGGGGATGCGCAGCTTGGCGTTGATCTTGTCGATCACCGCGCCGGTTCCGCCCGCGCACTTATCGTTCATGGACGGAATCTTCTTCTTGCGGCCGGTTTCCGGGTCCGTCTTGAAGATGATGATCTTGGCGTCTTGTCCGCCCAACTCGATCACAGATCCGCATTCGGGATACATCTTCTCCACGGCGAGCGACACCGCGTTTACTTCCTGCACGAACTTCGCGCCCAGGAATTTCGCCATGCCATTACCGCCCGAGCCGGTGATGAACATGCGCGACTGCTTGGCATCGAAGCCCTCGATCTCAGTCTCGAACCGCTTCAGGAATTCGAGGACCTTCTCCGGCTGCTTGGTATCGTGTCGATGATAATCGCTCCAAAGAATCTGGTCCGTCGCGCCATCGATCACCACGGCTTTCACCGTGGTAGAACCTACATCCATTCCGATCAGGAAGTTGCGATCCATGTTAGTTGGCCCCATCTTAATTGGCCAATGCCTTTTCTTGCTTCATGCGGTCCGCAATATGCATCACGAAATTCGCTGCGAGGCCCACCACGCCCTTACTGTGCGGTACTTCGTACATCGGCCGCTTAGTTTCCGGATGCGCCTCCACCCAGGCGCGGCATTGATCCAGCGTCAGGTTGGTCTTCTGCAACACTTCCGCGAATTCCTTCTTGGCCTTATTCTTGGCCTCGCCGAGCGCCATCTGCACGCGGCTATGGGCGTTGATCTCGCCTTCACCCGAAGTTTCCACCGGCAGATAGATCATGTCCTTGTAGTTCGAAACCACGGCCGATTGCGCGCCATCCGATTGCGTGGACGGCATGCAGCCGAACGGCTTCAGCGACAGCACCATGTGGGCCAGATCTTTGTTTGAGTAGTAAATATTCTTGGCGACTTCCAGATGGCCTTCGCCGCCGCCGGCGCGCGAATTGTAGAAGGGATGCCCGATGCGCTGCAGCTCATACTGGTCGGCAAGGTGATGCGCCAGGCCGCCCATGGTGTCGACAATCTTGTGGTATTCGCCCTTGAAAATCGCTTCGGCCAGCTTCAGCTTCGCCACCTTCTGGCGGAATCCGAACTCGATCTTGGCGCGCGTCCCGAGCTTCCAGATCGGAGGCAGCACGGCGCCTTCTTCGAGGCCCTTGAAGTCTTTGTACTTCTGCACCACCTGGTGAATCATGTACATGATCCACGTGCCGATGGGCTCAACCAAAACCTGCGCCCCTTCCTTCTGCAGGAAGTTGAACATGTTGAAATTGCCGTCGCCCTCGGTGGTCTGCGCCCAGAATTCGCCAGTGATCTTCACGATCGGCTTCACGCGCAGCCGGTCCAGATCCACTTCATTGAACCGGTCGCGGCACTCTTTCAGCGCCGGGATATACTCATCGCCCTTGAGCTGCTTCACGAACTTGCCGACATACTCTGCCGTATCGGCGAACCCGCCCAGGTACTTGGACATGTGCTCATCGAGCTTCCACGGGCGCTTCTTGCGGAATACCTCGTGCATGTAGTCCATGCCTTCGTCGAGTACGCGGTCCGTCTCGCCGGGGTTCACTTCGAAGGGGCGGATGGCGTAGCCCACCTCGTTCATCACGTCGCCGCAGTTGAGCGCGTTCAGGATGCCGAGGAAGAAGTCGAGATTCATCTCGAGGCCGGCTTCGGCGTCGGACTGGCTTAGCCCGCCCGACTGCTGGAATAACAGCACGCGGAAGCCGTCGAAGCCCGCGTTGCGCAGCGCCAGCCGGTACTCGGCTTCATACATGCCGAAGCGGCACGGGCCGCAGGCGCCGGCGGTGAAAAACACGTAGCGGTCGATGATCTCCTGCTTCGAGAGCCCCTGCTCTTCCAGATTCTGCAGGTATTGCACCAGGTTGCCGACGGTGAAGTAGGTCGGGTTGCACTGGCCATTGTTGCCGTATTCCTTGCCCGTCTGGAACGCTTTCACGTTGGGCGTGGGCACAGCTTCAGCGCGGTATCCCAGACCCTCCAGCGCTCCGTGCACCAGCTTCTCGTGTTTCCACGTGAGGCCGCCGAACAGCAGCGTGGTGTCGCCGCGTTGTCCCGCGGTGAAGTGCCGCTCCGCCGGCCGCTTGAAGTGGTGGACTTCGCGCTTGGCGACGCCCGCTTCCTGCTCGAGCCGTGCGCGCTCTTCGAGCAGGCGTTGTTGGATTACGTCCTCGATCGAGGAGCCGATCTGGACGAGGTTCGGGGAGTGCGCAGGCTTCGGTTCAACTGGCTGAGTGCTCATAGGCGTAGAAATCCCTTAATGCACATCAGCTTGCCCTTTTAACCGATTGAAAGGAATAGGTATCCATTAAACGGCGTGTATCCTAAGGGAACGGCGCGAATGGGCGGCTGAGCGGAAGTGTCACAATTCGAACAACTTCCACGCATCGTACAATGCCAGCGAGGGGAATATGGACCGGCGCGTGAACATCCGTACTTTGTTGCAGTTGCTGGCATCGGTGTATTTGATCGCGTTCGTCTCGCTGGGGGTGCAGGTCCAGGGGCTGATCGGGTCGCATGGAATTCTGCCGGTGGGCGATTTCCTGGCGTCGGTTCACCGCCAGTTGGGGGGCTCCGCTTACTGGAATTGCCCGACGGTGTTCTGGCTGAATTCGAGCGACGGCGCGCTTCGGGCGGGATGGATTCTGGGAGCGCTGTTTGCGCTGGCGGCCATACTTGCCCCCATCTTTCCACGATGGACGCCCGCTCAACGGAAGGCCGTCACGCGGGTCGCGTTCGCGGGTTGCCTCATCCTGTGGCTGTCGCTCTGCGTGGTGGGTCAGGATTTCCTCTCGTTCCAATGGGACGTGCTGCTGCTCGAAGCCGGCTTCCTGGCGATGTTCGCCGACGATTCGACGGTCCGCATCTGGCTCTTCCGCTGGCTCATTTTCCGGCTGATGTTTTATAGCGGCGCAGTGAAGCTGTTGAGCCACGACCCCAGCTGGCGCAATCTTACGGCGCTGCACTATCACTACGAGACGCAGCCGCTGCCGACGCCGCTGGCCTGGTACATGGAACAATTGCCGATGTGGTTCCAGGAACTGTCCACGGCGTTCACCTTCTTCGCCGAGCTGATTGTGCCGTTCCTCTTCTTCGCGCCGAAACCGATCCGCCGTGTAGCCGCGTGGATCGTAATCGCGCTGCAGACGCTGATTCTGCTCACCGGCAACTACACGTTCTTCAATCTGCTGGCGATAATTTTGACGCTGTTCCTGTTTGTGGAACCGAAGCCTACGCCGATGCCTGGGGTGCGAGGGCGCGTGCATCGCGCGGCGAGCATAGCGCTGGTCGCATTCATCGGCGTAGTCAGCGCATGCGTCACGCTGCAGATGTTTTCTGTGGATCTGCCGGGTGAAAGCGCCGTGCTGCGCTTGGCCGAACCGCTGCGCATCGTGAATTCCTACGGCCTGTTTGCCGTGATGACCACGGAGCGGCCAGAGATAGTGGTGGAAGGCTCTAACGACGGAACCACATGGCTGGCATACGAATTTCCGTACAAGCCCGGCGATCTGCGCCGCGCGCCGCCCATCGTGGCGCCGCACCAGCCGCGGCTCGATTGGCAGATGTGGTTCGCCGCGCTGGGGAATTATCAGAGCAACCGGTGGTTCGTCGGCTTCATGCTGCGGCTGCTGCAAGGCGAGCCCAGTGTGGTACGGCTGCTACGTTACAACCCGTTTCCTGGCGCGCCGCCTAAGTATATCCGCGCGAGGGCGTATCAGTATCACTTCACTAAGTTCGGCCAGCCAGGGTGGTGGACACGGGAGGAACATGGGCTGTATTTTCCGGCGGTGGGTTTGAAGTAAGAGCCGCATGACCAGGCGAGGGTGCAGGCGAGCATGTCGAATCGCGGTATCGTTGAGTTAGAGTTTGTAGCAACCAATCTACGTGTAGCAGCCATCTATTCCGCGGGAGAACATGTTGACCATCGAAGAACGATTGGAGAAGTTGACCGAGCGGCATGAGGCGCTGACCCAAACCGTCGAACTAATCGTGGCGGAGAACCAACAGCGCGACCGGCGCATGGGAGAAATCATGGAGGGCATCGCCAGGCTGTTGCACGTCGCTGAAATCCGCGAGCAACGCATCGAGCGCCTGGAAGGCTAAACACTGCCCCTCCCTCACGGTGAGCCCTCCCCCAATTCGGGCTCACTCGGCTGGAACGATTCAAATCCCCGGCACGTAAGTACCGGCAGTTTCGGATACTTGGGAAAGGTCGGGTCGGAGAGAGCGCGCTGGCAGCGGTAAAAGATCGAATCGCGGTCGGACCGGACAATCCGCGCGTGGCTGCACGTGGCGCAAAGTCCCGCTTCCACTAGAACGTAATCCCCAAAAGGAATTCCGCCTGGTTCTGGGTGCTCTTCAGCAACCCGGTCGGATCGGAAAACTGCGCCGATCCCCAGCGCGTGTAGCGGAGCTCCGGCATGATATGGATCTTCACATGGATGTCGACTCCCCCGCCCAGAACGATGCCGGCCGTAGTGTTCTGATTGACCACGGTCGGGCTCTCTGTCGAAATCGATTCCTTGACGCTCTGCGTGAGCCCGAAGAGCTTGTCCCAGGCGACGCCGCCATCGACGTAAGGCCGCACAATCTTCATCGGGAAACGGTACTTCACCAGCACCGGAAACTCCCAATCGCCGCTGTTTACGCTGCTGCTGGTAATACTGCCGATCAACCCGGTTCCGGTGTAGCTCATGTGCCGGTAGAGCGCATCCACTTCGACGCCCAACCCGAATGGAAGGTGCAATTCCGCGGTCGGCCCCACGATGTAGCGGTCCGTGGTGGCGTTGAAGGTGTAATTTGAGCTCTCGACGGTATTGAAAAAATCCGTCAGCGGAACCCCAAATCTTGCGCCGAAGGAAAACAGCTGGCCGAAGGCCGTGCTGGCGCCCAGGAAAAATAGCAATGAAGATCGGATGATGACAGGTTTCATAATTGTGCTTACGGGCGAACTCGCGATACGGTTACCATTGTACGGAACGTACCGAATCCCGCGTCCAGGGTCAGAAATTGACCGGCGGTGCAGGGCGTTCAACTCGGCCAGGTAATACGCGGCGCGAGCGCTGAAATCGGCCGGGCCGAGTCCCGCCAGGGGTTCTCTTTCGCAGGCTGCGTGAAGATCGCCGCGGCGGCGCTTTCGATGGGGGCGTGGGCAACGCCGAATGCCGGATCAGGGTAAGGATAATTGCCGGAGTAGCGAGGCATTCTGGAGCCGGCGGTAAATGTTGCGGATGACTTCATCCGTGTCGATCTCGCCCCGCGCAGCACGGTGAAGATCGGCAACGGTGGTCGTAGGAATACCGCTGTCGCGTTGCCGCGTCGGCTTGGACGGCCAACGCGCGTTGGCGCTGAAAATCTGCCCGCAAGCGGGCAAGGCGGTTTCGCCTGCGTCCGTTTCCCGACAACGCTCGCTACCGAATCCGATCGAGCATTTCCCGTGCGGCCGTGAATGACGGGTTGAACTGCAGGGCCTTCTCGAGAACGGTTCGGGCTTCGGCGGTCTTCCCCGTGCGAATCAGCGCGGCGGCGAGGTTCAGCCTTACCAGCACTAGCGCGGGGCTGATTCGCAGGGCCTCCTGGAAGAGACGGATTGCCTCCTCATTGTGGCCCCGCTCCATTTCATACGCGCCGAGGTTGGTGGGCGCGCTGGACTGAGTCGGGTCTAGTGCGTACAGTCTGCGATAGAGTCTCTCGGCGCTTTGATCGTCTTTGCGGGTCTTGTATAGATCGGCGAGATATGCCAGTGTTTGCGGTTCGTTGGCGTCTTGGCGCTCGGCTTCGCGCAGCAGGTCAAAGGCTCGTGTACCGTAGACGGCGTTTTGTTCGCGAAGGGCGACGATCGCGTAGGCGAGGCCCAAATCGCGGGGACCGGACGGCGCGCCGCCGAATGCCACCAGCGGGGCGCTGGCCGCGGGCTTGCGGTTTCGCGGTTGGGCACGGCGGGGTATCGAATGGTCGGTGTAGACCACATGGTCCGCGTCGGTTACCGGCGTGCCGGGCATGTGGCACGCGATGCAGTTATCGCCCCGCTGGCAAACGCTGGGAGCATGGCAGGTCTGGCATTTCGAGCGGAACCACGCGGCCTTTTCGGCCTGCGTCGGCACCACGTGCGGATCGTGGCACGTGCCGCACCAGAGACGGCCGCCACTCGACCGGCTGCAGGCGCTTTGCGCGAGGTCTTCCACATGGCTGGTCACTTTCATGCCAGGCGACGAGGTGGCTCGGACAAAGGCTATTGTGTAGGCGGAAAGTTTATCGCCGGCGGTGAAGCCGGTCATCGATTTGCCGGCGCGGTCGACGCGGATCTCACCGGATAAATGGCACTGAGCGCAAACGCTGTCGCGTTGTTCGGGTGGCAGCGCCGCTGGATTGACAATGTCCTCGCGCCTTCCGCTGGCTGCGTGGGCCGCTCCTGGCCCGTGGCAGCGTTCACAGCCGACTCCGCTTTCGAGGAACGGCGGCGATTGATAGCCGTTCTGCGTGCCTGGGATCGGCTGCACGCCGGTCGCGTGACATTGCAGGCATCCGGGGGCAATGGCGCGCGTCAGAAACGGATAACTGTAGCGGTCATAGCCCGGCGACGGAGCCCAGGCGCCGGGGCGGCTGTAGTAAGTGGCGGGCGCCTCATACAAGAAGTCATCTATTGCCATCAGATAGCTTCGCGCCGACGCGCCGGATCCTACGAAGTAAGTAAGTTCGCGACTGTCTTTGTAAGCAGGCTCGCGATTGTCTTTGTAAGTAAGCTCGCGGCGCTCCTTTCCGAATTCGAGAAGCAGTCTTTGATCGCGATGAGCGACGGAATATCGATAGCCTGAATTGGCTGAGAAAGATTGGTCGGGAACGGGGGCTGAGATAGCCGGGCCGCTGGTCATTGCCATCGGAGTTACGGCGTACTTACGGTAGATCTCGCCATGGCAGTTACCGCAGACTTTCGAGCCAACCCATTCCGCCGCGGGCAAGGGGAGAGCAGAACTCGCTGGAATCCAGAGCGGAATGGCGACGCGCGCAGTGACCGCGGCCGCCACGCTGACGATGAATCGAAGCCCGTTCATGCCTTGCCGAACATTGTATCGGTTCCAACGGAGGCAGATGCAGCTGCAGCTGCAAAGAGACAGGCCGGGAGACCTGTCTTACGGCTCCCGGCCAGACCTCGCGGCGAAGAACCGGCGGCAAGACCGCCGGCGTTACTCAGAAGGTGAAGCGAGCTACCAGTTGGCCGTTGCGAGGCTGAGTGTTCACCGAGGTGTAACTGATGGACCCGAATCCCGAGGGAGACGAGTAACCTGCCGGACACGTGTATGAGCCCGCCGCAACAGTGACGCTGCTTGCCATACCGGCCGTCGGAGTCGTAATAGTGCAACCCCGCGTGGCCTGCGGGCTGGTGGCGCTGGCGGTGTTGAGATACAGGCGGTTAAAGACATTGAAGAACTCCGCCCGGATCTCCAGGGTTTTCTTCTCTTTAATGCGGAATATCCGGCCGATACTCATGTTTTCGGAGGGACGCCGCGGTCCGCGGAAATCGCTGTAGTAAGGCGACGAAGTCCCCCACTGCCCAGGCGTAGGGTTGGCCCACGCATTTGGGTTGAGGACGAACTGGCCCGTCGGGTTGATGCAATTGCAGTTGGCATTGGTGATGTAAAGAGGCTGCCCCGGAACGCGGTTCTCGAGCGTGTTTTGCCCGTACCAACTGCTCATGGTATTTGACGATGTCGGGGTGGCGATGGGAAGCCCGGATTGATACTGGAGCAATCCTCCGATGTTCCATCCCGCAACCACGGTCCGTAGCAACTTGCTCGTACCGAGGAACCCGTACTTTTGAAGCTGGTAGGTAAAGCCTGTATTGAAGAGCGTCGGCTGGTTGGTGCTGGTGATGCCCTTCTGGTTCGGGCGGTTGAAGATGTTGTTAACGGTTCCCGCCGGATTGGCTTCCGTCTTGGACCAGGTAAAAGCAGACTGGAGCGAGAGGCCGCGGGATACTCGTTTGGTGAGCTTGACTTGCAGCGAGTCGTACCAGCTATCGCCCAGAGGAGAGCCATAAATGGTGATATTGCCCGAAACCTGCGGGTAAGGCCGCAGCGCCTGCAACACCGTCTGGGTAAGCGGGAATGTGGGATAGGGAAGCGGCACTCCGGACTGCTTTCCGAGGGCGCTGCCAATTGTGGCGGCAAGCTCAGATTGGCCAAGCGCCGTCATGGGGTTGATGCCGTATTGGGCGAAGGTCGCCGGGTTAGGCGTATTCAGACCGCCCAGGAGACTGCTGCTGTTCTCCCATGCGCCGCGGTTGCCGACGAAATTAGCATCCACGACGAGATCCCGCGTGATTTGCCGCTCCCCCCCAATGCTCCACTGGAGAATCCGCGCCGCGCGGCCGGCGTTCTTATCGATGTAAAACGGGGCAGCGCTGGGCGTGCCGTTGGCGGCGGAATAGAGGCCTGGCCCAAGCGATGCGGTGGTCAGCAGCGAAGGGTTGTAGACCAATCCCTGGCTCAGAGTTGTAGCTGGAACCCCGAAGGCCGGCGACGGGAAATTCAGCTCGTTGAAACCGACCCCGAGGATGGCCGCATTGGTGATGTAGTTGAAGGTGGATATGGGTGCGTAGCTGATGCCTCCACCTGCCCGGAGGACGGTCTTCGAATCCAGCTGGTAAGCGGCGCCGAGACGGGGAGCGACGGAATACGGATAGGTGTTGGTGAAGGTGCAGTTACAGCGTCCGGGTCCGTAACCCTGATAGGAAATTGCGCCCAGTACGTTGCCATCCACCGGATCGGGAATGTTCGGTCCGAACTCGGTCCAACGGTAGTGGATTTCGTGGCCCCAGCTCTGCAGGTCCCAACGCAGTCCGTAATCGAGGGTGAACTTGCTGGTGACTTTCCACGTGTCCTGTATGTAAAGGCCCCAGGCTTGCCTGCGGAGCTGCGGATCCTGCACAGTGTTGACAGTCGCGGTGTCGACCAAACCGAGAAGGAAACTGGCGTAGCCGTTGCCGGTGCTGCCGGCAATACCGTTGCCGTTTACGCTGTTCGTATTGTTGTAGGGATCGGCCGTTTCGTAGGAGTTGAAATTGTAAACGCCCTGAGCGCCGCGCGAATTGTCGTCGGTCCAGCTATTCAGGCGCCATTCGGCGCCTATCTTGGACGTATGGTTGCCATGTACCCAAGTGGTGGCCAGTGAGGCGGTGAAAGTACCATCATAGTAGCTGTTGGCGTTGGTGGGTCCCAGTTGTTGAACGCCATCCGAGTTGTTGAAAATGAGCTCCGGAAAACCGGCGGGATTGGTGGAACTGCCCACCAGTCCGAGCTGGCCGACGGCGTCATACTTCAGCACCGCGGGCGGAGAACTGTCGGGGTTGTGGAAGCGCTGATAGCCTACGCCCGCGTGAACCAGAAGATGCGGCGTGATGGATTTATCGTAGTTGAGCCGGGGAACCAAGCCATATATGGCTTGAATGCGGACAACCGCGATCGGGTCGGGCAGACAATTCTGCGTGGTCTCCTGATTGGTGGTCAGTTTATTGAAATAAAACGACAACTTGGAATTGTCGGGCAGGATCTGGTCGATTTTGATGGTCGGCGTATCCTGGTTGTTGGGAGTCACGCACGCTTCCACCCAGTTGCTGGTCTGATTGGCGTTGGTCGGCAACGGGATCAGGTTCTGGATCTTTACGGCGACCGGGTCGAAGCGGTTTACGGGAATGATGTTGCCGGGGAACAGGTTGGCGACCACCGTGCCGTTGGCCAACGTTTGGCGCGACGCGGGGTCGTAGATACCTCCATTCAAGAGGGCGTTGCCTCCCGGATCGGTGCCGAGGTTTTGGCCGGGGAAGAGGGCGTTGGAACTGAAGTTGCCGTCTCGCATGGCGGCTGTCGGCAAGTTGAGGAAAGTCGATCCATTCGGATAGGTCTTGTTGCGGAAGATCTCTTCACTGAAGAAGAAGAACGTCTTGTTCCTTCCGTTATACAATTTCGGGATCCACACCGGACCGCCGATGGTGCCGCCGAAATCGTTCTTGCGGCTGCGGGGGTTGGTTTCGGGAACGGTAGGGGTGAAGTAGGGACGGTGAGCGTCAAAATCCTCGTTGGTGAGGTACTCATAACCGCCGCCGTGGAACTGGTTGGTTCCCGATTTGGTGGTGAAGTTGTAGAACCCGCCGCCCGCCTGGCTGAACTCGGCCGCGAAGTTGCTGGTCTGCAACGAGAATTCCTCGATCGAGTCGACAGATGCATGCGATACCGTTGACGTCCAGGCGGGGTCGTTCTGGCTGGTGGAATCCTGCCCTTCCACCTGGATGCGGAACGTACTGGTCGGCAGGCCGTTCACCTGCGACGTATCCACGCCCACGCCACCCCCGCCGGTTACGCCAGGCGACAGCATGTTGAACGCGAACGGACTGCGGATGTTGCCGGAACTGCCGCCGCCGCCGCCGAAGTTCAGGGGCAGCCCGTTGATGGTATCCGTGCCGATGATGGTGCTTTGTTCCGCCGATTCCGTCTTGAGCTGCGGCGCTTCGGCCGTAACCGTTACCGTGTCCGAAGTGGCTCCAACCTCAAGAGCGACATCGACGCGGTTGGTGATGGAGACCTGAACTTCGATGTTCTGCTGGACGAACTTCTTGAATCCCTTCACCTCGACTGTGAGCGAATACATGCCGGCGGGCAGAGATGGAATGGTGTAGTTGCCAGTTTCGGTTGTAACGGTCTTGAATTGGTCGCCGCTGCTGGGATTCGTGGCGACGACCGAGGCGCCGGGAACGACGGCGCCAGCCTGATCCTTGACCTCGCCCGTGATGGTTCCGCGGTCGTTCTGAGCGTACATGGCCAGAGCGGACGCGAATAAGAAAAACACTGCGGAAACAAGCCGCACTTTGTAACCTCCTAAAGAACCCTCTTCGATTAACCTGAGCCTTGCGACAAACAGTATCACACCGAAGAAAAGGAAACATCATACTTTAGTTGGGTGTGCCTGCCGCGAAAAGATGTAAAATGAGCAATCGGAATGCCTGTTCGTTCCGAGAGAATTCGCGTTCTGATAGTGGACGATCACCCTGTGGTGTGCCGGGGGCTCTCGGCGATCATCCAAACCGAGCAGGGCATGACCGTCGTGGGCCAGGCTTTCAACGGCGAACAGGCGCTGCGAATGTTTCAGGAACACCGGCCCGACGTTACCCTGATGGATCTGCGGATGCCCGGGATGACCGGCGTCGACGCGATTCGCGCGATCCGCGGGATCAGCCCCAACGCGAGTTTCATTGTTCTCACTACCTATCATGGCGATGAAGACATTCATCGCGCCCTGAAAGCGGGCGCTCAATCTTACCTGCTCAAAGGCATGGCCGACAGCGAACTGGTGGATGCAATCCGCAAGGTTCACGCCGGCTTTCGTTACCTTCCCCAGCCGGTTCTCGACTCACTTGCGAACCGCCCACCCAAATCCGAGTTGACCGAGCGCGAGCTACAGGTGCTCCGGCTGATTGTCAAAGGCATGAGCAATCGCCAGATCGCGGAATCGCTCGGCATCACCGAGCCCACTGTGAAATGGCACGTGAATATTCTGCTGAGCCGCCTCAACGTGGGCGACCGAACCCAGGCGGCGGTGGCGGCGCTTCAGCGAGGGATCGTGGAGTTTTGAAGCGGGCGCTTGGGGGTGGACGGCCCGGTTTCCCGCAATGGGATGGAAACCGTCACAACCGTTCCTTTGCCCGGTTGGCTGGTCACGGTAAATGCGCCGCCCGCCTGCTCCACGCGCTCGCGCATTCCCATGATCCCGAAATGACCCTGCGATTCGAGGCGGGCTGCGCCGGCGTCGAAGCCTTCTCCGTCGTCCCGCACTTCCATCTTTACGCACTGCGGCTCAAAGGCGATTCGAACCGAGATCCGCGCCGGACTTCCGTGCGAGACGGAATTGCGCAGGGCTTCGCGGCCCACCAGCAGCAGCGCGCGCTCGGCCAGCAGGTCCGGAGGAACGCATGCGCCCACAATCCCGGTCTCCACAATCACGCCGTATTCCTTCCCCAGCTTCCCGGCGAGATCGAACAAGTCGGCGATTGGCGACCGGTTGCCGGCCGAATGGCGCAAGTCCCAAACGGCCTGGCGGGCTTCTTCGAGCGTCTCTCTGACCTGCGATCGGGCCTGAGCCAGCAACTGAGCAGCCTCGGCGGCGTCGGTTCGGAGGAATCGCGAAGCGGCCTCCAGCAATGTGGAGACTCCGACGCAGCCCTGGATAACGGTATCGTGCATCTCACGAGCCAGCCGCGTCCGTTCATTGAGCAACAGGGTGAAGCGCGAACTGGTCTGCCGCGCATAAAGCCACATCCCGGCCCAGACGCCGCCGATCGCCATCGCCGCCAGCAGGGAATAAAACCAACCGGTCTGAAAGAACTCCGGCCTTACGTAGATGGCGAGCGATGCCTCCGATGAAGAGGCGCTTCCGGTACCGGTATCTTCGGCGACCACACGAAACCGATAGCGCCCGGGCGGAAGGCTGGAATAATATGCGGAGCGCTGACGCGACGCGAGCGTCCACGAAGCGTCAAAGGGTTCCAACCGGTAGCGGAAGCTTACCTGCTGCGGCGCAATGAGGTTGCATGCCGTGAAATCGATTTGCAATCCGCCGCGCCCCGGCGGGATGGACACTTCGCCGGAAAGCGGCAGCGTGGTCTCGGCGGCGGATACGCTTTCGATCAGAACCGGTCCCGACCGGCGTTCGGGCAAACGGGCCGGATCGAGCTTCACCGCGCCACGGACAGTGGGAAACCAAAGCTCGCCCGAAGCCCGCCGGCAACCCGCCGGTTGAACGCCGCCATACATCTGGCTGGTCGCCATGCCGTCCGCACTTCCGTACGCTACGGCGTGGAGCTGCCGGGCTTTTCCATCCGCCATCGCGTCCAGCTCGGTTCTGCGAAGCGAGAACACGCCAACCGGACTACTCAGCCACAAGCGGCCGGTAAGATCGTCGACAATCTGGTAAATCGAGTTACTGACCAGGCCATCCTGCCTGGCGAATCGAGTCATCCGGCCGTCCCCGAGTAATACGAGGCCGCCGCCGCGAGTACCCAGCCACAGGCTCTTGCCATCGACGTAGATCGACCAGATTTTCTCCTGCTTCAGCGGCGCGAAAGCGGGGTCGTCGACAATTTTCCCATCGTGAATCCTATTCAGACCTCCGTCGGTGCCGGCCAGGATGTCACCGGATGGTGTTTCGGCGAGACACCGGACGCTGGGATAGGAAAGGCCCTGCTCAAGGTAGAAACTGGTGAACGCGCCATCCTGCCACCGGCTGATCCCGCTGGTGGTGGCGAACCACATGGCGCCTCTTGAATCCTCCAGGATTTGCCGCATCGAATTGCTGCGCAGCCCTTCCTTCATGGTGTAACGAGTGGCTGTGCCATGGGACAGACGGACCACTCCGCTGCCCACAGTTCCGAACCAGTAATCGCCGCGGCTGTCGTTGAAGACGTTGCGAAATCTGAGATCGCGCGCGGGAGCCGGAAGGTAGTACCGAACCGGAGTGGCGCCGTTGAATCGATATATTTGTCCCGAGAAGGTAACCAGCCACAACTGACCCTCGCGATCTTCGTAGGTTGTGGAAACATCGTCGTCAGCCAATCCCTGATCTGTCCCCATGGTGGTTACAACGGCTTCGCTGAGCCGCACCAGCCCATCCTGCGCGGCCGCCCAGATGTTTCGCTGGCTGTCTTCGAACAGCAGGAAAATGGTGTTGTCGGGAAGCACCGCCGGCGCCGAAAAGATTTTGCGTTCGCCGGTTTGCGGGTTGAAGGATACCAAGCCTTTGCCGATGGTGCCGATCCAGATGTTACCCGACGAGTCCTTGCGCAGGGCGGCGATTGTAAGATCGGGAAGATCCGGAATCGGGACGGTGGGCGCACTGCATCCGTCCGCTATCAATCCTTCGCGGAGAAGCGAAACGGTAAACGCCGAGGATGTTCTCGAGGCGCGGCTGCATGCGGCGCGCACCAGCTTGCCCCCGGCAAACTCGAGCAGTCCCGCGGCGCTGGCCGCCCAGATCTTTCCCGAAGAATTCTCGGCGATGGCGACCACCGATGCGAGTGGAACCTCGGGCGTCTCGTCGAGTCTTTCGAAGCCGTGGTTCGAGAGACGAAAGAAGCCTCTATCCGTCCCGACCCAAAGCGTGCCATTGCGATCGAGATGGGTCGCCCGGACGAAGCCGTTGGTCAACCCGTCCTTCGGCCCGAAGCTGCGGAATGCGCCGCCGGCGTAATGCAGCAACCCACCGCCTTCGCAGCCAATCCAGAGCGAGCCATCCGGGGCCGCTTCGAGCGACAGGATGCTGTTATCGGTAATCGCCGCGGTGTTCGACTGATCGTAAACCACGAATCGAAGGCCATCGAATCGCGCGAGCCCTTCGGAAGTGCCGACCCACAGATAACCATCCTTCGTCTGCGCAATGGCCTGGACCCGGTTCTGGGGCAGCCCGTCTTCGGTCCGCCACACCCGGTGGCTGTACTCCGCGGCTTTCACCGATCCGCAGACGGACAGAAGGATAGCGGCGCAAAGCTGAAGGCGGCATTGAGGCAAGACGGGGCCCACCGCTTTGACGATATAACAAATCGCGTGGCCCTGTAGACTCGGCCTTCGTTGGGGAAGATCGGTTCGACGCTGAGACGCAGAGACGCAGAGGGTTTTCAGTTGGCACGGGCGGCGACGGATTTTCCATGGAGCGTCGAAGTGTCCGAATATGGGACTGGGTTCGTTTGGTATCTGGAGCTTCTGGGTTCCTGGCCGGGTTTGGCTCTGGGGACGCGAGGAGAGTAAGTCGTTGAATGGATGAGCGTAGGTCGCAGTGACTGGCATGATTGAGTGTTAACGGACATCGAGCGAGCGACGTTGGCAGGCGAAAGCGCCTGCTCTACTTTATGGTCAGAATAACTCCCCTATCTTAATTGTCTCTCGCGCTACCTAGGAATTCTGGGATGCAGGGTTCGAGATTGAGGGTAAGTCGTTTCGGGTCTTGATTTAAGAATATTTGGAGCTGTTGTGACAGTTAAGACACCTGCGCTTATGCAACGTAAGTGACATTACGATTGACAATCTGTCCATAAAAGTGTGGTGATGGTTAGCGTGAATCGGCGCCATTTCATCGGAAGTGTTGCGGCGGCAGGTTTGCTTCGGTCTTCACTGGGGCAGGTTGAAGTCGAAGTGGTTCGTCCGCGCAGCCCCTATGAGGCGCTGCTGCGGGATATCGAGCCGGGAAACGATGACTTTCCGCTCGAGAAAGAAGCCTTTGAGATCGCGAAGCGTCTCAAGGAATTGCCGCTGGCCCGGTCGCTGCCGCTGGCGCCGGATTTCCGCGGCTCGTCGCCTCTTCCAGTACGTCACTTGCCGGTTGCGGAGGGAGTTTCCCGCGCGGAGTTCGATCCTTCCGATGCAGGGTTCGATGCCGGCTTGAAGAAGTGGCTCGATTCGCTCGGCGAGATCCGCGCGGCCCGCTTCTTTGTTATGGCGGACGAGATAGTGAGATACGAGATCGCCACGAACGGGCAATATCGAGTTGGCTTGTGGAAGCAGACATGGCGGAACGGCTTGCTGGCCGGCTTCGCGCCAGTCGAAGAGACGCTGGCATCCACCGCCGCGCCGCTGTTTCGCGATATCACGGCGTACGCGTTTCAAGGGGTTCGTTCCTTTGATGCGCAGCTCTCGCATGGCATACCTTACTGGCGCGCGCATCTCGATGCGGCGTCGGGAATCGACGTCCATGGGCATAACGGTATCGCGGTGGGCGATATCGACGGGGATGGCCGTGACGAGGTCTACATCTGCCAACCGGGCGGCCTTCCCAATCGCCTGTACCACAATCGGGGCGATGGAACATTCGAAGATATTACCGACCATTCGGGAGTTGGCGTACTGGACCCGACCTCCTCCGCGCTGTTCGTGGATTTCCGGAATTCCGGGCGGCAGGATCTCGTGGTGCTGCGGCCCGACGGCCCTTTGCTGTTCCTGAACAGCGGCGACAACCGCTTCCAATTTCAGCCGCGCGCGTTTCGTTTCCGCACCGCGCCGCAAGGGAGCTTCACCGGGATGGCGGCCGCCGATTACGATCGCGATGGCCGCGTGGATCTGTATCTATGTACCTATTCCTTCTTCCGCGATGGAAGCCAATACCGCTATCCAACGCCGTATTACGATGCGCAAAACGGACCGCCCAATTGCCTGTTTCACAACGAACTTACGGCCGATGGCAACGTCCTGTTTCTCGATGTTACGGAAGCCGCCGGGATGAACCAGAACAACACGCGCTTCAGCTTCGCGCCCGCCTGGTGCGACTACGATGGCGATGGCTGGCCCGACCTGTTCGTAGCCAACGACTTTGGCCGGAAGAATCTATACAAGAACCAAGGCGGCAGGTTTCGCGACGTTGCGGCCGAGGCCGGGGTTGAGGATATCGGCGACGGGATGAGCGCCGCTTGGTTCGACTACGACGGCGACGGAAGGCCCGACCTCTATGTATCCAATATGTGGAGCGACGCCGGGCAACGCATCGTTTCCCAGAAGAATCTGCAGCCCCGCGATGTCTGGCGTCGTCATGCCAAGGGCAACTCGCTGTATCGCAATCGCGGCGATGGGACATTTGAGGAGACCGGCGCAATGGAAGGCGTCGAGATGGGGCGCTGGGCGTGGTCGTCGGACGGCATCGACTTCGACAACGACGGGACGCCGGAAATTTTCGTGACGACCGGCATGCTCACCAACGCGTCCGAGACGGATCTGGAGAGCTTCTTCTGGCGCAAGGTGGCGGCGGCCTCGCCGGCGTCGCAAAAGACGGAGCCGCGGTACGAGAATGGCTGGAACGCGCTCAGCCAGGCGGTGCATGAACGGTACAGCGAGGCTGGCCGGCAGGCGAACGTCTTCTACGTGCGGAGAGGGAGCCGCTATTACGACTTTTCGGGCGTGAGCGGTCTCGACTTCGCCGAAGACAGCCGGGCTTTCGCCGCGACCGATCTGGATGGCGACGGCAATCTGGATCTGCTGCTGAAGAGCAGGCTCGGCCCGCAGGTTCGCGTGTTGCGGAACGATTGCGGGGTGGGACGGAAGTCCCTGGCGGTTCGCCTCCGCGGTGTGAAATCGAACCGTGACGGGATCGGCGCGCGAGTGGAGGTGGATGGCAAAGTCAAGTTCCTGCAGGCGGGCTCGGGTTATCTGTCGCAACATACAAAGCAGCTTCATTTCGGGTTGGGCGATGCCGGCGCCGCGGCGTCTCTGCGAGTGTGGTGGCCATCCGGCCTGCGACAGGAATTTGGGGATCTGCAAGCGGGATTTGTGTACGAGATCGAGGAAGGCTCCGCGCACGTCGAAAGTAAGCCATTCGGCCCGCGGCGCGAGATCCCGGGCAGTGCGGTTGCTACCGAGAATGAGTCTCGGTCCGAGAACAAGTCTCAGTTTGCCGATACGTGGCTGATTGAACCGGTTCCGCTGCCGGAACAATACTCGGGACGAGCTACAAACAAACCCGGGTTTCTGCATCTTCCCGAAACACTCTCCGCCGATCGGGCCGCCCTGTATGCGATTTTTGTCCGCTACCTGTTCGATCTGCGCGCCGATCTGAAGCTGCCGGTGTGGTTTCTGGTGGACGGCGAGAGCCGCGCTCATAAGATTTATTTCGCACCACCCGATCCGGCGGACCTCAAACGCATGCTCGACGCGGATCGGGTGGCGACCGCCTTGCCTTTTGCGGGAACGTACTACACGCAGCCTGAGCGCAACTACTCCGCATTGGGCGCGGCGTTCTTTGCGGGCGGGTATCCCGACCAGGCGCTCCGGTACCTCGAACGATCGCCGCAGGACAGCGACAAGGTACTGTTCGCCATCGGGAAGATTCACCTCGGAGAGGGCCGCTGGGAGCCGGCGCGGCGCTATTTGGAACGCGGGTTGGCGCTGGCTCCGGAATCCGCGGATGGCTGGAACAGTCTGGGCGCGGCGGAAGTCGGCGAGGGCGACATCGGCAAGGCGCTGGCGCATTTCCAGAAGGCCTTGACGTTTCGGCCCGAGATGACTTCAGCGCTGGTCAATGCGGGCCAGGCCCACCTGGCCCTCGGCGATTTCGCGGACGCCGAGAAGATGTTCCGCCGCGCGCTGGAGATCGATTCGAAGGATGCCGCCGCCGCGAATCAGATGGGCGAGCTGTGCGTGAAGCGGCAGCGCGACAGCGAAGCGCGCGGATGGTTTCAGCAGGCGATCGCTGCGCGCCGCGACTATGCGCCTGCGATCAACAATCTGGGAGCTCTCTATGTCCGCGCGGGGCAGCTGAACGATGCCATCGCGGCGCTTCGCTATGGGATCGAGGTGGCGCCCGACGAGGAATCGCTTTACCTGAACCTCGGCAGTCTCTATGTTTCGATGGACGATCGCGACGCGGCGCGCCGGGTGATTGAGCGTCTGCTGGCGCGCAAACCTGCGAGTCCGCTGGCGCTGCGGGCGCTTCGCGAACTCGATCGCCGCTAGGTTGCTAGCCGGGCCATTGTGAGAACTCATCTACCCGAATTCTCACGCAGCGAGCAGATCGACGCCGTTTCGACCTTTTACCGGCCATGACCGGCAGAGCCGTCCGTTGAAACAGCGGGAAGTAGACGTGAACGCAGCGCCGGCTACAGGTGCGCCCGACGCGGAGCCGCTTCCCGATCGCGCTGGAAGAGACTTGCGCGTCCGAAGGTCCATGCGTAAAGGACTGACAGACCCCGCCTCACTAACCAAATTCTCGGTAGGGCGTCTACCATCCAGAAGCTGGATTTGGGTAGAATGTCTGCTGATGCTTATGGCGAACGAATCCGACCGCATCTGCTGCTGGCAGCCATCGGTTTATACGGGGTGCTGGCCTACGCGGTGGGGCGGCGCACCAGCGAGATCGGAATCCGCATGGCCCTGGGCGCGGAAAGGCGAGACGTCTTGTGGATGGTGATGCGCGAGACCGTCGGCCTGGTGATTGGCGGCATTGCGGTGGGCCTGCCGCTCACGCTGGCCGCCACGCGCGTGCTCGAAAGGTTTCTTTACGGCCTGACGCCGGCCGACCCGCTCACCATGGCGCTGGCGATTCTGACAATGCTCGCAGCCGCGGCTGCGGCAGGCTACCTGCCGGCGGGCCGCGCAACGCGGGTCGATCCGATGGTGGCCCTGCGATACGAATAGGAGTTTGATAATGTTCTGGCGGCGAAAACAACGCGAGCGGGACCTGGAGCGCGAGATCCGCGCCGACTTGGAATTGGAGGCCGCGGAGCGGCAGTCGAGCGGCCTGTCGGAGGAAGAAGCGCGTTTGGCCGCCCGCCGCGCGTTCGGCAACAGCACTTTCGTCAAGGAGGACGTTCGAGCCATGTGGGGTTGGACTCTCCCGAGCCAGCTTGCGCAAGATCTGCGCTACGCCCTGCGCACCATCCGCAGCAACAGAGCCTTCAGCGCCGCCGCGATTCTCTCGCTGGCGCTCGGCATCGGCGCCAACACTGCCATCTTCAGCCTGATGGATGCGCTCATGATGCGCTTCCTGCCCGTGCGCAATCCGGGCGAGTTGGTGCAACTGATGCTGGTCGAGCGCGGCCGCCCCGGAGATAGCTTCGGCTATCCGTCCATCGGCGCGCTGGCCAGCCGATCGGATATCTTCGCGGGAGTCTGCGGCTTCAGCAGCTACTCCTTCAACGTAGCGTCCAAGTTAAAGTCGCGGGAAGCAACCGAGCGCGTCACCGGAGCCTGGGTGACCGGCGCATTTTATCGGACGCTGGGAGTCGAGCCATACGCCGGCCGCCTGCTTGCGCCGGACGATGACCGCCCCGGCGCGCCGGCCGTTGCCGTGCTCTCCTACGCCTATTGGAAAACCCGCTTCGGCGGCGATTTCGGCGTCATCGGGCGGTCGATTGAAATCGAGAACCAGCCAGTGCCCATCGTGGGGATCAGCCCCAGCGGATTCGATGGCGCCAATGTCGGCAGCGCCGCCAATCTCACGCTTGCGCTGGGAGCGCTGCCCCGGCTCTTTCCGGAACGGGACCGCATGCTCGATTCCAGCGCGCAATGGCTGCGCGTGCTGGCGCGGCCTCAGCCTGGAATTTCGATAGCGCAAGCTAAAGCGCGGCTGGCCGTGGTCTGGCCGCAAATGGCCGCTGTCTCGACCACGCCGCGCATGAACGCCAAGCGCCGGCAAGTGCTGCTGGCTTCGTCCATCGACCTGGCGCCGGGCGGCGCCGGCTACTCCGGCCTTAGATCCCAGTTCCGCCGTCCGCTATACGTCCTTCTGGCCATCACCGCCCTGGTGCTGCTGATCGCCTGCGCCAATTTCGCCAACCTGCTGCTGGCGCGCGGCACGGCGCGGGCCAAGGAAATCGCCCTGCGTTTTGCCATCGGCGCAGGCCGCGGGCGCGTGATTCGCCAGTTGCTCACCGAAAGTTTGCTGCTATCCGCGGCGGGCGCCGCACTCGGGCTCGGCATCGCCGGTGTTGCCAGCCGGCTGTTGTTGACCATCCTCTCGACCGGCGGCTTCGACCCCATCGCTCTCGATCTCAACCCCGATGCGCGCGTGTTGCTCTTCGCAACCTCCATTGCGCTCGCCACCGGAATCCTGTTCGGTCTGGCGCCGGCTATGCGAGCGACCGCCGCCGGCCCTGCAGCGGCGCTCAAAGGCGGCTCCGGAATCTCCCCTCGTACGCGTTCGCGCCTGCTGCCGGCGCTGGTGGTGTCGCAAGTGGCGCTCTCGCTGGTACTGATGATCGGCGCTGGCCTGTTCGTGCGCACATTCCAAAATCTGCTGGAGCGCGATCCGGGATTTCGCAGCGAAGGCGTGCTGGTAGTCGAACTGGATGCGCGTCGCGCCGGATATGGCTCGGGTAATAACGACAACCGCCTCGCCGCGCTCTACGAAGACATCCTCAACCGGTTTCAGCAACTGCCCGGCGTGGTCTCGGCCAGCATCTCCGCCAATACGCCTCTGAACGGCGTAACCTGGACCGACGCGGTCGCCATCAATGGCCAGATGACCACGGAAACAGTGCACTTCAACCTCGCCGGGCCCCGGTTCTTCGAGACCCTGGGGACGCCCCTGGTGCTCGGCCGCGATTTCGGCCAGGGCGATCGCGCCGGTGCGCCCGCCACGGCCATTGTCAACGAGGCGTTCGTGCGCAAGTACTTTTCCGATGGCAAGCCAGGGGACAACCCAGGGAGCAGCGCGCTGGGGCAGCGGCTCACGTTTACGGTTCCCGCTTCCACTACGGCCCAGATCGTGGGAGTGGTTGCGAGCACGGTCGCGCGAAATCTGCGCGAGGAAGCGCAGCCCTTCGTTTACCTGCCGTACTTCCAGTATGGAGACGAGATCACCAGCGGGACCTTCGAAATCCGCGCTCAAGGTTCCCTGGCGCGCACGGCTGCGCTGGTGAGCGAGCAACTGCGGGCGCGATTTTCCGGCACTCCAGCCCAGATTCGCGAGCAGACGCTGAGCGAGCAGGTGGGCCGCACACTGGTGCAGGAACGCACGCTGGCGGCGCTGGGAAGCTGCTTCGGCGTGCTGGCGCTTATACTCGCGGCCGTGGGTCTGTACGGCCTGCTGGCCTACATGGTGGCGCGCTCGACAAACGAAATCGGTATCCGCATGGCGCTGGGGGCTCGCCGCGCGGAGGTAGTGGGACTGGTGCTCAGAGGCGCGCTTCGGCTGCTGGCTTTTGGCATTCTGCTCGGCGTCCCAGTCGCGTGGGCAGGCTCGCGATGGATCGGCTCCATGCTCTTCGGCTTGCGCGGAACCGACCCGCTGACGGCGTCAATCGCGGCGGTTATCTTAGCCGCGACCGGCCTCTCCGCGGCGCTGTTTCCGGCATGGCGCGCGGCGCGGGTGGATCCGCTCGCCGCGCTGCGCCACGAGTAGAGGGCCAACTATGGGCTGGCTGCGGCGCAATCGAAGTGAGCGGGATTGGGAGCGCGAGTTGCGCGCCGATCTGGAACTGGAAGCCGCCGAGCAGCGGGCCAACGGACTCACGCCCGAAGAGGCGCACTACGCCGCGCAGCGGGCTTTCGGAAACACAACTATCATCAGTGAGGAGACACGCGAAATGTGGGGATACCGGTGGTTCGACCGGCTGCTTAACGATCTGCGTTACGGCTGCCGCACCTTGAAGAACAATCCCGGATTCGCCGCCGTGGCGATTCTGACCGCCGCTCTCGGAATCGGCGCCAACACCTCCATCTTCAGCATCGTGAATGCCGTGCTGCTGCGGCCGCTGCCTTATCCGGACGCCGGGCGGCTGGTCTCTCCGGCTAACGTGGCGAAGGACAATTTCATGGGCTTGGCCGTCGGAGACTTCCAGTACGCGGCGTGGCGCGATCAGCCCAAAATCTTCGATGGCGTGGCCGCCTATGCCGGCCGTCCATTCACCATCACCGGCAACGGCGAGCCTGAAAAATTGAAGGCGCAGGTTGTCACGCCTGGCTTTTTGCGCGTGTTGAAAATCGCTCCGGTCATCGGCCGCGATTTCATTGACACCGACGCAGCCATGCGCGGCGGCCAGGTGGCGCTGATCAGCCATTCCCTTTGGATGAAGCGATTCGGCGGCGACGCATCCATCCTCGGGAAATCCATGACGCTCGATGGAAAACCATATTCCATCGCCGGCGTTCTGCCCCTCGACTTCGAGTTTCCCGGCAGCGCAGATGTCAGCCTCCTGCTCGCCATGCGCGAGCCGGCCGCGCAGCCGAGCGGCGCGATCTATTTCTACAACGTGATCGCGCGCCTGAAGCCCGGCATCGCCATAGACCGCGCCGAGCGCGATCTGACCGTGATCAACCAGCGCCTCGAATCCGCCTACCCGCAGAAGTTCAGCCAAAGCCGTAGCACCGCCCAGGTGCGCGTCGTCGGCCTGCACGAACGCCTGGTGGGCAACGTGCAGCCCGCCTTGCTGGTGCTCGCCGGAGCGGTCGCGCTCGTCTTGCTGATCGTCTGCGTCAATATCTCGAACCTGCTCCTCGCCCGCGCCCTCGCGCGGCAGAGGGAGATCGCGGTGCGCATCGCATTGGGCGCCGGCCGCGCTCGCGTGTTGCGCCAACTGCTCACCGAGGGAATGCTGCTAGCTTGCCTAGGCGGATTGGCGGGCCTCGCGGTGGCATTCGGAGGCGTGAAACTGTTGCGCGCCATCGCGCCCGCGGGCGTGCCCCACATTGAAGCCGCGCATATCGGCGGCGCGGTCCTGGCATTCAACATCGCCATCGCCGTGCTCTGCGGCATCCTCTTCGGACTCGCCCCCATGCGCAGCGCCTCCGCCATCGATCCCGAAGCCGCCCTGAAACAGACGGCCCGCTTCGCCACCGGCACGCGCCGGCATCGCCGCCTGGAAAACCTGCTGATCGTTTCCGAGACGGCCTTCGCCCTGATCCTGCTTGCCGGCGCCGGCCTTCTGATTCGCACATTCGCCGGGCTCACCGCCATCGCGCCCGGCTTCCATCCCGACCACGTCGTGACCGCGCAGATCTCCTTGCCCTATTGGAAGTACCGTGACGCCGAGCGGCAGCGCCAATTCCTGGATGCGCTGCTGGAAAAGGCGCGCTCCGCGCCGGGCGTGGATGCGGCGGGCGCCGTCGCCGCTCCGCCCTACAGCGGATTTATGATGACCAGCGCGCTGCGGATCGAAGGCAAGCCGGCGCCGGACCCACGCGCCATGATGACTCAGGATCAAAACGTTGCGGCCAACTACTCCGCCGGCGATTACTTCAAGGCCATGGGCATCCCCATTCTGGAAGGCCGCGCTCTCGATAGTTCCGATGTCCCAGGCCGCCCCGCGGTGGCGGTGGTCAACGAAGTTTTGGCCCATCGCTATTTCCCCGACGGAAAGGCCATTGGATCCCGCATCAAGCTGAATGGCGTTACCGATTGGCTGACGATCGTCGGCGTAGCCGGAAACGTGAAGCAGGGCGGCCTGGCCAGCGAGACTCGCGCTGAGATGTTCCAGTCCGCTTCCCAAACCGAAAGCCCCGGGAGCGCCGCGACCCTGATCATCCGGTCCACCGCCGATGCGCGCGTGCTGGCGCCGTGGCTCAACGCGCAAATCGCCGGCTTGGACAAAGACGTGCCGCCGCCCGAAATCGTAACCATGCGCGAGACCATGGCTTCCCTGGTGGCCTCGCAGGAGTTCGTCATGCGGCTGCTGGCGCTGTTTGCGGGCATTGCGATCACGCTCGCGGGCATCGGCATCTACAGCGTAATGGTCTACTCGGTGGAGCGCCGCGCGCACGAAATCGGTATTCGCCTGGCGCTGGGCGCGCAGCCGGCGCATATCATCGGCATGGTGATCGGCCGCGGCCTTCGCGTTTCGATGGCCGGCTCCGCGCTCGGCATCGCCGGCGGACTGGCGCTGACGCGATACCTGAAGAGTCTTCTGTATGGCGTGACTCCGCACGATCCGATGACGCTGGCGGCCGGCTCGATACTGGTGCTCGCGGCCGCATTGGTCGCTTCGTATTTCCCCGCGCGACGGGCGGTCAAGCAGGATGCCATCGCCAGCTTGCGTGAGGAATAGGCGAGCCTGTGCGCTGGCTACGCCCGAAATTCCGCGACCGCGAGCGCGAACTTGATCGCGAGCTCCGCACCGATCTGGAATTGGAAGCCGCCGCGCAGCAGGCCGGCGGCCTCTCGCCTGAAGATGCGCTTTACGCCGCGCGCCGCGCGCTCGGCAATGCAACTCTCATCAAGGAGGACACGCGCGAAATGTGGGGTCGTAACTCGTTCGAACGCTTGAAACAGGATATCGCCTATGCGTTTCGGGGAATGCACCGCAGTCCCGGATTCACGGTCACGGCGGTGCTCTCGCTGGCGCTGGGCATCGGAGCTAATACGGCGATCTTCAGCATCGTGAATGCGGTGCTGCTGCGCCCGCTGCCTTATCGCCAACCTGACAGCCTGGTCATGTTGTGGGAGCAAGGCGCAAAGGGCGACCAGAACTTCGTCGCGCCCGCCGATTTCCAGGATTGGCGCGCCCAGAGCCGGTCCTTCGACCGCATGGCTGCCTTCATCCACACGACATTTTCCATCACCGGCGGCGACCGCCCCGAGCGCGTTGCCGGTGAACTGGTTTCGCCGGAACTCTTCCCGTTGCTCGGCGTCGCGCCGGCCCTCGGCCGCGGCTTCGTCGCCGCCGACGAGCGCCAGGTTCCCTACACCACCGTCATCCTCAGCCACGGCCTTTGGCAGCGCCGGTTTGCGGGCGACCCGGCGGTCATTGGAAAAACCCTGGAATCGAACGGCCGCAAACTGACTATCGTCGGAGTGATGCCCGAAGGGTTCGACTTCCCCGCTGGCTTGATCCGCACGCCGCCCGAAATCTGGCTTCCCCTGTCGCGGCCGCCGCAGGAATGGACGGTCCGTGGCTTTCATTATCTTCGGGTGATCGGCCGCCTGCGCGATGGCGTAAGCCTCCCTGCCGCAGCCTCAGAGATCACCGCCATTCAAAACCACATCGCCGCGCAGAATCCGGGCGAAGCTCCTTTCGCCGCCGTTCGCGCCGTGCGCCTGGCGAACGAAATCTCGGGCGATGTCAGGACGCCGCTCCTGGTTATCTTCGCCGCGGTTTTCTTTGTGCTGCTGATCGCCTGCGTCAACGTGGCCAATCTTGTCCTCGCGCGCAGCTCGGCGCGCCAAAGAGAGTTCGCAGTCCGATTGGCATTAGGAGCCGGACGCGCCCGTCTGGTCCGCCAGTTGTCCACCGAAACGCTCCTGCTCGGCGTACTTGGCGGCGCTTTGGGAGTTGCGCTTGCTGCGGCGATGACCAAAGCCATTGTGGCGATTGCGCCCGCCAACGTCCCGCGCCTCGCCGGCGTCCGGATGGATTCCGAAGTGCTTCTGTTCACGCTCGCCGTTTCCCTTCTCGCGGGTGTGCTCTCAGGCCTTGCCCCCGCGCTCGGCTTTTCGACGCGCCGGGTGAGCGAGCAACTGAAGGCAGGCGGACGCGGCGCCAGCCAGGCCGCTGGAGGGCGTTTGCGCAGCGTGCTGGTGGCGAGCGAAATCTCTCTGGCCATCGTGCTGGTTGCCGGCGCCGGGCTCATGGCGCAAAGCCTTTACCGCCTGGAGCAGGTCCATCCCGGTTTCCGCACCGAAAACATTTTGAGCTTCTTTGTCGCCGTCCCGGAAGTCAAATACCCCGCCGCACGCCAACCCGTTTTCTTCGGCGACCTCATGGACCGCATTCGCGCCATCCCCGGCGTGGAGTCGGTAGGCGCCACAACCGCCCTGCCTCTGAGCGGAACCGACGATGCGTACACTTTCGAGATCGAAGGCCGCCCCCGCCTCGCCGGGCAGCCGATGATGGGCGCGCATTACCGGGTAGTGACTCCCGATTACTTTCTAACCCTGGGAATCCCTCTAATGCGCGGTCGCGTCTTCAGCAGCCGAGATACCGCCGGCGCGGTCCGTGCGGTCGTCATCAACGAAACTTTGGCCCTGCAGTATTTTCCAGGCGCCGATCCGCTCGGCCAGCGCATGACGATTGGGAACGGGCGGAACTCCGGCCCTTCCGAAGTGATCGGCGTCGTCAAGGACGTCAATCACTTCAGCCTCTCGGCGAAACCAACGCCCGAAATGTACGAGACGTGCTCGCAGGCGCCGCAATCCGCCATGACCCTGACCGTCCGCGCCGCGGGCGACCCACTCACATTGCTGTCTCCGATCCGCCGCGAACTCGCGTCGCTTGATTCCAACGTGCCTCTGTCAAAGGTGCTGACGATGGCCGACCTGATGGATGAATCGCTGGCCCCGTCGCGCTTTCGCGGGGCGCTGATCGGCGCATTCGCCCTGTTCGCGATGATCCTCGCCGCGCTGGGCGTCTACGGCGTCATGGCATACGCCTTGACTCGCCGAACCAGCGAAATCGGAATCCGCGTCGCTCTGGGCGCGCGCCCCGCGCAGGTGCTGCATCTGATGATCGGCCAGGCGCTGCGCTTGTCCATTACCGGGGTAATTATCGGACTGGTCGCCGCCCTCTGGCTCACCCGATTCCTGAACGGACTCCTGTTCGAAGTGGCCGCGGCCGACCCGCTGACTTTGGCCGCGTCCGCCGCGATCCTGATCGCGACTGCCCTCGCAGCCAGTTACTTACCAGCGCGCCGCGCGATGAAAGTAGACCCTATGTCCGCCCTGCGTCACGAGTAGGATGGGGTCCGTGCATCTATGCTCGGCGACCTGTCCGCCGATGTCACTTGAGGAATACCTGCGCGCCTCCACATCGGACACAGATGGGCCATTTATTGCCGCGATCCAAGCAACCGGCGCGCCGAAGCCCACTCGGCATTGACCGCCGCCCTACCCTGCGCGGCGGTCAACATTACTTTGAAGGCCTTTGGTCCGAAACGATGGGTTCCAGCCGGTAACTGTGCGCCTTCGGTAACGCCGCCGCCCTTTGCAGCGAGAGCACTTCCTGTTCCAGCGATTCCAGCGCGTCCAGCGTTCCGCGCAGCTTCGCTGGATGGAAATCCTTAAGCGCATTGTCTACCATCATCATTCGCGCGAAGCGCAAATGGTTGCGGCGGTAAGTCAGATCCAGAACCGTTTGCGCCTGTGAAGACATGGGCGTCTTCATGGCCGATAGGTTGATCCCCGCAGCCAGTTCCGGCGCATCGAACGCCCCTATGGCCTCACCGTCGATCTGCAGACTGTAGCGTCCGCCAGGCAGGCCGGAAACTTTGAGTATTTCCCGATTCAGAGCGTCCATGAAATCCGAATGGCGCACCGCCATTTGAATGGTCTCGTCATCCATCTCAAACGGCATCGGCAGTGCCCGGTCAGTCTGGGTCCACTGAAGCGCGGAGGACATCTTGGCATCGGAATCCCTAACCCCAACCCGACGCGCAATGGAATCGATGGCCGTGTTCTCTGCCTTCCGCACCGTCCCGGTCAAACCGTCGATGTCGACGGCTGAGACAACGGAAGGCGCGCCCCACGATCGTAGAAGAGCTTCCGCCATCAGCAGGTGAACGCCCTCCGAAGGATGAACACGGTCGGGCATCAATCGCTCCGCCGCCTTTGGCGAATCGGCGCTTGCCGCCTTAAGTAATGAGATCACGGGGGCATTCAGATCGGCTACGGTCAGTCCCCTGGCACGAGCGAGTTCGCGCACAAATTTCCCATAACTAAGAAGAACGGAATTGTAACCTCCGGGAAACTCGGGAGGCCGAGTAATATCGTCATACGGGGAAGGTTCAAGCAGCGTCACCCTGGCCAAAGGAGCCGCGGCTTTGATCCGGTCGAGGATATGGCGATAGCCATTGGCGAATATGTTGAAGATGTTATCGTCATACGGCTGATACTCGCCGTCGTTCATCCCCAGCATGACGGTAATTACGGTTGGACGATACGCGAACACGTCGCGGTCCAGGCGCCGATCGATGGGACCGCCGAATCCTCCGGTCACCC
>Ga0208193_1000072_pt1 | contig 74377 bp, 66 predicted proteins | sample June2015DPH_17_2_FD_184716 | JGI IMG/M metagenome (GOLD analysis project Ga0208193, IMG submission 184716) | Peatland microbial communities from SPRUCE experiment site at the Marcell Experimental Forest, Minnesota, USA - June2015DPH_17_10... | ecosystem: Environmental > Terrestrial > Soil >...
ACCACTTCGCCCATTTCCAGGGTATAGCCACGCTGAAAATACGAAACTCTAATCTCGACATCGCACCTATTGTGTAATCTCCAATGATATTCTGTATTGCCCTCCGAATTACGCTTCTTATAAGGCTCAACTTGTAAACACTCTTCCCCTCCACGGGATGTCAACGTGCATGTGTCAGCGTGAGCATCGACCGCGCCGAGACAGACAAGTCCCCAAATAAGAAGCTGGAATTTTCGCATCTCGGTCCCCGTTCCAAATCCCAAATCAGGCTGCGAGTTGCCGCGTTTGCCATTTCACAAAAAGATATCCAGTCCAAATGCCCCGCGAGCCAGGCGATTCATGAAATATCCCAATCTTCACATCGCAGACGCCATTAGGTCGTGAACCCATAAACTTGGAGCGGCCGGCGAACATCCGCTTTGGTGCCGATACCGGACTCCTGTCGGACATGGACCCATGGCCAGATCGAATTTGGCCGGTCACGGGGCGGCCCGATGCGTTGTTAGCACGGCGGGAATACAGAACAGTGGGAGATTGCTTATTGGCGCTTCAGACCGATCCAATTTGCGCGCTGAGTCTGCCAGTTACCCGTTTGCAGACAGGTGCTCATGGTTGTCTTGCAGAATGCAGCGCGATCTCCATGGAATTTTCGCGAGTTTTCAGTGTTGGGATCTAAACATGACCGATATTGGTCTGAACATGACTTTGGTTGAGCAACCGAAAAGGTCGGACTTAACAATAATAGCCCCGCCGCGACGGCCAGCAAAATACGCATTCTTCCTCCCAACTCCGACATCTTTCAAAATCATGTCGGCAATATCCCATACCATGCCAGCCTGCACCCGAGGGTGAGAAAGATCGGGAGATTTGCACCTGGAAGACCGACTTCGCTATATCAACCCCACTCGTGATAACCTCGCCCATGGATGGCTCCCCTCAATGTGGTTTGCTCTAACGCAACCACCCTATGGAACTCCGATGCCGCAGAGTGGGCGCCGTCCACAGCATCATTTTCGACGGTTTCGGCGGAGATTGTCGGCTGGTTGATGTCCGCTCCTGCTCGCAAGTGTCCAACCCGGGCCGGCCCGAAAGTGTTGCTTCTAGCCAGACCCCTGTGATTCAAGCTTCCAAACCGGGGGGCTCGAATCATGCGCTACGAACTCACCGATCACGAATGGATCGCCATCAAGCCCATGCCGCCGAACAAGCCCCGCGGCGTTTCTCGGGTGAACGACCGTCGCGTCCTCAATGGCATCCTCTGGGTCTTGCGCTCTGGAGCACCTTGGCGTGATCTGCCCGAGACGTTTGGCCCGTACACTACTTGTTACAACCGCTTCGTCCGTTGGCGGCGGGCCGGTGTCTGGGCCGCATTCATTGACGCACTTTTGGCCACGTCATTCAATCGCGGTCCCTCCCGCGCGACAGCCAGAACCATTGCAAAACTCGTCAAGCTCGCAGAGGATGCCGTGCATATTTATTTTGGGGGCCGTTCAGTGGCGCTGAAATCTCTTTTCACGGCCGCGCTATTTTGCGCGATCGCCATCTTCGCCGGCACGAAGACGTCGCCGGCTCAGACATCGGACGATCCCGCCGATACCGTGCGAATAATCTACAATACCGCTGACAGGGAACACTCGGCGCGATTGTGGTCACCTAGAATGAAAGCGCTGTGGGTAAAGCAGGATGCCCTGGGCTACGTCGATGGTGCTCTTGATTTTGACTACAAATCCGATTCACAGGATCCTGGCGTACGCGATCTGAAAATAGCGGTCATAGGCTCGCGCGATGCCGATGCCGAAGTTCGCGTGACCTTCAATGAAGGTGGTCACTCATATGAGATGCGCTACGACCTCATCAAATATAACGGGGCGTGGGTGATCGATGAAGTTCGAAAAGTAAAAGGCCCCAATGATCCATGGGTGCTTTCAGAAATACTGAAGTTGAACAAGTAAGCGAGCGATGCGGCCTCAGGGTTAGTCGTTATGCCTGCTTCTGAGCAAGAGTTTCGCGTTTTCCTTGGTAGAACGGCGGGATGAGCGTGAAGGTGTCGTCCACCTTTCGGTCCGTCAATTCGCTGAATAGTTCTCTTACTCTGGCGGCGGCGTCGAAGGAGAGCTTGTTGATCTCGGCCGTCAACCGCATGGCCCGCTTGGTGGCCTCGGCCATCGCGCGAGTCGTCGCTCCGGGTCGGCACCCGCAACGAAAGGCGCGGCCTCTCGGCGGCCATTTCGCTTTCCTGGAATTTGATTCGCAAATTCCAATTCGAACGCCGCGTTGACGCGAAATCAAGAATTGCCGATTGGCTCCGGGATGAAAATTCGCGACCATGCACGGGAGATTGCGGCTGAGTTGAATTGCGTGCTAGGCACGCCCTCCGATAGCAAAATCAGCAATGCCCCACCGGCCGCATCGTTCCTCGCCGCTGCTGCCGACCGGCTCTTGACATTGGTTGGTTGCGGCGATTTCATGGCGTTTTTCAACAGCCGATTTGAAACAGAGATCGTTCGATGAAGATGGTCGCCGCACAGCTTTTTGGCGGACGCAACGACGCTTTCCCCAAGAATGTCAGGAGAACGAAGAGCCGGCGCATCAATCTTCTGTCGATTGCCCTCGCTCTCGCTACGATCTCAACTGCAAATGTCTGTCATGCCACGGATGACGCCAACGCGTGCGCCTCTGCTTTGAAAGATTATCTTGAAGGGGGGCAGTGGACCGACCCCATATTCGCCCATCCGCCTTGCGATGAAAGGAAGTATGAAGACCTCAAGCACTACGACGACTTTTGTCAGCGAAGGATTCAAGAAGCCCATGCTCTTTGCCAATCGGTAAAGGCTACTCAGCGGGACTTCGATGACTGCAATCAGATGGATGACCCAAGGCGTACCAAGATTGGCTGTACACGCGTCATCAATGACCAAAGTCAGTCTCGTGTCGATCGAGCCTTTGCCTTCGTGCAGGTCGGCAACTCATATGTGATGGAGGAGCGCCGTTTTAGCCGTGCAAAATACTATTACTTCAAGGCAATTGAGATGAATCCAAGAGGCGCTTTGCCCGCCTACGCGGCCCGAGCCGTTGTTAGTTGGAAGCTTATGAAAGAGGACTTCGAGCGTGGAGATAATCCAACTGGTCAACGCGATCTCGGGGAAGCGATAGCAGACTACCGGTCGGCATATGCGATCGATGCCGTCAAGATGGATGAATTGACCGCATCGAGCGAGGATCTTCAGAAAATCAGGGCGGCCGCCAGCGGAGGGCAACGCACCAGCCCTCCGCGCTAATGAAATAGTGATGGTCGAAATGGCAGGAACAGACTCGAAGTTTCGGTCCAATTTATCGGGACTTGGTTCGTTGCGTGTCTGTGTCGCGATTGCGCTGGCTGTCTTTGCGTTTGCCGGTCTCGCGGCGGTTCACGCCCAAACCCGTACGATTACGACGACCACGACCACGACGACACACACTTATTCCAGAAGCTCATCCTTCCAATTCAACATCGAGGAAGAGAGCAGCGGACCGTCGTGCAGTTCTGGTTACGGGCTGTGCGACGGGAAATGCGTCCCAATCGGCTCGGTGTGCTGCCGTGGCGGTGGATATTGTCCACACGCCAACATCTGCACCCAGGACGGCAAGTGCCTGCCCCCGAATTCACCGCGAGCCTGCGGCGGAGGCACATATTGCGCACCCGGATATCTTTGCGGTCCTGGTAATTCCTGCGTGTCGGAAGCGTTAACAGAAAAAGTAAGACAAGCCGAACAAGCGGTCAGGGATATCGAAAGAAAAATGGATGAGGAGCAGCGCGAAAAAGCAGCGGCGGACAAACGCGAAGCGGAGAAATTTGACACCGCTTCCAACAGAATGATGCGTGAATTTGCAGAACGCCAAAGGACGGAGACAGCTCCTTCATCTGGCGTTGCTCCGCTGCCACCGGGCCAATCTCATATCAAAACCGGCTTGCCAGGGCTGCCCGGCGTAACGCAGTTGCCACCATCATCGCCACCGCAAACCGGAACGCCGCACCTCGCCGAGCCGGGGTTGCCGCGTCCGCCGGCCACGGGTTCAAGCAGGCTCGCCTCGCGGGACACCACGTCGAACGGTACGGTCACGCCAACGCCTGCTCCGTCTCCATCCGTCGGTGTCGTCATTCAGGGCATGCAAACCGGCCCGGGCAACGGCGGCGGCACAGCCTACAACAACAACGGAGGCTCTTGCAGTACCATCACCGGCCCCGGCATGGGAGGCGGCGGCCCGGCGAACTGCGGCAACGGAAACACGTCCCAGTTTCCCGGCCCATCAGGAATGTCGGCGGCGGGAACGTATTCCAAGAAGGCCTATCAAAACAGCAGCGGATGGAAGTTCAATCCCAACAACGGCCTCTGGCAAAATCCCGCCAATCCCAATCAAACCAGCATCCCAACTTTCATTTACTGCTGTGACGACACCGGACTCGGTTTTCCGGGCGACGCGATCAATCCACCGCAGGATAACGCCGCGCCGCATGGAACGGATGGCTGCGCTCTTGCACCGGCGAGGATCAAACAACTTCTCCGCTTTATGGACGACGTGGCCAAGCGGACGAATTCGTATCCGAAAGAGATTGCAGACAGCATTCTCAGGGTCGGTGGTCCCAAATGCGGCGTGCCGTCCAATCTGAATTGCTTGAGGGCATTCGCCGGAAACAGGCCGGCGCCTTTTGGCTGTCCGACCTACCGTTACGACAACACGGATCAACAGGCCGATGCGGGAAGGTCAGGCGCCGAACCTGCTCCGGTCCCGCAGCCATCTCCTTCGATCGCCGACAGCGGCTCGCCGATGAACGACGACGATGAAGCTTACTGCAATTATATGGCCAGTGCGATCGTGCGCGGCGAACTGACACGCGGACCTGCAACCGCCATTCCCCAGGGTTGCAAAGCGACCATCGCCGCCGCTGAAGCGTTGAGGGCCAGGCAAATTGCCGCGGGCGCGCCGCCGCCGTTTACGATGGACCCCGCACAGACCGATGAAGCAATCAGGCGGCTGCTGGGCGCGTCCGTCAATTGAAGAGACTCACTGGCGATGCCTGATGCTCCCGTATCGCCAACGACCCGACGCAGCCTGCGGCGGATCGCGCGAGCCTGGCACATGGTCGGTAACGATCAGATCGCCGCCAGGCGCCCTCAAGGGCCGCCGTCAACGCTGTAGATGCCGTCTTTCGGACAAAGCAGCCCCTCGCCCGGGATCGCGACGAACTTCGCCTGCTTTTGATCGATCTTCCAGGCGGTCTTGACCGGCAGAGGCGCCTTTGCGGCCTCGCCATCGAGCACCGCGATGATGACATCCGGGAGATCCTTGCCCTTGGCCTGACAAAAGCCGGAGAACGCAGGCGCAGCCTTCGAATGCGGCGGCAATGCCAGCACGTCGCGGACGGCTCCCTTGCGATCGACCAGCTCGATATATTCGCTGCCGCAGATCAGCCAGTTGACCGACGACAGGCTGTCGGAAATCTCGTCGCCGCCAAGGTCTTTCAAGCCGAGCGCCTGATATTTTTTCTCGATCTGCACGACGGGCACATTCGACGAGCGCTTGCCGATCATGGCCTTGGGGATATCGGAACCGCATTTCAGGTTTTGAAATTCATCCGCGAAGGCGGCCTGCCCGCACGCAAGGCAGATCGCGATCAATATGCACGCCGGTTTCTTCACGATATCGCCCTCGCGCTCCGATGCAAACCGGATCGATACCATAACGCGCGCAATATCCGGCGGGGCATGGGCGAACGGACGACTCTATTCGCCCATGCCGGCCGGACTTCGCAAATGTCTTACCGCTCCGCGCTCACGAGCTGATAGGCGCCGCGCTCGAACGTACGGTAGGTGGCGAGCGCCTTGGCATCGGCGAACGGCAAATACTGCATCAGGATCACGCCGCCGATGCCGCGCGCCGGATCGATCCAGAAGTAGGTATTGTTGATGCCGCCCCAGCTTAGGGAGCCCGGCGAGCGCAGGCCGGGGAGCTGATCGACCGTGATCAGGAAGCCGAGCCCCCATTTGTCACGGCCGTCCGCGATGAAGGTGAAATCGGCGCTCCGCGGCATCGCGCTCTTGAGCGCGGGCACCGAAACCGCGCCGATCTGGTTCTGCTCCATCAGCTTGACCGTCTCCGGCTTCAGCACGCGGGCCCCGTCGAGTTCGCCGCCATTGAGGATCATACGCATGAAGCGGCCGTAATCATCGGCCGTGGAAGCAAGGCCGCCGCCGCCGATCGGCTCGGCGATCGTCAGACCAACCAGCGGCGGGATCTGCAGCACGACCGGGCCGTCCATCCTGGCGCCGTCGCGCTGCTGTTGCGCGACGAGACGCGGCCCCTTGGCCTCCGGCACATTGTAGGAGGTGTCGTTCATCTTGAGCGGGACAAAGATGTGATCGTGGAAATAATCCTCGAGCTTCTGGCCCGACACCACCTCGACGAGGCGTCCGACGACATCAAGGCTGGTGCCGTAATGCCACCGCGTGCCCGGATCGAACAGCAGCGGGCCGCCGAAGGGATATGTCTCGCCGGCGCGCGGCTTGAAATCGCGCAAGATCGCGCTGGTGAAGGGATAGCCCAGTCCGGACGTGTGGGTGAGGACTTGTCTGACGGTGGGTAACGTTGCCGCCGGGCGGACCTTGTAATCACCGGTCTTCGCATCGAAGGATTCGATGACTTGAGGGTTCTTCAACTCCGGCAGATATTTTTCGACGGGATCGTCGAGGCCGATCTTGCCCTGCTCGACAAGCTGCATCAGCGCCGTCGAGGTAATCGGCTTGGTCATCGAGGCGATGCGAAACATCGCATCGGTCTTGAGCGGGCGCCCGGTCGCGACATCCGCCACGCCGAATGCGCTCTCATAAAGCACGCCCTTGCGATCGGTGATCAGCGTGACCACGCCCGGCACGTCCTTTTGCTCGACCGCGCTGCGCAAGCTGGCGTCGAGGGCGGCGGTCGCGGGCGAATTTTGCGCGCTCGCAGCACCGGTCAACGCCACCACCGCGACGCCCGCGGCCAAGACGATTTCAGCAATCTTTGGATTCATGGAAAGCCTCCCCGTTGTGCATATCCCAGGGATCGCCCGCAGCTCTCCCGGTGTTGCTTTTTGTGACGGCGAAAGACGCGGTCGCAGTCTCACGTTGCCGCGGACGATATTAGCACCGGCAATCGATGGAGTCTCGCATTCGGCGGACCACAAATGACATCGCCATGACGCGTGGGCCGTGTGGGCACATGCCCGTTGAGGCGGGTGGGACGGCGTCAACCGCCGGCTCATGCGCGCCAGGAAAAGCGCGTCCGCGTCATGCAAAATTGAAGAAGCGGCCGATATCCAGAGGCGATACGAAGTCTGCCGCCGACCTCATCTGACCAGGGATTCGGCGGCCTCCGTGGGAGACGAAGACGGAGCGTCCACAGGCGAGGCAACCCAGACGTCGCTCTGTTTGATCCGCCCGATCAGCGCTTCGGGGCTGAATTTGCTGTAGCCTGACGGAAGCTCGAAAGATGATGCGCCCTGAGGCTCGTCCTTGATCTGCTCGAGCGTGATGAGGGTGCCGTCGCCGGTCTTGATTCGCAGCGGAAACCTCCGTTCGCGATCGATCCAGCCGACAAGCTCTTCGCCCGTTTTGGACGAGGCCCGAAACGCAACGGTGCTGTGGCCGTCGATCGTCTCGATGCCGGTTCGCTCGCAGCGCCATTCGCTCTCGCCGGCTACACCAGCGAGGTGTGCCATCACCTGCCATTGCCGGCACGGCGCATCCGGGTCGAGGGGAACGAACGTCCGGGTCAACCGGCTTGACTGTTTGGCATCCATGTAAATGCGCGCACCGGGCCGCACGAAGGTGGCCGAGGGCTTCACCGCGTCGACCAGAAAAAAGCCGTCCGCATGTTCCGCGGTCTCGATCCTGACCTGGCCGTCGCGCGCGCTCAGCCGTCCCGTGCGCGTCGACACGTCATCGCGCCGGGTGACGATGTCCGCTGAAAACTGCTGGGCCTGCGCCGTCATATGGCTGAAGGGCGAAAGAAAGGCCCAGGAAAATATCCATGCAAACGCGCTCCATATCATCCCGCGCAAGCAAACCGAAATTGTGCCTTTGACCATCTTCGCGGCCACCTTCCAGCATCTGGGCAAAAAGAGAGGTGCCGACCGAACCGGGGAGTTCGATCGGCACCGGCGTTATGGATCACGGCACGTCGCGATCCGTCTCTCGATCACTCCGTGTAGGGGATATTGTTCGCCACGCTGAAATCGAACGCGTCGAACAAGTCAGCAAGCGCCGGGCTGTTGGTCGGCACGTACGCATTGTCCTTCTTGAACGTCGGGTTCGGCAGGTTATCACGGCTGCGGTTCGTGAGCGGCTGGAGTTTCCAGTTACGCTCGATGAACTTCAGGATCGAAACGTGATCGCCGTAGTTGTGGTAGACCTTGCCGCCGGTCGAGTAGGCCGAGAGGATGAGGGTCGGAATACGCGGTCCGTCGCCGAAGAAGTCGATCGACTGAATGAAGCCTGAATCCCAGTATCCACCGGCCTCGTCCCAGGTGATGAACACCGCGGTCTCGGCCCTCAGTTCCGGATTGGCATCCAGCGCCGTCAGGACGTTGGTAACGTAGGCTTCGAACAGGTCGATCTTCGAGCTTGACGGATGACCGTCGAGCAGGCCGTCCGGCTTGCCGAACGACACCGAAGGCAGGGTGTTGTCCTTGATCGCCGTGATCAGATCGGTCGTGTCCTTGATATGAGCCGCACGCTGGGTCGGGTTGCCCATGATCGAGGTCGCATACTGGAACGGATTGCAGATCTGGCAGTAGGCGATGCCGAGCGCGTGCGTCGGATCGTTGATTGCAGCCAGGGTCAGGTTCGGGTTGGCCGGGTTTGCCGCAACAGCTTCGTTCGAGAGGATTACCGCGTCGTTATACGAACCGCCGTAGTAAGCCCATGTGATGTTCGCGACGTTCAGCGAGTCGCCAATCGTCCGAACCGGGGACGGCGGAATGCCGCCTTCTCCGTTCGCCAGCGCGCCGTTCGGCAAGAAGCCCGGGTTGCTGTTGTCAAGCATGTAGAAGGTGCTTGCCGCGCAGTTCGGCTCGGCCGCATAGGGCAGGTTGCCGAGATAGTCGACAATCGGGCCTACGCCCGGCTGAGTGGCATCGGAACAATTGCTGAAGTTATTGTCGGCCGTATACATGTTGACCGTGCCCGGCACCGGGTTCGGGTTGGCGATCTGGTTCGAAGGCGGCGTGATCGGGTTGCCGTTGCCATCGCTCCAGAAGCCGGCATCGCCGGTGCCAAGCATGAAGTGGTTGGCGCCGGTGCCACCATGGAACGACTGATGGAAGTTGTCGCTCAGGGTGAAGCGGTCAGCCAGCGCCTTCAGGAAGGCGGCTTCGCCATTCTGGGCGTTGTAGAAGCCCAACGAGTTGCCCTCGCTGAAGTTTCCCTGCTTGGTGGAGGAGCGGTCGTAAGTATCCATCACGAAGGGAAACAGGTCGGTCAGGCAGCCCGAAGTGTTGGTCTTCGTCATTGAGGAAACGCTGCAATCGCTTTGCTGCCAGTCCTGGTAGAAGCGGTGAGTCGTGTCACCGGTGTAGTCGTCGTCGGTGAGCTTCGGACCCTGCATCTGGAACGAGCCGTTCAGGGTGCCGGCGCCGGGAATGCGGGTGTCGAGAGAGTTGGCCGTCAGACCGACGGCGCCGGTCGTCAGGAGGTTGAAACTGCCCGGAGCGATGTCGGTCTCGCCGGTTGCGGCTACCACGGCAACCGACGTGAACGGAGCACCGGTCGTGCTCTGAGTCTCCGGCGCACCGTTGGTGTTCGGCTGCGGCATCAGGTTGACCGCGTTGTAGGCCGATTTGGACGCCGCCGGAGCGCCAATATAATACAGGCCGTTAGCCTGCGCCGCGACCGAGAATTGCTGCGAGAGAGCGAAGTTCGGACCCGGGGTTCCGTCTTCGTTGACGATGCCCTTGGACAGCAGGTTGGAAATGGTCTGTCCCTTGCCCTTCGGCTTGTAGACGCCAAAGGTGTGGTCGAGGCCGCGGTTTTCACCGATCAGGACGATAACGTGCTTGATCGGAGAAGCGGTCTTGGGGGTGCTGGTCGGGTTGCTTTTGCCGGCGTTGCCGCCCTCAATGACCTTGAGGTCGTTTTCGATATCGGCGATCAGCTGCTGGATGAGGCCGCCAGGGCTGGCGGCGTAGGCCGTCGTGGCGCATGCGATCGTCGAAGCGATGCACAGCGCCGTGGTGGTTCGCCAGTTTGTTTTGAAATTGAAAGTCATTCATCGACTCCAAAAGAGGGTTGGTAACGAGACGCTGCGTAGTCGATCAACGTGACGATGGCATATCGAAGTTGTGAAACCGCGCGAAAAGATGAAAACGATTCAAAAAATATTCCAGGTGCGCTTTTTATATTACGATCATCCTCTGAATGGACGATTGTCACCTGATTGATGATGCCAATGCACATCGCGCGCGCGAGCCGAATGCTGCGACGCTGCGAACAGCGGATTCATTCCGCGCAATCGATCGCGCGGAATCCTTTCAAGACAGTGATGCTGTACGCAACGCGCTACTGCGACATGTGCTTCGATTGCATGGTTTGACGAAGAGCATCAAAGTGCCGGTCGTGCACCGTGACATTGAAGAGCGACCACCGCTGGGCGCTGGCCAGCAGCGACGGAACGGCGGCAAGCATGAGAGAGCGATAGGTTTGGTAGTCGGCGGCAGCGTCCGAGGTGCGGCCTTCACCCACCGCCATATCGATGTGCCGCAATAGCAGGACGACTTCCTTGAGCGCGGCACGCGCGTTGGCGCGCTCCTGTTCGCCGCCCGACACGCTGGTGTCTTTGCGATCGGGATAGCGTTCGGTCAGTTCGCGCAATTCGCCGCCGATGGTATCGACGGCGAGTGCCACGACTTCCTTGTCGCCCGCGGGGATCGCAGTGCCGAGAAGCTTCGCGAACTCGTTGATTTCCTTCAACGTGGCGCCCGCGCCCTCATACTCATAGGGCATCAAACCGTCTCCCACCGCGGTGAGGTAGGCGACCAGGTCCTTTTGATCCTGCGTGGAGAGGCCGAGCTCGAACACCCGGTCGAAATGCGCCACCACCTGATCGTAGGTATCGAACCGGCCGTCATGAAAATACGGCGCGTTGAAATCCGCATTGCGCAGCGTCGGCGTCTTGAACAGTCCGCCCGAGCCCACATCATGCTGCGCGTGGTCAATGAAGGCGCTTGATGGCACATGGCAGGCGGCGCAACTCAGGCTCGCATCATGCGGGAACGGCTTTGAGAACAACGCCTCGCCGCGGCGCTCCGAGTCGCTGATCTTCCCGACCAGCCGGCCACCCGGACCGAGGCTCGGATTGGGGAGAAAATCGATATCCTGGATATAGGCGACGATGGCGTCGAGAATGTCGGGCTGCGGCTCGGCGCCCGCGAACTCATTGACGATGACGTTGCGAACGAAGTCGCGAAGCGACGCCATGCGGCCGTCGGCGCCATAGGGCGCCAGATAGCGCGCGCCGCGCAGGCTTGGAATGCGGACCGGATCGAGCGCACCATTATCCGCTTTCGGATTGAACAACGCGCCGGTGGTGTCGAAATTTCCCGGGCGCGTCGACATTTTTGGCATGAAGAACCTGGCGTTACCGGCGCCGTTGACGTGACAGGTTTCGCAACTGATGCCGGCCCGCTGCGCCACGCCGCCCAGAATCGACGGCGAACTGAAGGCCAGGTTGCCGAGCCTGATCAGGTCCGACCTGCCGCCGCCGATCTCGGAATGGAAGACTTCGCGGGGTCTCGCCAGCGCGTCCTCGTTCAGTTCGGTTTTCGCCGGCAACGCGGTCTGGTCGCCATCCACCGGAAACGCCAGCGCGCATTCGTGCGGACCTGAGATCGACAGCCCGATCGCGACAACGGCGCAGCTCAACTGACGGAAGCCCGACCGAAGGAGGCTCATCGCGATTGGGCCTCCAGCGTGGGCCGGCGCAATCCGAGTTTGGCGGAGGCAGCTTGCAACGCGACGACCAGTTCCTCACTGGCGCGCCGCAGCGATCGCACGTCGACATGCGGCAGATCGCTCGCCGCCACAACGATCTTGAGCTGCTCGATGTGCTTCGTCACCGAATCCGCCAGCGCAGCATCGGCTTGCCTGAGGGGACTTGCGAAAACCGTGCGATAGGCGAATTCGACGCCGGCCACGTTGTTGCGCATATCGTCAAGCGACGTGCCGCTGATTCGGGATTCGCCGCCGTCCGCCTTGCTCTCGCCGACTTCGTAGGCGAGCCGTACCGTGCCATCGAGCAGGCCTTGCGGCGTCAATGGCATATCGCGGAGCCTGTTATGAAGCTCGTCGAGATTCCTGACCAGCACGTCGGTATCGCCTTCGACATCGGTTCGACCGGTGCCGAACAATTTGGCCTCGATGGCGTGGAACCCGCTGTCCGCATTCGGCCAGGCATCGATCATCGCATCGAGTTCCGGAACGAAGCCCGCGGTGAATACTTCCGATCGCTCCCACCCCGCCCGCGCCGAGAGCCAGGCTTTTTTCGCGCCCGCCAGATCCTTCGCGGCAACGCGCTCGCGCAAATCGCGCGCGCCGGTCAGCGCCGATCCGATCCCCTCGATCGCGTAAGGCCGGTAGCGCTCGGCCGCCTCCTCAAGCGGGCCGGCTGCCGCCATGCGCGCGCAGGCAAGAACAGGGAGCAGGCACAGAGCCACCCTCATCACGAACATCTAATGACCTCTGGACCGCGGAAGTTTCGCAGAATCGCCGAGACTCAACGAGGCGACGCGCAAGAAACCGCAACGACGAGAAACGCCGCGCAATATTGTCGGCTTGTTATGCGGATTTGTGACGAGACCGTTTCACAACGAAATTTATTCCCACAAATAAGAAAATTCTGATCGGGAACAAAAATATTTTTGTCAAAATCAAGCGCAAGGCATGCGCTTGCGCGGTTTTGCGACAGAATAATGTCTTCACCGAAACAAGTTTCACCACAAACGACGGCAAACGGAAATCATCACCTCGGAATGCCGGCTCGTTGCATTGATAATCCGCCCCGTGCGGTCCGCCTGCCCGATCGGCTGGAACGTTCCCCGGCGGCGCGTCTTATCTTTCCTCCACAACGTAAGGAGAATAACCATGAAGATCACAACGCTGATGCTGGCGGGGGCGCTCGCCGTATCGGGCAGTTACGCCTTTGCGGCTGGCGCAGGAGGCAACGGTGCGGGCGGCTCTTCCGCCGGTTCGATCGGCGCTTCGTCGATCACCGGGTCGGCCGGCACATCGTCAACCACCGGCATGGCAACGGGCAACTCGTTGGGAACGGGTGGCGGATCGCTGGGCACAGGCGGCGGATCGTTGGGGACGGGCGGCGGCTCGTTGGGAACGGGGAGCCAGAACAACGGGCTCAATCGGAACCGCAGCACCAACGGAAGATAGATTCGCGCGCAGGCCTCGGAACGGGTGGTGGGTAGCCTGGGAACGGGCGGCGCAGACACTGGCGGCGTCAATCAAAACGGCGCGCCGGGCCCCAACAGAGCCCCCGGTAGATTAGGCGATCAGCCGATTGGGGAACGAGATATCGCCCGGCGCGTTGACAACATCGCGCCGGACGAGAGCGTTGGCTAGCGGGACGGCTGGTAGCAGGACGATGGCCTTGACCATTGCATCCAAAATGAACGCTCTCAGAGCCTTCGTGGCGATGTTTGCCTTGGCCGCCACGGTAACCGCGCCTGCATTCGCCGGCGCACCGGCGCTGAACGTCCAGAAGTTATGCAAGACGCGGGATGCCGAAGCCAAGATGCTCAAGTCCACCACGGGGAAGAGTATCGAAGAGTGCGCGCGTGACGAGGAAGCGGCCCACCAGCAGCTCAATTCACTCTGGGTCACAGCCTCGGCCCGCTCGCGGCAGCAATGTACAAGCGATGCGCGCGCGCTCGGAATGATGAGCTATCTCGACCTCCTCACCTGCCTGCAAATGGCCGAGGATATGAAAGCCGAATCCCGGAACGAAAACGCCAGGAAGTAAGACGGTCTCCTTTCCCGCTTGCAGGGGCGCGACGAGCAAAGCCCTGGCTACCAGCGGTGCTGCTGCTAGCATCGCTCGCGGTGATTATCATCGGCGTGATGATAACGCCAAAACTAGGTTTCCGTCAGAAGACGGGCACAATCCTTGGCCCTCGCGATTAGCTCCTTCGCCAAGCGTCCGATGATGGCATTGTCCAATCCATCTTTTTTCGCTTGCGCCTGCACGGCGGTAACGAAGTCGGGAAGCTGCTCGACCATTTTGGCTAGTTCGGCACGCATTTTTTCGGCATCGAGTCGCGCTTCGCGCGCGAATTTTTGCCATTGGCGCCAGCCGATTTGGCTGAGTTTGTAATCATCCCCGATCTTCATCGCGAGCTTGATCTTTCGAATAGCTACCGCCTCGTAGGGAAGAATGCTCGAGGTATCGTAGAGCGGCGCAAGCCTTACATTGGGGCCTTCGGCCAGAAGCAGCGAGTAGTTTTTGGCGTGCGCATCGGTGCCGGCAATGAGCCAGTTGAAGCCGAGGGCATCGACGAAGGTATCAACGTCGGTTTCGCGATCCGTGGAATAAGTGCGCAATAGCTCGATAATGTCGGGAGGGCTCGGCCCCCCTTCGTTTTGATATTTTTTCGTCGGCAAAATGCCGCGCGCTTGGCATATGTCTTCCTGATGGACACGAACGATGTCGTTGCCGCTGATTTGCCTGTCATAGCGTTCGATCACGATGGCGATTTCTTTTTCGAACCGCACCACCTTCGTATCCGCGACGGGCAAGCCGAGATGACGCGCGAGCAGCAGGCAGATATGCTCATTCTCAGCGTGACCATCGAAATGGCCAGTCGGCGGTTTAAGGATGTGCGTTGTCGGAATCCGCCCGGAAGGAACGCCCCAACGACCCTTTTGCAGTAGTAGGGCGGTTTTCGGCTGAGCGCCGGCAAGGCTGAACTGCCCTGTGTCGCGCGGCAAACGCCAGGCGGCGTGATCTTCGCGTAAGGTTTGGAGGCGTTTTGCGATTGCCGGCTCGTCGAGCCATTCGACCTTGTCGTCTTTGCCGCTTTTCAAAACTTCCAAGCGATCGGGCCTGACGAATTGGACGGCGCCCGCGCAATCTTCGCCGACGTGAGAGATGAGGGCAAAGACGTTGCGCGCCGATACCTGAAATTTCTTGGCCCACCGATCGAGCACGCGCTCGTTATCCGGGAGAAGCCCCCACAAGAAGGCTTGAACGACGGCGGGACCATGCTCTTCGGCTGCGAGCGGCATCGAAAGCGAGAGAGGGTAGGCTCCGCGTGTGCCGCGCCACTTGTTGTCATAGACGAAGGTCAACCGGCCACGTGCATCGTTGCGCACGCGGCCGATTTCGTTGCCAGCCAGGAGAGCTATAAGTTCGCCGGTCATGCTTTGCCCTTTTTGGCTCGGGCGACGATGGCATTAATATCGACGCCGGATTGGGCTGAACTTGTGCTTGGTTCATCGCTTGCGTGCAGAGGGATGCCCAAAGCATCAAGGGCGCGGAGTACAAGTGTCATCTCGGCACGCGGGTGACCATGCTCGATATCGATCACCCATTGACGGCTGACACCGATGCGCTTGGCCAATGTCGACTGATCGAGTTTTAGACGTTTACGCCTGTCGCGAATCACGGCGCCGAGGTCTGCGGGTGTTCGTATGAGCATGGCTCATTCCAAATGTCATCGATCGCTTACATTATCGTATGTCGGCGTTCGGTGACAAGGAGAAATGTTATCGAACGCTGACAAATCTAAATGTCAGCATTCGATTACATCAGCTGAATCTAAACTCGTAATATATTCAGTTAGTTAGCTCGCGCGGAGGGCTGTTTGGGCCTACGCCCCAATTATGCCCTAGCCGGCGCAAACCAAACCCTTTGACGTGGCCTTCAGCGATTCCGCGCGCAGCTCACCAGCACGACATAATCGGGCAGGCTGCTCGTGAGCCCATAGATCTCGGTCGTGACGGTGTCTTCGCCGACGACGCGGCCGAGAGGGCATTGGCCGCGGACGAGATTAAGCGCCATGTGGTTGCGGTCCTGTCGCACCAGCGGGTTATACTTGATGTCCGGAATGTTTCTGACGTGCACCACGAAATCGTAGGGCTTGTCCGGCGAGGCAGCCTCGACGCGCACCGTCCCCCTGGTGTCGGTCCAGCCTGGGAGAACCGCCAGAAACAAAATCGCTGCCAAAAATCGCGTCATCGCAGGCCCTCACCGCTGTCATCCCGATGCCGGTAAAATGCCAGCAATGGGCGGTTTGGGCAATCCCGCCAGAGGGCGCGCTTTAAGCGGCGCGCACCCTGGCGAGGAATCCGTCCACCGCGCTGCGCAGCATGCCGGATTGCTGGTCGAGCTCGCGCGCATTTCCCAGCACCTCGGTGGCCGCGGCGCCCGCGGCCGTCGCCGCGGTGGTGACGCCGCCAATATGGGCGTTGATCTCGCTCGAGCCGGCCGCGGCCGACTGGATGTTGCGGGCGATCTCGCGCGTTGCTTCGCCCTGCTGCTCGATCGAGCTCGAGATGGAGGTGGTGATCTCGCTCATTTGCGCGATCGTCCGCGAGATCCCGCTGATGGCCGCCATCGCGTCGCTGGTCGATTGCTCCGTTATCGGTTCCTTAACCATCCTTTTGCGGTATCAGAATCCGTGCGCGCCATCTTGTGCGCGCGAATTTGAGCAAACCGGAGACTGTGTCGATCGCGGCAGAACCGGCGGCAAGCGATGCGCACAGCCGAGATTCGCACACCGGAAAACTACGGTCGTGATACGGCGGTGTTTTCAATCCAAAGAGGTCATAGTCTGCACGGCAACGAAAGCGCGATATCGCAAGCGGCGCTTGTGTCCACTTTTGGACCGAGCGCGCCTGCGAAAGGTTCCACATCATGCCATGTTTCATCGTGGATCTTAGCGGTTCCGCAAGACCGTCCGCTCTATAGATGGCAGCAACAAACAAGCGCGCGTCCGCGAGAAAAATTGCATAACCGGGAATACGACCATGCAACTCATGTATCGATTTTTGAAGGACGAGACCGCGGCCACCGCCATCGAATATGGCCTGATCGCCGCCGGCATTTCGCTCGCCATCATCGCGGTGGTGAATGGACTGGGCTCGAAGCTCAACACCAAATTCGCTTCGATCAACACGTCGCTGAAGTAAGTTCGCCTCAAAGCCGCATCCGCAGGATCGCGCGCGGCCGTTTTTCTCGGAATTTCCGATCAAATTTCCTATCGCTGCGCTTTCTATCGCTACTTTTTCATCGCTGCATTTGCATGATTTGATCCATGGGCATCATGTTCTGGTTGAGATGCGCCATGATCCACAGAGAACCGGTGATCACCAGAAACACGATCAACAGGCCGAAGGCGAGCGCCAGCACGTTATTGGTATTGTCGGGCCCGGTGGTGATGTGCAGGAAGAAGACGAGGTGAACGCCCATCTGCGCGATCGCCAGCACCACGATGGCAACCGGGATAGAGGGTTGCCAGACCAGATCGGTGCCCGCGATAAAGAATGACGTCGCCGTCAACAGCACGGCCAAAGCCAGACCCACGCCATAACCGATCAGACTTTTGCTGATGCTGAACTCTTCCTCGTCGCCGGGGGCAATATCGGCGTGATCCTGCCAGTCATGAAGCTGTTGACCGCTCACGGCGCGCTCCCCAAAAGATAGACCACCGAAAACACCGCGACCCAGATGATGTCGAGCGCGTGCCAGAACAGCGCAAAGCACAGGAAGCGGCGCTGGATGTCGGCGCGAAAGCCTTTGGCAAAGACCTGCGCCATCATGGTCAGTAGCCAGAGAATGCCGGCCGAAACGTGCAGGCCGTGACATCCGACCAGCGAGAAAAACGCCGAGAGAAACGCGCTGCGGGACGGACCCGCGCCACGCGCGACCAGGCTCGCGAATTCGTTGAATTCGATCGACAGGAACGCGAGGCCCAGCACACAGGTCACGGCCATCGCAATCTGGAACCAGAGCCGGTTGCGCGCGCCGGCGGCAATGCTCGCCAGGCCGCAGGTGAAGCTCGACATCAAGAGGCAGCCGGTCTCGACCGCGACATTCCTGAGATCGAAAATCTCAGCTCCCTTCGGACCACCGGCGGTCTGCCCCAGCAGCACGGCATAGGCGGCGAAGAAGCCCGAGAACATCACGAAGTCAGAGAGCAGGAAGATCCAGAAGCCGTAGCCGGTGACGATCCGCTTCGAAGCCGGACCCTCGTGGACTGTCGAAAGATGGAGCCGTTCGTCCGCCATCACATCGGTCATGAGGCGCTCCCCATCCCGGCCGCACGTTCTTCCCGGTAGGCGCGGTCGATGCGGGCCACTTCAGCGGCGGAAATGACGTATTCGTCATGGTCACGCCAGGCGAACACCACGAACGTGGCAAACGCGCCGATCCCGCCGAGCAACACCATCCACCAGATGTGCCAGATCAGCGCAAAGCCCATCACGGTCGCAAAGAACGCGCAAACGAATCCGGTCGGCGAATTTCTGGGCATTTCGATATCGCGATAGGCCGGCTCTTTGCCCGCGGCGTCGCCTCGCCGCGCATGCCGCTTCCATTCCCAATAAGCGTCCGGCCCCTCGACATCGGGCATGACGGCGAAATTGAACACCGGTGGCGGCGAGGCCGTCGCCCATTCCAGCGAACGCCCGTCCCAGGGATCGCCGGTGGTGTCGCGCAATTCGGCACGATCGCGAATGCTGACGACGAGTTGCGCGATCTGAAAGAGAATGCCGATCATGATCACGGCGACGCCGGCAGCGGCCACCATCAGCCACGGACGCCACTCCGCCACGTCATAATGCTGCATGCGGCGCGTCATGCCGAGAAAGCCGAGCCAGTACATCGGCATGAAGGCGATGTAGAAGCCGATCAGCCAGAACCAGAAAGCAGCCTTGCCCAATCCTTCGTGCAGGCGAAACCCGAAGGCCTTTGGGAACCAGTAGGCGTAACCGGCGAAGGCGCCGAACAGCACACCACCGATGATCACGTTGTGAAAATGCGCCACCAGAAAAAGGCTGTTGTGGAGCAGGAAATCCGCCGGCGGCACCGCGACCAGAACGCCGGTCAGGCCGCCGAGGATGAAGGTGACCATGAAGCCGATCGACCAGAGCATCGGCGTGTCAAACCGGATTCGTCCGCCATACATCGTGAACAGCCAGTTGTAGATCTTCACGCCGGTCGGCACCGCGATGATCATGCTGGCGATGCCGAAGATCGCGTTGACATCCGCGCCCGCGCCCATGGTGAAGAAGTGATGCAGCCACACCATGAAAGAGATGACGCAGATCGCCATGGTGGCGAGCACCATCGAGCGATAACCGAACAACGGCTTGCCGGAGAAGGTCGCCACCACTTCGGAGTAAATCCCGAAGGCCGGCAGCACGAGGATATAGACTTCCGGATGACCCCAGGCCCAGATCAGGTTCATGAACATCATGACGTTGCCGCCGGCCTCATTGGTAAAGAAATGGAAGCCGAAGTAACGATCGAGGATCAGCATCGCCAAGGTCGCGGTCAGAATCGGAAAGGCTGCGACGATCAACAGATTTGATGCGAGCGCAGTCCAGCAGAACATCGGCATGCGCAGATAGCTCATGCCCCTGGTGCGCAGCTTGAGTACGGTCGTCACCAGATTGATGCCGGCGACCAGCGTTCCGACGCCGGAGATCTGAAGCGACCAGAGGTAATAGTCGACGCCGACGCCGGGCGAGTAGGTCAACTCGGAGAGCGGCGGATAGGGCAGCCACCCGGTCCGGGCGAATTCGCCGACCACGAGCGATACGTTCACGAGCAGCGCCCCGGTGGCGGTGAGCCAGAAGCCCACCGAATTCAGGGTTGGAAACGCCACATCACGCACGCCGAGTTGCAACGGCACCACCAGATTCATCAATCCGATCACGAACGGCATCGCGACAAAGAAGATCATGATGGTGCCGTGGGCGGAAAAGATCTGGTTGTAATGTTCGGGGGGCAGAAAGCCTTCCGAATGAAAGGCGAGCGCTTGCTGGCCGCGCATCATGATGGCATCTGAAAAGCCGCGCAGCAGCATCACCATCGCGAGCAGCGTATACATGACGCCGATCCGCTTGTGGTCCACGCTCGTGATCCACTCGCGCCAGAGATACGGCAAATGGCCGGCGAGGACGATCCAGACCACGATGGCGAGCATGATCACGAGCACCAAAGCGCCCGTGATCAACGGGATCGGCTGGTCGAAGGGAATGGCGTCCCAGGTCAGCTTACCGAGCATCGTTGCCCCCGCCGCTCGCGCCGTTACTTGTGCTGGTCGGCCTTGCGAGATTGGACGTCAGCGACGGCCCCGGCGCCGGCGGAATCTCCTGCGTCGCGATGTCGTGAAACAGCAAGGGATCGGCCAGCTGATAGACCGGCTTGTCCTTCGGCATCGACTGTTTGGCGAGTTCGCCATAGGCGCTGCGATCCAAAGGCGTGCCGCTGCGCGCAGCATCGCTTGCCCAATCGGCGAATTGGGTTTGCGAGACCACATTCACGTCAAACAGCATGGAGGGAAAGCCATCGCCGGAAAAATGCGCCGACAAACCCTGATAGGTGCCGACCTCGTCCGCGCGCAGCTCGAGGTGGTTCACCATGCCGTTCATGGTGTAGATCATGCTGCCGAGCTGCGGCACGAAGAAAGCGTTCATCACGCTTGCGGAGGTCAGTTCGAAATGCAGCGGCGAGCCGACCGGCACCGTCAGCGAATTGAGCGAGGCGATGCGTTGGTCGGGGTAGATGAACAGCCATTTCCAGTCGAGCGAGACGACCTGGATCGTTACGCCGGCGCCGGTGCCCGCCACGGGCTTGGCGGGATCGAGCTGATGTGAGCCGATCCAGGCAACACCGCCGAGCAGGATAACGGTCAGCGCCGGTATCGACCACACCACGAGTTCGAGACGGCCCGAATATTCCCAATCCGGAAGGTAGATCGCGCGCGGGTTGGAGCGGCGGAACCAGAAAGCGAAGGCAAAGATCGCAGCAATCGTCGGCAACACAATCGCCAGCATGATCGCGATGGAATCGATCAGGATGACCTTCTCGGCTGCCGCAATCGGGCCTTGTGGATCGAGAATGTTCATCGGCGCCTCCGGCAAGGACGCGGCGACTCCACGGCAGCCGCTGCCGGGTTCCAGACGCGGGCGCATTCTTCTGGCCGGAGCCGCCGGGGTCAAGCCCCCATTTCGCCGATCAGTTCATCGATCGGTCACACGCTCCCCGCTTTGACGGATCGAGCCGGACGATCGGCTGACGGCATAGCGACGTCGGCGCGATCCCGCGGCATCGCTTCGGGCATCTCGGTCCGCAGGAAGGCCACCAGCTTCTCCCTGATCTCGCAGCGAAGGTCCCAGGCTTGCGGCGCGTTTCTGGCGCTGACAAGCGCGCGCAATTCCATGGTCCGCGAGTTGGTATCCACGACCTGCAAATTGACGACGGCGCTATCCCAGAGCCTGGATTCACGCACCAACCCTTCAAGCCGATCGCGGATTTTCGGTACGTCGGCGGCATAATCGACGTGGAGAATGATCGATCCGATCAGGGAAGCTGCATCCCTTGTCCAGTTCTGGAACGGCCGTTCGATGAAATAAGCGAGCGGCACCACCATCCGCCGCCAATCCCACAGCCTGATCACGACATAGGTGGATGCAATGTCCTCGACCCAGCCCCATTCGTTTTCGATGATGACCGCATCCTCGATCCGGATCGGCTGAGTGATCGCAATCTGCACGCCGGCGATGAGGTTGCTGAGGAGGGGCCGCGCGGCAAGACCGACGACAAGCCCGGCGGCGCCGGCCGAGGCAAACAGGCTGACGCCATATTGCTTGACCGAGTCGAAAGTCATCAGCGCGGTCGAGACCGCGACGATGACGATGACCGTGTCGATCACGCGCTTGAAAACGCGTACCTGCGTCACATGCTTTCGCGCGAGGAAATTTTCCTCGATCTCGACACGATATCGCTGCAAATAGCCCGCGGCGACGAGATCGACCGCCCGGATCGATATCCATCCAATCAGCGCGATGGAGGCAACCACGAACAAATGCGTCAAGGCGCTGCTTAAGTCATCATTCAACGGCGCAAGCGGCGTGACGATCGCAACGGCCGCAAGGCAGGCCGCAAGCCTGATCGGTCCCGATGTCGTCTCCAGAATCTGGATCGCCATCGAGCGTTTCGGTCCGATGGCACGTTTTGCCAACGAAACGAGAAGCCGATGCGCGGACAATGCGCAAAGGATCGCAAAGCAGACCAACCCGAGGCCAATCAACCATTGCGGAATAAATCCGAAAACATCCTGCAATACCGTCTGGATTTTTTCCATGCCTGATCCCCGGCTTCACGCGCTGAGGCGATAACGCGGAAACTGGCCAAACGATCATGCAATGCAGCATTCTCGTAGTTCCAGTCCGGAACCACTCCCCGAACGGACCGTTAGCTCACGTCATTCTTCGTTCATTGCGCGGGGCGCGCTCCAATTGCTGCCGTAAGTACTCCGCCGCGGAATCAAGATGGCCACGACGCGTCAAAAGCAAAGTAAAAGCCGAGCCAGGCTCTGGCCTCTCCTCGCCGTCAATTTCTTCATGGCCGACATGCAGTCGGGCATCGGGCCGTTTGTCGGCGTGTTCCTCGCGCAACGCGGCTGGGACACCGGCCTGATCGGCACCGCAATGACGATCGGCAATGTCGCGGGCATGCTGATCACCACGCCGGTCGGCGGCTTTATTGACACGTCAAATCATAAGCGCGCGTGGGTCATCGTTCCCGGCGTAGCCGTGGTCGCCGCTTCTTCGATCATCCTGCTGTGGCAAAATTTCTGGGCCGTCGCCGCTTCGCAAGTGGCGACCGCGATCGCCGGCAGCGCGATCGTTCCGGCGGTGACCGGCATCACGCTCGGCATCGTCGGCCAGAAGGGTTTCAACCGGCAAAATGGCCGCAACCAGGCGTTCAACCATGCCGGCAATATGGTCGGCGCCGCGGTTTCCGGCTTTCTGGGCTGGTATTTCGGCTATCTCTCCGTGTTTCTGCTCGCTGCGACGTTCGGAGTCGTCACGATCGCCTGCGTGTTCATGATTCCGCCCGGCTCGATCGACAACCGGACCGCGCGCGGCAGCAAGGAAGACGATCCGGACAGCCAGCCCCACGGGCTCACGGTACTGTTGAAACACAAGGCGCTGCTGGTGCTGGCGCTTGCGCTCGCTGTGTTTCATCTCGGCAATGCCGCGATCGTTCCGCTCTACGGCATCTCGGCAGTTTCAGGCAGCCAGGCCAATGGCCCGAGTTTCGTTGCAACCATCGTCGTCATCGCCCAGGGCACGATGGTGATCGCATCGATCGTCGGAATGCGGATTGCTGAAAAGCGCAACTATTGGCTGCTCATGCTGACGTCATTTTTGATGCTCCCGTTGCGCGGGCTGTTCGCTTATTTCCTCACGGGATGGTGGGGCATCGTGCCCGTCGAAATCCTGGACGGCATCGGAGTTGGCCTGCAAAGCGTCGCTGTGCCGGGCATGGTCGCGCGCTCGCTCTATTCAACCGGTCGCGTCAACCTCGCGCAAGGAGCGGTGATCACCGTCCAGGGTGCAGGCGCGGCGTTGAGTCCGGCGCTCGGCGGCTGGATCGCGCAGTGGGCCGGCTATTCGCCGACCTTCCTCATCCTCGGTGCTCTCGGCCTCGCAGCCGCGGCGCTCTGGATCGCGCTGGGAGCCGCGGTCAAGCAATATTAGCTCGCGGGGCAACACGCACACTTCCTCGTGCGCCGAACTGCGCCAGAAACATCGACACCGCGGCTTTGACGTGGCGGATGATTTCCTTTTCCGTCGGCGGCTTCCACGTCGATTGGAAAAGACGGCGCAGATGAAATTGCGCAACCACCGCGCCAAGAAAAAGCCGCGCCGCGACGGATGGATCGTCGCAATGCAGTTCGCCCCTTGCTGAGGCTTCCGCCAGGTATTGCGTGAGCCGCTCGGCCGTCAGTCCGGGACCGCGCTCATAGAAGAGGTCGCCGAGTTCCGGCGTGCGCGCCGCCTCGGCAACGACCGTTCTGAAAAAAAACGATGCTTCCCCCGTCACGATCGTGCGAAGCAGATTGACGCCGAGTTCAGTCAGCACGGTTTCGGGGCTGCCGCCGCGCGCCATCGGCGCATCGGGTCCTGAAATCTGCCGGGCTTTCCGGCTGATGATCTCGGCGAACAAAAGCTTCTTGCTTTCGAAATGACGGTACAGCGTTTCCTTGGAAGCGCCGGCCGCTTCCGCGATCATTTGCATCGTGGTTTCGGCGTAGCCCCGCCCAAGAAACATTTTCTCAGCGACATCAATCAGTTCCATGCGCCGCCGATCGCCGCGCGGAACTTTTCGAATGACTGCGCTTTTGGCCATGCGCGTAATGGCAACCCTTGTCTCTAAACGAACCATCAGGTACGGTTATATCCGGCGCGCCACTGACGTGGCAAGGCTAAGATTAAGGCTGACGAGTTCAGTGGGTTTGGGGGGCGCGCCCTATGTCGGTTGACGATGTCCAGCAGGAGAACAGCTCACCCGAGGTGAAGCGCGCCGAACGCCGTGGCCAGGAAGGCCAGGTACAAGCGCCGGACGAAGCGAAGCCCGAAGCCCCCAAGCCTGTGCCCACCGACAACGGCAGGGCGGCTGTCGCCGCGGCGCGCGAGGAAACCCGAAAGAAGCGCAGGCCGACCGTCTTCATCATCGGCGTGGTGGTGCTGACGCTGCTCGCCATCGGCGGTCTCACTTACTGGCTTTCGACACGCGGCATCGAGGACACCGACGACGCCTATACCGACGGCCGCGCCATTACCATCGCGCCGCAAGTCGCCGGCATGGTCGTCTCGCTCGACGTCAACGACAACCAGTTCGTCAAGAAGGGACAGCCGCTGATCCACATCGATCCCCGGCAATACCGGATCGATCGCGAGCAGGCGGAAGGCGCGCTCGCGACCGCCCAGGCGCAATATCGCGGACAGCAATACGGGCTGGAGGTCGCGAAGAAGAATTTCCCGGCACAGCTCGATCAGGCCAAGGCGCAGCTCGAAAACGCCAAAGCGACCAAAGCCCGGACACAGGCCGACTATGACCGGCAAAAAGCGCTGCCGAAGGCTGCGACCTCGCAACAGGATGTCGATGCCGCCGAGGCCGCATTGAAGCAGGCGGAAGCGCAGGTGGCACTGGCCGAAGCCCAGGTGACACAAAATTCGCCGGTCGAGCAGCGCGTCGGCGAGACGGACGCGGCAGTCGGCCAACTCAAGGGCCAGGTCGAGCAGGCGCAGGCGCGGCTCGACCAGGCGGATTTGAATCTGTCCTGGACCGTGGTCGCAGCGCCGCAAGACGGCTGGATCACCAAGCGCAACGTGGAACAGGGCAACTACGTCGCCCCCGGCCAGCAGATCTTTTCAATCGTGGCGACGGAAGTCTGGATCACCGCCAACTTCAAGGAGAGCCAGCTCGTCAACATGCGGCCCGGCCAGCATGTCACCATCCGCGTCGATGCCTACCCGCAACTGCGGCTCGAGGGGCATGTCGACAGCATCCAGCTCGGCTCCGGCACCAAGTTCACGGCCTTCCCGCCCGAGAACGCCACCGGCAACTTCATCAAGATCGTTCAGCGCGTGCCGGTGAAAATCGTGATCGATAAAGGGCTCGATCCCAACATTCCGCTGCCGCTCGGGATTTCGGTCTCACCGAAGGTCAGGGTGGAATGAGCGACGCCGCGCCCGAAAAACCTGGCGCCGGGACGCCCAAACCTGAAGAGGCCTGGAAGCCGCAATATAATCCATGGCTCATCGCGGTCATCGTGACGTCGGCCGCGTTCATGGAGATTCTCGACACCACGATCGTGAACGTGGCGTTGCCGCATATTGCCGGGAGTCTTTCGTCGAGCAACGACGAAGCCACCTGGGCGCTGACCTCCTATCTCGTCGCCAACGGCATCGTTCTGACGATCTCCGGATGGCTCGGCGACCTGTTGGGGCGCAAGCGCTACTTTATCATCTGCATCCTGATGTTCACGGTGTGCTCGTTTTTGTGCGGCGTCGCGCAGAGCCTCAGCCAGCTCATCATCTTTCGCCTGATGCAGGGATTTTTCGGCGGCGGGCTGCAACCGAACCAGCAGTCGATCATCCTGGATTATTTTCCGCCCGCGCGGCGCGGCGCGGCCTTCGGCGTCACGGCGATTGCAACCATCGTCGCACCCGTATTGGGTCCGACGCTCGGCGGCATCATCACCGACCAGGTCTCGTGGCGCTGGATCTTCTTCCTCAACGTTCCCGTCGGCATGATCGCCGCCTTCTTCGTCTCGGTGCTGGTCGAAGATCCGCCCTGGGAAAAGAACCGCCGCAGCCGCGGCATGGACTATGTCGGCCTGTCGCTGATCACCATTGGGCTCGGTTGCCTTGAGATCATGATGGATCGCGGCGAGGATGCCGACTGGTTCCAGTCCGATTTCATCCGCCTGATGGCGCTGCTCGCTTTCCTTGGGATATTGGGGGCGATCGGCTGGCTCTTGATCGCCAAAAAACCGATCGTCGATCTCTCGGTGTTTGCCGACCGGAATTTCGCCGGAGGTTGCGTCATGATCGGCGCCACCGGCGCTATTCTGTACGCCAGCGCGGTGTTGATCCCGCAATTCGCCCAGACCGTGCTGCTGTATGATGCGACCTGGGCCGGGCTGATCCTGTCGCCGGGAGGCATCGCGGTGATCCTTCTGATCCCGTTTGTCGGCCGGCTGATGACCAAGATACAGATACGCTACCTGATCGCGTCCGGCTTCACCATCATCGGCTGCTCGCTGGTTTATTCGAGCACTCTGGTGCCGAATATCGACTTCAAGACCCTGGTCATGATGCGGACGTTCCAGTCTGCCGGACTGGCATTCCTGTTCGTGCCGATCTCGACCATCGCCTACATGACGTTGCCGCGTGAACTCAACGGCGACGGCGCGGCGCTGTTTGCGATGTTTCGAAATATTTTCGGTTCGATCGGAATCGCGCTCGCGACCTCGCAGGTCACGGAGCGCTCCCAGGTTCATCAAAGCTATTTGTCGCAATGGACCACGCCGCTCAACCAGCCCTTTCAGGCACTGGTCGCCCAATACGAACAGGCGCTGCGGGCGATGGGCCGCGTCGGCGCGGTCGCGCATGATGCCGCCGTGGGGCGGGTCTATCAGGTGTTCCGGACGCAGGCCGCGATTCTCGGCTACCGCGATGTTTTCCTTTATTGCGCGGTCGTGGCTTTTCTGATTGTACCTCTATGCTTCCTGCTGTCGCCGAAGACGGGCGGCATGCGGGCCGGAGGGGGCCATTGATGTTGCGTTTCCACCGCTGCCGCAGTGGCGTTGTCGCCGCAATGCTCGTGATGCTTGGCAGCTGCACGTTGTCTGGCTGCACGCTTGGGCCTGACTTCACCGAACCGAACGCCCATCTGCCCGACAACAAGACCTTCAACGGCCAAGTGGTCTCGGACGCACATCTGCCGGCGCCGACCGATCCGCGCTGGTGGAACATCTTTGGCGATCCGGTCCTGACCAATCTCGAAAGCCGCGTCACCGAGGCCAACCTCGACGTTCGTACCGCCGCGATACGCATCGCCGAAAGCCGTTACCAGCGCGGCGTCGCGGCGTCGAGCGAACTTCCCAGTATCAACGGCGACGGCAAGTATCAGCGCGAGCTCTACAGCCAGAACGGCATCATCAGCCTTCTTACGCCCCTGCTCGGCGCGGGCGGATCGGGCGGCATTCCCATTACGCCGATCAACGAGTACACGGTCGGTCTCGACATGTCGTGGGAGCTCGATCTCTGGGGCCGCGTCCGCCGGCAGGTCGAAGCCGCCGACGCCCAGGTCGACCAGGCGGAGGATCGACGGCGCGACGCGCTGGTCTCGAGCCTTGCGGAACTCGCGCGCAACTACATCCAGCTTCGCGGAACGCAGGAGCAGATCCGGATTGCGGAAAACAATCTCAGGGTCGATCGCGACATTCTCGGGCTTGCGCAGCAACTCCAGCAAAAGGGCGTGCGCAGCGGCCTGGATGCTGAAAATGCCGCCGCGCAGGTCGACGGCATTCGCGCGCAACTGCCGGCCTTGCAGCAGCAACAGGTGCAGTATCAGAACGCCATTGCGCTGTTGCTCGACCAGCCGCCGACCGCGCTCAATAGCGTGCTTGGTTCATGGCGAGCGCTCCGGCTGCCGCCGCATGTTCCCTTAGGCTTGCCGTCGGAGCTGGCGCGCCGCCGGCCGGACATCCGCGAGGCCGAAGATCAGCTGCACACCGCGACCGCCAATATCGGAGTTGCGATCGCCTCGTTCTATCCCAAATTCCAGCTCAATGGACAGGTCGTGCTCGACTCGCTGCAGTTCTCCAGCCTGTACAATGCGAGTTCGCTGCAATACACGGCCGGCCCCAGCGTGACGCTGCCGATCTTTGACGGCTTCCGGTTGCTGAGCATGCTCAAGCTGAGCGAAGTTCAGCAGGCCGAAGCCGCGATCACCTATCACAAGACGGTGCTGCAAGCCTGGCATGAAGTCGTCAACGCGATCGCATCGCTTCAGCTCGAACAGATCCGCCGCGCGCGGCTGCGCGACCAGCTCGGCCACACCCGCGCGGCACTCGATCTCGGCCGTTCGCGCTACAATGACGGCGTCGCCGACTTCCTGACCGTGCTCGATGCCGAGCGCAGCCTGCTCCAGAATGAACAGCAACTGGCGCAGAGCACCACCAACGTCGCGCTCGACCTGGTCACGCTGTTCAAGGCACTCGGCGGCGGCTGGGAGCAGGCGCTGCCCGATCCGCCGAAGCCGATGGTGGTTCAGGTCAAAGAGACGGTGCCGGCCGACCCCGCGGCGCGCTGAGGCGCATCGCTCAACAACTTCCCGCAGACGCGCAGTGCTGAATTTGCTCAAGGCTGATGACGTCGAAGGCTGCGAAAGCCACCAACACTGTGAGCAACACGACGGCAGCCATGTTCTCGACCATACGGGCCTTGTAGTCGCCCGTCTCCCTTACCGGTTCCTCATATCGCGCAAGATCGATCAATTGATCGAGGTCACCCTCGGCATCTTTTACGGAGCGTCGTCGGTGTACATCAGCACCGTCACGCAGCCGGAATTGCAATATCTTGCCGCCGTCGTCCGGACTTTTTGGTCGATCGGGCCTCATGGGATGACCACCCCGGAACACCGCTTTTTATTTTAAAGCCGCGCCGGGGGCCGGCGTTCCGACGCCGACGTTATGAGAGGCGACAAATCGGCGTGAGGCGTTTTCTCGATGTTGCTGTCGCTTTCGGTGGCGAATGGCTCACGCGATTTCAGGCACGCGTGCTCATTTTATTTCACACGATGTCTGGGGCATGAAATTTTCGTTAGGATTGCGCGCGGTCATCGCGTCCTCTCCGCGGAAATGCCTGTCGTTCGTGACGAAATCGGCCTCGGCACCAAACGTCAGCTTTTGCAAAGCAACAAATCCGGTGGGACACCACGGGAACCAGATCGGCGTCGCCGTGTTCTTGACGAACAGAACGGCGCGCTCCATCCCGCAAAGGCTCGGCCTTCGCGTCGATTTTCTTTTTCTGGGATGGATCGGAGACGCCGGCGACGCTTAAGGACGTTCAATGCGACATCCGTTTTTGCCGTTGGCTGCCATCGGTTGTTGGATCGCAATCGCCGCTGTGCAGGCGCAAACGACCACGACCCCGGGCATGGGCCCCACCTCTCCGCTTAGCGTGCCTTCCTCCGGTGATTCTTCCAACTCGTCCAATCCCGGCAGCATTCCGCTCGGCTCGACCGAAATCAACACGCCGGGCGTCAGCCCGCTGATCATGCCGTGCCCCAATACAAATTCGAATTCAGCGTTCGATGGCGGCGGATCGAGCATGTCGAACAACTGCGGCTCAAGTGCTTCGAATAACAATGGCTCGGGCGCGGCATCGATGTCCGGCGCCGGCGGAACGGTTTCGGGATTGGGTGGGCCGGTCATGGGCTCAGGTGTCGTGGGCTCCGGTGTTCCGCTAGGAGCCACCGATCTCGGCACGCCCGGCGAGAGCCAGACGACTGCGGTGCCCAGCGTCACCCCCTGTCTGCAGTCAATGCCCCCACCGCAGGGATCTTCAACCGGGTCCGGTCTGACCGCCTCCACCATCAATGGCGGTTGCTAGGGAGCGCCTTAAAACCATGCGCACCGGACTTGTGTTCCTGACAACCTTGCTGGGCGCCGGCGCGATCGGCGGACTCGTGTATTGGCACCAGTCCCGCGCCGAGCCGGCGGCGGAAGTGTCCGCCCAACAACCGGAAGCGACGCCGGTGGTCGCGGGCGCGGTCCAGAACGGACCTGTGCCGATTTACTTGCGCGGCGTCGGCACCGTCATCGCCTATAACAATGTCGTCGTGCGCAGCCAGATCACTGGCCCCTTGATCAAGGTGAGCTTCAGGCAGGGCGAGACTGTGCACAAGGGCGATCTTCTCGGGGAGATCGATCCGCGTCCCTATCAGGCCCAACTCGACCAGGCGATCGCCAATCGCGATCGCGACCAGGCCCAGATCATCAATGCGCAGGCGAATCTCGATCGCTACGTGCCATTACAGTCGAAGGGCTTTGCGACCGGGCAACTGGTCGACACCCAGAAGGCGCAGGTCGCCCAGCTCGAGGCCATGGTGAAGGGCGACGAGGCCGCGATCGAGAGCGCCCGCGTCAATCTGAGTTATACGCGGCTGACCGCGCCGCTCGACGGCGTCACCGGGATCCGGCAGATCGACGAAGGCAATATCATCCATCCGACCGATGCCAACGGCCTGGTCGACGTCACGCAAATCCAGCCGATCTCGCTGATCTTCACGCTGCCGGAAACAACCTTTGTCGAGATACAGAAAGAGATGGCCAAGGGGCCGGTCAAGGTTTTCGCCTATAGCCAGGACGACAAGACCAGGCTCGACGAGGGCGAACTGCTCCTGATCGACAATCAGATCAACCAGACCACGGGAACCATCCGGTTGCGCGCCACCTTCCCGAACGGGGAGCACCTGCTCTGGCCCGGCGAACTCATCAATGCGCGGCTGTTGCTCAGGACAGAACCGCACGGGCTGACGATCGCCGCTGGCGCAGTGCAGCAGGGCCCGAAGGGCTCCTATGTCTACGCCATCGGCCCCGATCAAACGGTGCAGCCGCGGCCTATTCGTGTCGCACAGATTAACGAGGGACAGGCCCTGATCGCATCAGGTCTCAAGGACAACGAACAGGTGGTCGTTGACGGACAATACAAATTGCAAGCCGGCACGCATGTCAGGGTACTGACGGGCAAGGCGGCGGAAGAGGCGAACATGCAAAGCGCGGTTGAGCAGGCGATCCCGTGAACATATCAGCGCCTTTCATCCAGCGGCCGGTTGCGACGGCATTGCTGATGGTGGGGCTTCTGTTGTGCGGCCTCGGGGCCTATCGCCTGCTGCCGGTCGCAGCACTGCCGAATGTCGACTACCCGACGATCCAGATCAGCGCCCAATTGCCCGGCGCCGACCCTCAAACCATGGCGTCTTCGGTGGCGACCCCGCTCGAACAGCAGCTGAGCCAGACACCCGGACTGGTTCAACTGACTTCCTCCAGCGCGCTCGGCTTCGTCTCGATGACCGCGCAATTCGACCTCAATCGAACCGTCGATAGCGCGGCGGTCGACGTGCTCGCGGCGATCAATGCCGCCAGCCCCTACCTTCCGGCCAACATACCGTACCCGCCCACGATCCGGAAAGTGAATCCGGCGGACACACCTGTCCTGATCCTGGCGCTGTCATCGGAAACCTTGCCGCAGACGACTGTGGACGCTTATGCGGAAAACATTCTGCTGCCGAAAATCTCGCAAATCTCCGGCGTCGGCCAGGTCGGCATCGGCGGCCAGCAGAAGCCGGCCATCCGCGTGCAAGTCAATCCGCAGGCGCTGGCTTCGCGCGGGCTCAGCCTCGAGGATGTGAGGAATGTCCTGAGCGGGGCCAACGTCGATCTTCCCAAGGGCACGCTCAACAGCCCGCGGCAACTCTACACCCTCAATACCAACGATCAGCTCCTCAAGCCGGAGGCTTATAACGACCTGATCATCGCTTACCGAAACGGCGCGCCTGTGCGCATCCGCGACGTCGGGCAGGCCATCGAGGCCTCAGAAAACAATCTGCTTGCCGGCTGGCACGACAAGGATCGCGCGATCATTCTGGCGATCTATCGCGTGCCAGGCGCCAATGTGATCGCGACCGTCGACAGCGTGAAGGCACTGCTGCCGCAGCTTGAGGCTTCCATTCCGCCGGCGATCAAGGTCTCCATCGCCTCGGACCGCACCGACACGATCCGCGCCTCGGTCAAGGACGTGCGCTTCACCCTGATCCTGACCGTCGCCCTGGTGGTGATGGTCATCTTCCTTTTCCTCCGCAATTTCTGGGCGACAGTCATCCCGGGCATTACCGTGCCCTTGTCGTTGGTCGGCACTTTCGCCCTGCTCTATCAGTTTGGCTACAGCCTCGACAATCTATCCCTGATGGCACTCACCATCGCGGTCGGCTTTGTCGTCGACGACGCCGTCGTGGTGATCGAGAATATCGTTCGCCATCTCGAAATGGGCGAGAGCCCGATGGAAGCCGCATTGAAAGGATCGGCGGAAATCGGCTTCACCATCGTTTCAATCACACTGTCGCTGATCGCGGTCTTTATTCCGCTGTTCTTCATGAGCGGCTTTGTCGGGTTGATGTTCCGCGAATTCGCCGCCGCCGTCAGCATATCCCTGGTGCTGTCGCTGATCATCTCGTTGACGCTGACGCCGATGATGTGCGCGCGCTTGCTGTCGGATGATCATGCGAAAAAGCACGGCCGCCTCTACCAGTGGTCCGAACGCGGTTTTGATTTCCTGCTGCACGCCTATGAGCGAACGCTGAAGATCGCGCTGCGCTTTCGTTTCCTGACGCTTCTCATGATGCTGGGAACCATCGGTCTGACCGGCTATCTCTATTACATGATCCCGAAGGGATTCTTTCCGCTGCAAGATACCGGCATGCTGTTTGCCATCGCCGAGGCCTCCCAAGACATTTCATTTCCGGCGATGGCCGAACGCCAGCAAGCCCTGATGAACGTCGTGTTGCAGGACCCGGCCGTTGAATCCGTCAGCGACTTCATGGGACCCGGCGGCTCGACGCCGACGCTCAACCAGGGTCGCGGCTTTGTGGTGCTCAAGCCGCTGGAGCAGCGCAAGATCAGCGCGTCGCAAGTCATCGACCGGCTGAGGCCGCAATTGGCCAAGGTACAGGGCGCGACCCTTTATCTACAACCGGCGCAGGACATCACCATCGGCGCCCGCATCGCCAAAACCCAGTATCAGTACACCCTGTACGATGCGGATTCACGCGAGCTCAACCATTGGGTCGACATCTTCCTGAACAAGATGAAGTCGATGCCGCAGATCACGGATGTCGCGACCGATCAGGAAAACGCCGGTCCGATGCTCAACGTCACGACCAATCGCGAGGTTGCCTCGACGTTCGGCATTTTACCGGCCACCATCGACAACACGCTCGACGATGCCTTCGGCCAGCGCATCGTCTCCACGATGTTTACCGAGCTCAACCAGTATCACGTGATTCTCGAAGTGGCGCCGGAATTTCAGTACAGCCCCGAGTCGCTCAAGGACATCTACGTCAATTCGTCGTCCAACCAGCAGGTGCCGCTCAGCACATTGGTGCACAGCGACATCAGGCCGGCGCCTATCGTCATCAATCACCAGGGCATGTTTCCCTCCGCGACGATATCGTTCAATCTGAAGCCGAACGTGGCATTGGGCCAGGCGGTCGATGCCATCAGGCAATTCGAAAAGGACAGCGGCAAGCCGGCTTCGGTGGCGACATCGTTCCAGGGCAACGCGCAGGCCTTTCAGGCCTCGCTCGCCTCTACGCCGATGCTGATCGCGACCGCGCTGGTCGTGATCTACATCATTCTGGGCGTGCTTTACGAAAGCACCATCCACCCGTTGACGATTTTATCGACGCTGCCGTCTGCCGGGCTCGGCGCGCTCTTGATCCTGATGGCCGTCCACCTCGATCTCAGCGTCATCGCCATCATCGGAATTATTCTCCTGATCGGCATCGTCAAAAAGAACGGCATCATGCTGGTTGATTTTGCCCTCCAGGCCGAGCGGCAAGAGGATCTCGACCCCGAGGAATCGATTTATCGGGCCTGCATATTGCGCTTCCGCCCCATCCTGATGACCACCATGGCCGCGCTGTTTGGCGGCATACCCTTGATGCTCGGCACCGGCAACGGCGCCGAACTGCGGCAACCGCTGGGCTACACCATCGTCGGCGGCCTCCTGGTGTCGCAACTCCTCACCCTCTACACGACGCCGGTCGTCTATCTTTATCTCGACAAACTCGCTGGTGCGATGAAGCGGCGCCGGACTCACGCTTCGGCCAAAGCGGTTGCGCCGGCTGAATAGAAGCCCCTTTTTCACCATGTGAGAAGCGGCCGGAAGCTGCGTGCCAAAACTCCCCTCGACAAGAACATAGCTTTGGCCGAAGTATCGCGCCCGAGAAGCCGCACATCATAACAACGCGGCTCGCGGGATACGGCCCATTTCGAGGAAAATCCGATGAAGCTTTCTCAATTGATCGCCGCGGGCGCAAGCGCTTTGGCTCTGATGCATGGCCGCGCCGGCATCGCAGCCACCATCGATATCTCCGCCCATGACATCGGCGGACAAGTCATCGGCGAGAAGGGACCTGAAGCCGGCGTGTGGATCATCGCCGAGACCAAAGACCTGCCGACCAAATATGCGAAGATCGTGGTGAGCGACGATCAGGGCCGCTTCGTCATTCCAGGATTGCCGGACGCGAACTACAAGGTCTGGGTTCGCGGCTACGGCCTGACCGACAGCACACCCGTCGAGTCAAAACCGGGCAAGCTCGTCGACTTCAAGGTCAAGCCCACGGCGTCGCCCGCCGCGGACGCGCAGCTTTATCCCGGCATGTACTGGTATTCGCTGATCGACATTCCGGACCCAGGCGAATTTCCCGGCACCGGCGCCAAGGGCAACAAGATGCCCGACACGATGAAAAGCCAGGCGCAGTTCGTCGATACCGTGAAGAACATGTGCCAGTCGTGTCACGCCATCGGCACGCGCGGCATCCGCGAAATCCCGAAGCTGTTCACGGATCAAGTCCATGATTCGGAAACCGCCTGGGCGGTCCGCACCCAAGCGGGACAGGCGATGGAATATATGGCGACCGCGATCAACAGCATCGGGCCCGACAAGGTGCCGGAAGTTTTCTCGAAGTGGACCGACAAGATCGCAACGGGCAGCTTGCCCTTCGACAAACCTGAACGTCCCAAGGGCATCGAGCGCAATGTCGTCTACACGGAGTGGGACTGGGCCACGCCGACGCATTACCAGCACGACGCCATCTCGACCGACAAGCGTAATCCGCATGTCAACGCCAACGGGTTGATCTACGGATCGCCAGAAGAAAGCACCGACCTCATTCCCACGCTCGATCCGATCAAGAATGTCGCCTCCACGATCAAGGAGCCTTACCTTGATCAAAACATGACGGGTTCAGCGGACGCGCCGCACGGCACCTCGGCCTATTGGGGCGATGAAGCGATCTGGGACGGTCACACCTCGATTCACAACGTGATGATGGACGAGCAAGGCAAGGTCTGGTTCACCGCCAAACTGCGCCCGCCGGCCAATCCCGATTTCTGCAAGCAGGGATCGACCCTTCCCTCCGCCAAGGCCGATCCGCAGGCCACGGCCGTGCGCGAACTGTCGCGCTTTGATCCCACCACCGGCAAATGGGATTTGATCAACACCTGCTTCTCGACTCATCACCTTTATTTCTCCCACGACGCCAACGACACCTTGTGGATGAGCGCCGGTGGTCCGGGCGTCGGCGGCGGCATTGTCGGCTGGCTCAACACCAAGCAGTTCCGCGAGACGCATGATGGCGTCGCCTCGCAGGGCTGGACCGCGCTTGTCATCGACACCAACGGCAACGGCAAGCGCGATGAATATGTCGGCGCGAAGGACCCCGTCGATCCGACCAAAGACAAGCGTATCGCCGCCTCGTTCTACGGCATCATGCCGAGCCCGGTGGACGATACGATCTGGGGCCAGGCGATGGATCGCGGCTTCTCCCGCATCGACCAGCCCGGCTACATCATTCGCGTCACGCCGGGTCCCGATCCCGCCAACACCGCGCTTGCGGAAGTGTATCAGTCGCCGGAAGGCACCTTCGGTCCGCGCGGCATCGATATCGGCCTCGACGGCGTGGTGTGGACCGTACTCTCCAGCGGGCATCTCGGCAGCTTCGACCGCAAACTGTGCAAGGGCCCGCTGAACGGGCCGACAACGGCCGAAGGCAAGCAATGTCCCGAAGGCTGGCATGTCTATCGGCTGCCGGGGCCGCAGTTCAAAGGCCTCGATCCCAAGGGCAGCGCCAACCACGCTTATTATGTGTGGGTCGATCGCTACAACGTGCTCGGTCTCGGCGCCAACGTTCCGATCGCCGAAGCCAATGGCGCGGAAGCGCTGCTGGCGCTGGTCAAGGGCGAGTGGGTGAACATGCGCATGCCCTACCCGCTTGGCTTCTTCACCAAGAATGTCGACGGCCGGATCGACGACGACACCAAGGGATGGAAAGGCCGCGGCCTCTGGACCACCTCCGGCACCCGCGCGAATTTCCACGGCGAAGGCGGCAAGGAGGCCTATCCAAAAGTGTTCAAGGTGCAGATGCGGCCCGACCCGCTGGCGCATTGAGCGTCGAGCCTCGAAGGAGACGCGTCCCGCTGCCGGGGTAGCAAAACTTCGCGGGCATCATTAGATTGTCCCGCATGAAAAAAATCGGCTTTTTGTCCTTCGGACACTGGAATCCCTCGCCGCAGTCAGGCGCCCGCTCGGCATCGGACGTGCTCCTGCAATCCATCGACCTCGCGGTTGCGGCCGAGGAATTGGGCGCGGACGGCGCTTATTTCCGCGTCCATCACTTCGCGCGCCAGCTCGCCTCCCCCTTCCCCTTGCTGGCGGCGGTCGGTGCGAGAACCAGCCGCATCGAAATCGGCACCGCCGTCATCGATATGCGCTACGAGAATCCGCTCTACATGATCGAGGACGCAGGCAGCGCCGATCTGATTTCCGGCGGGCGTCTCCAACTCGGCATCAGCCGGGGCTCGCCCGAGCAGGTGATCGATGGATGGCGGCATTTCGGCTATGTACCCGGCGAGGGCCAGGATGATGCCGACATGGGGCGGCGTCATGCCGAGATTTTTCTCGATCTGTTGCGCGGTCAGGGTTTTGCGCGCCCGAATCCACGGCCGATGTTTCCAAATCCACCGGGATTGTTGCGCCTCGAACCGATTTCCGAAGGCCTGCGCGATCGCATCTGGTGGGGCGCAGGCTCTAACGCCACGGCGATCTGGGCGGCCAAACTCGGCATGAACTTGCAGAGTTCGACCTTGAAGAGCGACGAGACCGGCGAGCCGTTTCACGTCCAGCAGGCCGCCCAAATCCGCGCCTACCGCGCCGCCTGGAAGGAAGCCGGCCACACCCGCGAGCCGCGGGTGTCCGTCAGCCGGAGCATTTTCGCGCTGGTGGACGATCGCGACCGTGCCTATTTCGGGCACGAGCAGAACGGGCAAGACAATATCGGATTCATCGATCCGAAAACCCGCGCCATCTTCGGCCGCAGCTATGCCGCCGAACCGGATGCGCTGATCGAACAACTCAAGCAGGACGAAGCGATCACTGAGGCTGACACGCTGCTATTGACCGTGCCCAACCAGCTCGGCGTTGCCTACAACACGCATGTGATCCAGGCCATACTTACCCATATCGCTCCCGCGCTAGGTTGGCGTTGAGGCAGCGGCCGGAGCAGGACTTGACCATGTCAATCACAGGTTGATACCGTCAGATACTGCCCTTGATATCGTCAGATATTGTCCTACGGCATCGGGGATTTCATCAACACCATATCTAAGAGGGCCACATGCCGAAAGACATCGTCATTTGCTGCGATGGCACCGGCAACGAGATCAACGACACGATCTCGAATGTGCTCAAGCTCTACCGCGTCCTGATCAAGGATGATGGCCAGCGGGTTTTTTATCATCCCGGCGTCGGCACCATCGGCCTGCAAAGCACATGGGGCCGCATCAAGCAGGAAGCCTACGCCATTCGCGGGCTCGCGACCGGCGCGGGGCTCGATGAGGACACGCTCGCAGCTTATCGTTTCCTGTGCGAGACCTACGAGAAAGACGATCGCGTCTGGCTGTTCGGCTTCAGCCGCGGCGCTTACACCGTACGCGTGCTGGCCGCGTTCATTCAGGTGATCGGACTGATGCCGCGGGATCAGGTCGACCTGGCCGGATATGCCTTCTCGGCCTACAAGAATGCCAGTTCGAACAGCCAGGGCGCGGGCGCCAGGCCAAATGAGTTTCTGGATGAAGCCTGGCATTTCAGCCAGGTCGCAGGCGGTTATCACATCGGAATCGAATTTGTCGGGGTGTGGGATACGGTTGCCTCGGTGATCGTGCCACGGCAGGACAAGTTCTGGTTCGACCTGCAAACCCTGGCCTATACGCGAACCAACCCGAGCGTGAAGAAATTCCGTCAGGCGATGTCGATTGACGAGTGCCGGCGGATGTTCCGCCTCAACCACTGGACCGAACCGCAACACTATCGCCCCAACATTTTCGATCCATCCAGCGCGGTCGACCAGGATATCCGCCAGGTCTGGTTTTCCGGCGTGCATTGCGATGTCGGCGGCGGCTTTGCGGAAAACGAAAGCGGCCCCTCGAAGTACCCGCTGCTCTGGATGATCGATCAGGCCGCGGCCGCCGGTCTTCGCGTTGACCCGTCCATGATCAATCATCTCTGCTGGGGCCTGCCGAGAAAGGGCAGCAACCACGTCTATGTGCCGCCGAGCGCGACCGACCCGCTGCACAACTCCCTGACGGGTGCCTGGGAAATTCTCGAGTGGCTGCCGAAGAAAGAAAAATACCGGGAATGGCCGGAGCGTAAATGTCTGCTGGGCTGGTATTTGCCACGCGGCGAACCGAGGCTCATTCCGGATGGGGCCATCATTCATCAATCAGTGATCGACCGGATGGCACAGACGACATCCTATCGGCCGGTCAACATGCCGAAATCCTACGCGGTCGAACCGGGACCGACGCCGCCTTCGCCGCCCCCACCCGGCTAGACCAATCAGGCATCGCCAGCCGCGCGCGCACCGAAACGAACGAACGCTTTTGCTGCGCGCAATTTCGATGAGGCGAGCGTCCGCTTATCCTCGAATCGCGTTCAGCCACGCGCGCTGCGATGCGCGGTCAACGGCGAGCATTCGCCGATCGTCACCTTGCCAGGCCGTGAAACCGGCCTATGGTCACTTCATAAAAATCGCCAGGGAGGTGATCGTGACGGGGCATTTGGCGGCTGTTGTCCTTCTCGTCGCCGCCGGAACAAGCGGCACGCAGGTACTTGCCCAGGACTATTCCACCTATCCCGCACGAACGATCACGATGATCATTCCATTTGCCGTTGGCGGACCGGCCGACATCACCGGCCGGATTGTCGCCGATATTTTCGCGCGGCGTCTCGGACGAAGCGTCGTGGTGGAAAATGTCAACGGCGCCGGAGGCACCATCGGAGCGCTTCGCGCCGCACGCGCCACTCCCGATGGCTATACGATCCTGTTCGGCCACATGTCGACCAATGCGCTGGCGACCGCGTTCTATCCTGATTTAGGCTACGACCCGGTGAAGGACTTTGAACCGGTCGGATTGGCTGCCGAATATCCGGAGTTGCTCGTGGTCCGCAGGGACTTCCCGGCGAAAGACCTCCGTGAATTTGTCGCTTATGCCAAGACCCATGCGAACAAGCTCAATGTCGGACATGCCGGTGTCGGTTCAATATCCTATATCGGATGTCTCCTGCTTGACGCCGCGATCGGCATCAAGCCCGCCCTTATCCCGTTCACCGGAACGGCGCCGGTGCTCAATGCCATGCTCAGCAGTGCGATCGACTATGAATGCGATCCAGTGTTAGGGACGCTCGCTCAGGTGCGCGAGGGTACTGTCAGGGCACTCGCCATCGCTGCGAACAAACGCAGCCCGATGTTGCCGGACGTGCCGACTTCTTACGAACAGGGCCTGCCCGAATTCAACTGCGCGGTGATGTACGCCGTGTTCGCGCCGGCCGGCACGCCGGAGCCGATCGTTGAAAAGCTCGCGGATGCCCTCGACAAGGGCCCTCGGCGAGGCGGAGGTCCAGAAACGGCTGTCCGATCTTGGCGCCGAGTTGGTCGAGCCGGCCCGCCGCGGACCCAAGCCGCTGGCCGATCTCGTGCGGAGCGAGTCGGCGCGGCTGCTTCCGATCCTCAGTGCTGCGGTAGATAAATAAGGGCACTTGGCGAACGAAGCGAAAAATCTCAAATCGGGTGCTCGGAGACAACAAACAAACTGTGCTAGAATCCCCCAAAGGCTGAGCCGATGCGGAACGCCATAAGGGGAAGTGAGTGGCCGAAGCAGTGGAAAGGCAGTATGCGTGGATCAGGCCGTTAGCCATCCTCGTGGCGGTCGGTGCTCTCCTGGCTCTTGTTACCGCGCTCGCGGCCGATACCGACACCATCGAGGGCTGGCTCGGATTACGCGACAACACGCCGGTTTCGCTATCGCTTCAAATCGGCAAGCTGGTGCGCCTTGATGACACCCACATCGTTGTCGCGATTTCGTACAAAAAGACCGGGCCGGCTCCTTTGCAAGGCTGCAAGTTCTGGATGGATACCGGCCAGCTTCAACTCTTTGGAGAAATGACGGAGTTCAACATGGCCGCCGGCCCGTCAGCCAAGGATTTGCAGGTTCCTTTCCGATTGGGCGCTCTGTGGGCGCATGATTTTCCGGACGCGAGCCTCACGCTCTCCTGCGACAAGGCTTCGTCGGCTGCCACGCACTTGAATGTCGGAAACCTGCCGGCCGGCAAGCCCTAAGTATTCACGCAAGAAGAAATGGGTTGAACTATGGACGTCATTGCTGGAAAGGATTTAGAGCGGTATTGGAGTCATCAAGATCGATTGTTGGCGTTTCACAACCTATTCAATGAGCAGAGAACGATAGATGAGCGTGCTATCGCAATAGTCGGGGCGGCCTTCCTCGATAATATTCTTGAACACACCCTGATCAACTTCATGGTGGATGACGAAAAAGAAACGAGAAGGCTGATCGGTATTGACCATGCGATGGGAACATTTTCGAATCGTGTAACTGCCACCTACTGCCTTGGGCTAATCTGCAAGACCGTACGAGACGATCTCCGAATCGTGGGCAAGATACGCAACAAATTTGCACACCAACTTGAGACATCGTTCGACATCGAACCAATTCGTGGATGGTGCCTTTCTCTGAGGTGGCATGAGATTTCCATGATGATGCAGGCGCCCGCCGGCGCCACTCCCCGAGATATTTTCAAAGTTGGCGTCAACCAACTAATTTCCTACTTAAACGGGATCGTGGGCATCGCCCGGTTGGAGCGCCGCAAGGTAATGTCTGAATGATGGGCTGAAGCAGTCCGATATTTTCAAGGGCATAATCGCCTCTTGTTTTTAATGCGGTGTTCTTCCTGTGAACCGGCTCCCCGGATTAAGTCCGAGGGCATGCTTCGCTCGAAAACGCTCCAGATCGTGCAGCCTCGTGTGAGCAGCGACGCCGGACGGTAGTTGTTACCACCCGCGCCATCCCCATCCCCAGCCCCAGGGCCTGTAGCCGTAGTACCCGTAATACGGGTAAGGCCGGTAATACACCGGCGGCCGGGCATAGACCGGCGGGCCCTCCTCGACGATTTCGTCCTCGATCGCCACGCGTCCGCGCGGCGCCGGCCGCGGGCCCAAGCCGACATTCCGGCCGATGACATACCCGTCCTTGCCGTCCAGCGACGCCTCGCACCAGCCGTTGGTGCATTTGCCGATCTCGACGGTCGTTCCCTTCGGGATGAGAGTGAGAACCTCGCTGTCGGTGCCGGGACCTTTCCGCAAATTCGTTTCCGCGGACGTGGCGATCGGCTTGGCTGACGCGCAAGCCGTAAACAGCAGGGTGACGATTGCGGCGGATGCCGCGGCTCGTACAAAGCTCATGGCCAAATGCCCCCTTTTTCGTGAAACTGGACAAAAAGATGCCAATGGAGGCCGAATTTGTCTCGTTAAAATTCTGTAAGCGTCGGGCCGGTTTTTGAACGATGCGGGGCAAAATTTCGGCGGGTCAGCGACGAACCGTCTCTGGAAGGGAACGGACGACGAGTTTGCGCCGGATCGGAAACAGCGTCAGACCATAGCGCTCGGACACGAAGCCCCAGAGACCCTTTGGCGCAAACAGCATGACGAAGATTCCGAGCGCACCGAGCACAATGAGATACCAGGCGCCAAAGTCGGCGAGATAACGCTGCATTAGATAAAATATCACCGCGCCGATCATCGGGCCCTCGATGGTGCCGATGCCGCCGATGACCGTGATGAAAATGACGTAAGCCGTCCAGTCCAGCACCGAAAAGGCGGCATCCGGCGAGATCCGCGCCTTCTGAAGATAGATCATCGCCCCGATCATGCCGGTCATGGCGGCGGTTGCGACATAGACGGCCAATTTGACGCGATAGATATCGACGCCGAGGCTGGCTGCCGCGGTTTCGTTGTCGCGGATCGCGCCCAGTGCCAGACCGCGGCGCGAGCGCAACGTGAAATAGACCAGCGCCAGCGTGCCGGCCATCAGCGCCAGCACGAGCCAGTACGAAATGATGTCGCGCGCCGCTGGCGTGCGGATATCCAGCAGTGTTTTGATCCATTCGATGCCGGGCACCGACGACGTCACCGACGGGTCGAGCGACGTTCCGGTGCCGCCGCCGAGCGCCCTGAACTGGGCGAAGACAAGACGATAGACTTCCGCAACCACCCAGGTGCCGATCGCGAAATAGGCGCCGCGCAGGCGAAACACGACCAGCGCGGTCGGTAACGCCAATGCCGCCGAGATGATGCCCGCAAGCGGGATCGCGAGCAGAGGGTTGATGCCGCCTGGCAAGGTCAGCGCGAACAGCAGATAGCCGCCCAACCCGACAAAGGCCTGTTGGCCGACGGAAATCAGGCCGCCATAACCCGCCAGCAGATTCCAGCACTGCGCCAGCGCCATCATGTAAAACAGGAAGATGAGGTTCTGGATCAGGTCGCGGCTGGCAAAGAGCGGAAGCAACACGGCCGCGAGAAGAACGCCGCACAAGAGCGCGGCGGAAAAGCGCGAGCCACGGCTCGCGGTCTCGATACGATACTCTTGTTTGGCGCCATCCGTATCCATCGCCGCTTTCACCTAATCGAGCGCGCGGGGAAACAACCCGCGCGGCCTGAGCACCAGCACCACGAGGAAAGCAAGGTGCCCCGACAAGATCTGCCATTCCGGATTGATATGCGCGCCGATGGTTTGCGCGACGCCGAGCACGATGCCGCCGGCGAGTGTGCCCCAAAAGCTGCCGAGGCCGCCGATGATCACAGCCTCAAACGCATAGAGCAGGCGTGCGGGGCCGATGGTCGGATCGAAGTTCGACCTCAGGCCGAGGTAAAGCGCGCCGATGGCGATCACGGCAAACGCCAGCCCCATCGCAATCGCGAAGATGCGTTTGACATCGATCCCCATCAGTTGCGCGATTTCCAGATCGTCCGAGGTCGCGCGAAACGCCTGGCCGATCGCGGTCCGGTAAAACACGAAGTTGAGGAACACGATCACGGCGATCGCGGAAACAAGCGTCAACAACGGCACGACGCCGACCGCGATGCCGCCGCCAAGCGCGATCGAGGCGGTTTCGATGGCGCCTGAGCGCAGGCGCACGCTATCGGCGGAGAACATCTCCAACAGCCCGTTCTGGATGATGATCGAGAGGCCGAACGTCACCAGCAGCGGCGGCAGCAGGTCGCGCCCGAGTGCGCGATTGAGCAACACATGCTGAAGCGCGAAGCCGACCATAAACAGAATCGGCAGCGCGATCAGCGCGGCGGCGAAGGGATCGAGGCCGAGCTGGCCCGCGACCAGCAGAATGATATAGGCGGCGACCACGATGAAATCGCCATGGGCGAGATTGACCAGCCGCATGACGCCGAAGATGAGCGATAGCCCGGCAGCGAACAATGCATAGAGCCCGCCGAGCAGAACTCCCTGGATCAGTGCGTCGAGCCAGCCGGTCATTTCTTATTGTCCGAAATAGGCGCGGTGGATGGAATCGCGTGTCAAATCGCCCGGGCGGCCGGCGAGCGACAGCCGCCCCTCCTGGAAACAATAGAGGCGATCGGCGACCTTCATGGCCTGAACGATATCTTGCTCGACCAGCACGATGCTGGTGCCGTCGGCCTTGATTTGCGGCAACGCCGCATAGATGTCGGCGATGATGATCGGCGCGAGCCCAAGGCTGATTTCGTCGCACAAGAGAATGCCGGGATTGGACATCAAAGCGCGGCCGATCGCCGCCATCTGTTGTTGCCCGCCCGACAGCGTCGACGGCGCGGAAGAGCGTCGCTCTCTCAGGATCGGAAACAGCGAATAGACACGATCGAGCGTCCAGGCGCCCCGCGTCTTGTTTCCAGATGCCTTGTTGCCATAGCCGCCGATCTTCAGATTTTCCTCCACCGTGAGCGATGGGAACAGCCGCCGCCCTTCGGGGACGAGCGCAATGCCGAGCTTGACGATGTCGGCCGCCGCCCGCGCGCCGATCGGCGCACCGTCCAAAAGAATACTGTCCGCTGCTCCGTGAATAAGCCCGGCTATCGCTTTAAGGAAGGTCGACTTGCCCGCGCCGTTCGCGCCGATAATCGCGATGGTCTCGCCCTTCTCCAGCGTGGTGTCGATGCCGTAAAGCGCCTGGAAGTCGCCATAGAACGCTGTGAGCTTGTGGGTCTCGAGCAGCGGCATGCGTCAGGCCTCGATGCCGATATAGATCTGGCGCACCTCAGCCATCCGCATCACATCCTTCGGCACCCCTTCTGCGATCTTGCGTCCGAAATTGAGAACGACCAGGCGATCGATGACAGCGAGAAGCGCATGCACGACATGCTCGATCCACAGGATCGCAACGCCGCTGCGGCGGATGTCATTGATGGTGCCGACAAGCTCGAGGCACTCGCCCTCGGTCAGGCCACCGGCGATCTCGTCGAGCAGCAGCAGCCGTGGCTCGGTGGCGAGCGCGCGCGCCATCTCCAGCCGCTTGCGCTCGAGCAGCGTGAGCGAACCGGCCAGCGTATTGGCGCGCTTGAAGAGGCCAAGCGAGGTGAGAATCTCACCACAGGATTGCGCCGCCTCGCGCTCGGTTTTGCGGCGGCCATAGACCGCGCCGACCAGGCAATTCTCGAACACCGTGAGCTTTTCGAACGGCTGCGGAATCTGGCGGGTACGGCCGAGACCGATACGGCAGCGTGCTTGCGGGGAAAGCCCCGCAAGATCGCGGCCGTCAAAACGGACGCGGCCTGCGTCCTGCGGCAGTTCGCCCGAGATCAGGTTGAACAGCGAGGTCTTGCCCGCGCCGTTCGGCCCGATGATGCCGACGGCCTCGCCGGGCGCGACGGCAAGATCGAGATCGTCAGCGACGACGATCGAGCCGAAGCTTTTTTTCAGACCGGCAACATCCAGCAGCATCATAAGCCAGCGCGGCTCGCAATCAGGTGATCGCTTCCATTTTGCCTCCGACGGGAATCGCCGGCGCCGTCTTGTTGTCGGTGATGACGATATCGTATTTGCCGTCCTTGAAACGCCACTGGCCGCCGACCAGCGGCGTCTTGGCGACATTCTTGGCGGCAAACGGCGGCATGCCCGGCGCATTCCATTGCACCTTGCCGACGACGGTATCGATATTGGTCGACGCAATGGTGGCGGCAATCGCCTTGCCGTCACGGTCCGGCGTGCGCTTGAGCACGTCGACGGCGACTTCGAACAGCGCGTGGGCGAAACCAATCGGCTGCGTCCACTGCTTCCTGGTCGCGGCCGTGTAGGCGCCGGCGAGATCCCGGGCGCTCATGCCGGTCAGCGACGACTTGAACGGATGGTTTGGCGACCACCAGACTTCCGACGACAGGTTATGACCATCCTTGCCCAGCGCCTCGACGGCGACCGGGAACAGAATCGCCTTGCCGATGGAAGCAACCTTCGGCTTGAACCCCTGCTGCATCGCCTGTTTCCAGAACGTGGTGAAATCCGGCGGCAGCACCACGCCGGTGATGATCTCGCAATTGGCGCCCTTGAACGCGCCGATCTGCGCCGAGAAATTGTCGGTGAGGTTCTGGTAGCGGCCGGGATCGGTGAGCTTGTAGCCTTGCTTGTCGAGCACTGGCGGGAAGCCGACCATCTTGTCGCCCCAGGCATTGCCGTCGCCATCGTTCGGAAACAGTCCGCCGACGGATTTGTTGGTCGCAACCTGTGCCCACATGTTGGTGAAGACGGCGATGACGTCCTCGAGGCCCCAGAAGAAGTGGTAGGTGTAGTTGAAGCCTTTCCAGGCCGGCGGCCCGCCGGCGGGATTGGCTTGGCGGCCGATGAACCAGGGCTGCCATGGCGCCGTGGTCGAGATGCACGGCACCTCCTCGATCTCGCACTGGGTCGAAACCGGATTGGTCGTCTCCGGCGTCGAGCCCACCAGCATCAGATCGATCTTGTCCTGGACGATCAGATCCTTTGCGACCTCGGCAGCGCGGTTCGGATTGGACTGGCTGTCCTTCACCACCACTTCGACCGGCACAGTGGCGTTACCGACTTTGATGCCGGCTTTGGTCGCTTCCTTGAAATTCGCGATGATGAAATTGTCGGCTTCGGCAAAGGCGGCCAGCGGGCCGGTCTGCGGCGAGACATAGCCGAGCTTGATCGGGCGCGTTTGCGCGATCGCCGGCGACTTCATTCCAACGGACAGCATGGCGCCTGACGCGACCGAATATTTCAGCAGCGTGCGGCGATCGATCTTATGAATCGTGCTGGTGCTATGGCAGGTCATCTGCGCGTCCTCCCCTATGGATGCGCCGGATTCTCTTAACCTGTGTCGATTGACAGGCGGACCGGCGTTCGATATTCGAACAAGCGTTCGTATGCCGACCAGTCTCTTCCAACGATTCCATGGAGTCAACAGGCCGCCTCATGCCGCAAGCACTACCGCCACATCAAGGCGACCCCGACGACAAGGAATTCATGACGACGCTCGCCAAGGGCCTCTCGGTACTCGGCGCCTTCGGCAAGCAACGGCCGACCATGACCCTGTCGGAAGCAGCCCAGGTGGCGGACCTGTCGCGGGCGACGGCGCGCCGCGTGCTGCGCACCCTCACCCAGCTTGGCTATGTGGAACAGGACGGAAGAACGTTTTCGCTGTCGCCGCGAATTCTCGATCTTGGCTTTGCGTATCTGTCGACGCAAAGCTGGATCGATCGCGCGATGCCGCTGATGCGCGAACTCAGCGAACGTCTTGGTGAATCCTGCTCGGCCGCCATCCTGCAAGGCAATGACATCGTCTATGTCGCCCGCGTGCCGGCGCGAAGGATCATGTCGGCGGCGCTGTCGGTCGGCAGCCGGCTGCCGGCACTGCACACCGCACTCGGACGCGTGCTGTTCGGCTACCTGGATGAAGCCGAGATCTGGCGGCGGCTGAAGTCGCAGCGCATCGAGGCCTACACACCGCAAACCATCACCGACCTTCAGGCGCTGTTCGACCGCATTCGCACCGACCGCGAACAGAAATTCTCGATCGTCGACGAAGAACTCGAACGCGGCCTGCGCGCGCTCGCAGTTCCCGTGCTCGACCGCAACGGCCAGGCCGTCGGCGCCATCAATCTGTCGACGCATTCGACGCGAACGACGCGCAACGAAATGCGGGAGTTGTTTCTCTCCGAGCTCAACCGCCTCGCCGCGCAAGTCTCATCGATGACGTTCTGATCCATCCCCAACTCCCTCCCCTTGCCAATCCGCGGGCGTGGCCGTATCGTCGCGTTAAGTTCGGAATACGCACAATAGTTCGATAATCGAACATCGATGGGGAGAGTACGCGAATGGCAGGCAAGGGAAACGGGTCACAGGCAAGCTCGCCGGAGAACACCGGCAACGTCAAAGTCAGCCGCCCGCAAACCGGAGCGGAATATCTGGAGTCGCTGCGCGACGGCCGCGCCGTCTACATCTATGGCGAGAAGGTCAAGGACGTCACCACGCATCCGGCGTTTCGCAACACCGCGCGCATGGTTGCCCGCCTCTATGATGCGCTTCACGGCGATCGCAAGGACAAGATCCTGCTGCCGACCGATACCGGCAATGGCGGCATGACCCATGCCTTCTTCAAGGCGCCGAAAACCATGGACGATTTGATCGCTGGCCGTAACGCGATCGCCGAATGGGCCAGGATGACCTATGGCTGGATGGGCCGCGCGCCCGACTACAAGGCGGCGTTCCTCGCGACACTGGGTGCGAATTCCGACTTCTACGATCCGTACCAGGAGAATGCCAAGCGCTGGTACAAGTTCAGCCAGGAGCGCGTGCCCTTCATCAATCACGCGATCATTCATCCGCCGGTCGATCGCGACCGGCCGCCGAACGAAGTCGCCGACGTCTGTTGCCATGTCGAGAAGGAAACCGATGCCGGGCTCATCGTGTCCGGCGCCAAGGTGGTCGCGACCGGCTCAGTCCTGACGAACTTCACCTTCGTCGCGCATCACGGCCTGATGCCTTTGCAGGACAAGAAATTCGCTGCCGTGTTCATGGTGCCGACCAACGCGCCCGGTGTGAAATTCATCTGCCGCACCTCCTACGAGATGAGCGCGAGCGTGATGGGCAGTCCGTTCGACTATCCGCTCTCGAGCCGGCTCGATGAAAACGACGCCGTGTTCATCATGGACAAGGTGCTGGTGCCCTGGGAGAACGTGTTCGTCTACGGCGACATCGAGAAGGCGAACAACTTCTTTCCGCGCACCGGCTTCCTGCCGCGCTTCGTCGTGCATGGCTGCACGCGGCTCGCGGTCAAGCTCGACTTCATCAGCGGGCTTTTGTTGAAGGCGACGGAGGCCGCCGGCACCAAGGATTATCGCGGCGTGCAGGCCAATGTCGGCGAGGTCATCGCCTGGCGCAACCTGTTCTGGAGCCTGTCGGACGCCATGGTCCGCGATCCCAAACCCTGGATCGGCGATTATCTCTTGCCGAACATGGATCCGGGCAACGCCTATCAGATCATCGCCACCATGGCCTACACCAAGGTAAAATACCTGATCGAACAAACCGTCGCGTCCGGGTTGATTTATCTCAACAGCCATTCCAGCGACTTCAAGAACCCCGAGATCCGCCCCTATCTCGATCGCTACCTGCGCGGCTCGAACGGCTACAAGGCCGAGGAGCGCGTCAAACTGTTAAAACTGTTGTGGGATTGTATCGGCAGCGAATTCGGCGGCCGGCACGAGCTCTACGAGATCAACTATGGCGGATCGACCGAAGAAATCCGCCGCTACTGCCTGTTCGGCGCACAGGCATCCGGCAATGCGGATCGCTTCAAGGGCTTTGCCGAGGACTGCATGGCAGAATACGACCTCGACGGATGGAAAGTGCCTGACCTCACCGATCCCGGCGAGCTCAGCTATCACATGATGAAGAAGTAAAGGCTTGCGAAGATCGGGAGCGGCTCCTCCCGATCTTCAAGGAGATCGAAACAAGATGAACAAATCCGTCTCATCTTCTTCCATGCAGGCCACAGGCCTGCATGGCGTCCCCATCGATCCCAAGCGCTTCCGTTCCGTGATGGGCGCGTTCGCCACCGGCGTTGCCGTCATCACGACCGAATGGAACGGTGAACTGTTCGGCGCGACCGTCAACTCGCTGACGTCGGTCTCGCTGCAGCCATGCATGCTGCTGTTCTGCGTCAGCGACGGCAGCACGACGGGAATGGCCATTCGCAACCGGCGACTGTTCTCGGTCAATATTCTCGGCCAGCATCAGTCCGATCTGTCGGGCCGCTTCACGGAAGCAGGAAAGAAACGCTTTGACGATATTGCCGTCGACTTCAGCAACGATGGCCTGCCGCTGCTGAGGGGTGCGGCGGCTCAACTCTGTTGCCGTGTCGCAAGCATCCATAAAGGCGGCGATCACGATATCATTCTCGGCGAAGTGCTGTCCGGCGAAGACATCGCGTGCGATCCGCTCGTGTTCCACAAGGGCACTTACGGCAGCTTTCAACGCGGCGGTTGAGGCGTCGCCGGGCGGCGTACCTCGACGGGAATGTCGGTATCGGCAGCGTGAGCCCGCCGCCGTCGAACGCATCATCGCGCAGCCGTAGAGGTTCCCCACCGCGCAAATCTTCTTCTCTGAAATTTTTTTGCTGCGAGAACCAGCCGTGCTGGCATGATCTCGTCATTTGTATCGGCTGTTGAACGGTACGCATTGTCGCCGTGTTTATGAACAACGGTTAATGACCGTTGCAAGCGGGGGCTGTGTCAGATGGTCAGGCGGCATGCGATCATTGTCGGTGGCGGCGCGAGCGGCGTGCTCCTCGCCTATCAATTGCTGCGGTTGGGCCGCAACTCCTACCGCGTCACGCTGATCGAACAGCGCGCCGAAATCGGCCGCGGACTGGCCTATCACACCGGCAATCCGCACCATCTGCTCAACGTGCGCGCCGCCAACATGAGCGCGCTGCCGGAAGATCCGGATCATTTCTGGCGCTGGTTGTCCGCTCAAAACACCTGCGAATGCGCGGATCGATATTGTTTCGTACCGAGGGGCGTCTACGGCGACTATATCGCGAGCCTGATCCGGCCGTTGGTTGCACGAGGCGACGACGCCGATGGCCTGAGGATCGTGAACAGCGAATGCGTCGCGATCCGCGAAAACGCCGACGGCGTCGTGGCTGAACTCGCGGGCGGCGCGGAACTCGTCGGCGACATTGTCATTCTGGCGACGGGACATGAGGCCCGGAAGATTCCGGCCGCCTGTTATGCCGACCCCTGGGCGCCGCCCTCCACGGCCGGGATCAGGAAAGACGGCGTGGTTCTGATCCTCGGATCAGGTCTCACCATGGCCGACTATGTGCTGTCGCTGCTGCGCGACGGTCATACCGGGCCCATCGTCGCGATGTCGCGCCGCGGGCTGATGCCGAAGGCGCATCGTCGCGTGCCTCCGCTGTCCATCGACGAAAGGCAAATACCCTTTGGCGCCAGCGCCAGCCAGTTATTGCGCTGGATACGACAACTCGTCGAAAGCCATAGCGCGCAAGGCGGTAACTGGCGCAGCGTCGTGGACGGACTGAGACCGTTTACGCAACGGCTCTGGCGCGAATTTCCGATCCACGCCAGACGGCGCTTTCTCGAGCACGCCCGCGCGTGGTGGGATATCCATCGGCACCGCATGGCCCCCGAGGTCGAATCCACGCTATCGAAGGCGATCGCAGACCGCCGGCTGACCCTGATGGCGGCGAAGATCGCAGACATCTCGCCGAACTCGACAGGAGCGATGGTCAGCTACCGGCGGCGCGGCCAGGCCGCGTTTGAGAGCCTTGAAGTTGACGCCATCGTCGACTGCACCGGTATCGCCAGGGATCCGGCAGCAACCGGCAATCCGGTGATGCGCAGTCTGTTCGATCAGGGGCTGGCACGGGTCGATCCGTTGCAGATGGGCCTCGATGTCGCGCCGGATTGCGCTGTTATCAACCGCTGGGGTTTGCCCTCGCGGCGGCTGTTCGCGGTCGGCCCGCTGACGCGTGCGGCTTTTTGGGAAATCATCGCGATTCCCGATATTCGCAACCAGTGCGTTCAACTCGCCGAACGCATGGTCCGAAACGCCGCCATTTCGGAGCCCGCATGGACGACGGCTTCAATTCATATGCTTTCCGCCCGTCCCCCGAAGCGGAGAGCGGCCCTGGTCGGTCATCACTGAAACGTCCGCCTCGAGAGTTTCCGACGTTTCCGTCTCTGCCGCGATCATGAGGATCAGAACTGGTAGCGAAGGCCGATACCGGGGTCGTAGGTCGAAGCCTTGTTGGGACCAAGCGGGTTGGTGACGCCAGCATTGCTGGTCGCGGCTGCAAGGAAGCCGTTGGCGAGGCCGTTCTTGACCTGAGTCCACATCACGCCGGCGTACAGATCGACGTGTCTGGCGAAGCGCCAGTCAACCACTAGCGACAAGGCATCCTCGGTGCCGGAGCACTGCGATGACGACACGCCGTCGGCCGCGCAGCCTGCGAGCGTGGCGGCACTGGTCGCAAACGTGTTTTGCCATTCGTGGTACCAGGCGCCCGCAATGTCGAGATTCGGCGTGATCGAATACCTCGCGCCGACCCAGACCGTCTGAAGAATCTTGTCCGCGGGGAAATTGGTGTTGTTCGGAGCCGTGATGATGTATCCGCCTGAATCGAACGCACCGGGCAGCAGCGGATTGTTCGGGTTGGCGAACTGGATCCACTCATAGCCACCGAACAGCTTCCACGGCCCGATATTATACCTTGCGCCCACCGAGAAGACGGTGTTGTCGGAGACCGTGCCCGCGAGTTGTCCATTGCCAACGGCAAGGCCGAGCGCGGACGCCTGCTGAACCTGCGCAGCGCTCAGCGGCGATGCCGAAACGCCGTCATAGATCTTGCCGCCGATGAAATCCACCGAGAAACCCAGATAGTCGAAGCCGATGTCGCCCTCGAACGCATTGCCGGTGGTGCTGTTGCCCCCGGTGCGAAGCTGTGCTTCGGCCGCCAGCCGCACCGGCCCGATGTTCAGACGATATTCGTACGAATTGTCGTAGATGCGGCTTTCGGTATCTCCACCGCCGCCATTGGTGCCTTGGCCGAAGAGCAGGGACCAGGAGTTTGCGCCGGAGATCGGATCATAGTTGACGGTGAGGTCCGAAGTCAGCGAACTCTGCCGGCCGATCGTCAGCGTGCCGTATCTCTGCGAGCTCAGACCGAAGTAGGCGGCGTTGTTGAACATCTGGCCTGACTTGGAGGAGTCCGAATATCCGTTCTGGAGCGCGAGATTGGTGGTCAGGCCATTGTTCAGCGCGACCGTGGCCTGGCCGTCGCCGTTCACTCCTGCGGCCGGATCGAAGATCGTTTGCAAATTGAACACGGCGTAGAGGTCGTCCGCGATCTCCTGCTTGCCCCGCAAGCCGATGAAGGAGCTGCTCATCTGGTTGGCGCCGACGCCGAAGTAAGAGCCGAGTCCATTCTTCTGGATGAGCCCGTCATTGTTCGGGTGTGAGGACAGCGGCGCAAATGGCCCTCCGTGCTGCTCATATTGCAACCCGATGTCGATGTCGCCGTACAAGCAGACACCCTTGATGCAAAGGTCGTCGTTCTCTGGAGGCTTGGCCTTGACGGCGGCCTTATAAGGCAGGTCGGCCGCCATCGCGTCCACCGGATTGATCGTGACCGGCCTTGCGGCTTCGAGCGCCTTCTGCCGCTTTTCAAGATCGGCGAGACGCCTGGTCATCGCCGCGTTCTGCTCACGCAATTGCCTGGCCTGAACCTGGATATCCGACAACTCGTCGGCGTGAGCCGCGGCAGCGAAGGCCACAACGGCTGCTGCCGATACAAGAACACTCTTCACGTCAATCCCCCACATCAAGCACGGCAACCAACCTTCGCCGCGAACTGCATCGCGACGACGATGAGTTTTCATCCCTCAATCGACGCGCCGATGATGTGGAACGATCAAAAAATTGTAAATGAAATGGAATTTCGAATGTTGCACGCCGTCGAATGATTGCATCCACTTACCGCAAACAAGACGATGGAAGATTTCTTCGCACGTGAATCGTGATTGCGAAAACAACCGACGCGGCGTTCGACCGGAAGTGCGATTTTCGAATTGTATTTTCTCGGCTCCGCGCAAACGAGAACACGTTCATTGCTCCGGGGCGGGGAAAAAGCGAAGGATGTTTTCGTCGAGATGATGGACGAAATCCCGGCCTGCCTGCTTCGGCGGGTCTGGATCGCGACGGAATAGAAACAGGCTTTGATGGGTCAACGTCAGATGCGGTTTTTCATCTTCAAAATAGTCTTGTTCAAAATAGTCTTGTTAAAAATAGCCTTGAAAATAGTCCTGGCAAAAACAGTCGGCTCAAATTTCGCGATCTCGACTAAAACGCCGCTGTTTCGTTGATCGAAGCAGGGCTTTCCCTGACGCAGACCATTCGTCGAAGATTCGTCTCCGATCGTGGTGAAATACAAAATTGACGATGCGGAAAGCGCGGACTTAACCTCAACTGGAGCAGGCTGGGCGCCTCCTTTGTTTTCAATCTCCGCAAGCGTTGCAAACATCAGACGAGCCGTTGCCCAGCCTGCCGCTTCTATTGTCCGGCGCGAAACACCGCCGTTGGCGTCATGCACGAACGCTCAACCGCCGCGGCGGAGAAGGAAACAGATGGCCAGATCGAACCTTCATCTCGTCAGAGAAACCGACGAAGTCGAACAGCAGTTTCGTTCGATCATGCGCCGTCTTGCCGGTGGCGTCAGCATCATCACCGCCGGTCGCGGCAATGATGTTGCGGGGATGACCGTTACGTCGCTGACCTCGCTCAGCGCCACCCCTCCCCGTCTTCTGGTCAGCATCAACCGGGAGGCATCGTCGTTCGCCTTGATCGAGCGCCACGGGCTCTTCGGGGTCAATATTCTCGGATCGGACCAACTGGAACTCGCGAGACGATTCAGCAATGGCAAACTGAAGGGCCGGCAACGTTTCGAGGGGACCGATTGGTCCCCCGGTTCATCCGGCGTCCCGCTGCTCGGCCAATCGCTCGTGACCCTTGAGTGCCAGGTCGAGGAAATCATCGAGCGGCACTCGCACGGCATTATTGTCGGAAGCCCGCTCGACTTTGATCTGTCGTCGCGGCTGTCTGGCCTGGTGTATTGGGACGGCGGCTATGTCGAGATTGACCGCGACCGCGATCTTGATCTGCTCGCCGACGTCAGCATCCCGCTCGCTCACGTGCGATGAGGGTAACTACTCCGCGGCATCGGGCGTCTCCACGATCCGCCGCCCGAATGCGCCTGCCTGTCGCAGGCCAGGCGCCTTACTGACAGTAAGAAAGCTCGTCTTCCGTGACGACGCGCTCGACCTTGTCGGACTTGATGCGGTATCTCAGACGTCCGTCCGCCTCGACCGGCATACACTGAACGATGGTGTAGATCTTCGGTATTTCGACTTGGACCCGCCCCTGCGGCCCCTGACCGCGGTGCATGACTTCGTCGTTTAGCTGGTAGGCATGTGACATTCTGGATCCCCTTTTGGGTCCTTGTACTACGAAACGAAATTAAGTCAGCCGAAATCCCGCGATCTGGGCCTAAGTTGGTCCAGTCTTTACGCTATTTTCCCGCCAAATAGGGAATTTTTCGGGGAATTTCGAGGCTTTTGGGGGCACGCCAGGCCGCCCCCTCCCGTCTCAATCAGAACGGGCAATGCTGCGGGCCTTCAATCGTGATCCACCGCAAATCGGTGAATTCGGCGATCACGCCTTGCCTGCCGGACGCTGCCCTCCGGCTGGAAAACGCCGAATTTCCGGCCGAGCAGATCGCCTATGGACTTACCTCGATGCCTTGCTAATGGGCCGATAGTCACACTCGAATTGAAATGGCTTGTCCTGCGTGGCCGGCGTCAACACCAGATGATAGCCGCTGCGTTGCATCTGGGCGCCGATATCGATCGTGTTTTCGATTTCGAACAACCGGTCCCGGTGCGGCTTTTGCCAATGGCTGATCTGGGTCTTGGCCTTCGCCTTGGCAGCCACTTCGTCCGGCGAGACGATCAGAACATTCCTGTGCAGTTCCGTGAATTCGGACGGATCGTAACCGCCGAGATTAACGAAGAACAGTTTGGGCTGTTGTTCCTGCGGTGGCTGGGTCGAAAGCCCGATGTCATATCCGTCGGCCTGTTCGACCCCGCCCCAACAGTCCAGATGCAGGCTGTCAGGCTCTCCCCACCACTGCCGGCGCAAATCTTCGAAGCAATCTTCCACCGTTTGCCCGATCGAGAATCTCACATCGTGCAACTCGACATTCGAGTTGCCGCAGTTGCCGCCGACATAAAACATGAAGAGCTTCATTGGGCCTCGGTTTCCCTAAACCTTTTCTCGTCGAGCTTGCTATCACGGCTACAGCATCTTGTGCGAAACGTTTTTCGTGACAGTGTAGTGTTGCAGGCCCTCCGTGCCGCCTAGTCAAGGCACTTCTCAAAAGCGAAATCGCCTTGTCGAACCTTCGCACCCACTTTCTCGGAATCCAAGGGGAACAGGTCGACGGTCTTTCCTACTGGGTCTCTATCTTCGACCACTATTTCGATCTTGTCCTCCGTTGCCCTGACGGCGCTAACTACTTCCGCAACGCTGGAGCGATTGTGCACGAATATTCTAACGATCGGCTTGCCAGGAATTTTATAGTCAAAAGTCTCCCGTACCGCACCGGGCGACGTGCAATCGGTCAACCACGTACCTACAAGACCGAAGTTTCGCATCGCTGCACTCGGCGATCGATGCGACAAAATGATTGATGGAGAGATTGCCGACTTCGTCAGCGGCGCCTATCGCATCACCAGCGGATAGACGTATCTCAGCGTATGATCACCATAACGCGACTGCAGCGCCTTGTTGATCAAATCGGGCAACGTCATCGCCAGTGCGCCAAGCTGGCTGAATGGCAGCCTTATTCTGGCGGGCGCCCCGCTGGAGTCGGTGAAGTCCAAAACAACGGTGTTACCGTCCGGAGCGACTTCGCAGGTCGAGAGCGATTGTGATTCAATGTCCGTTCTTGGCCAATTTGTTATATTCAGTAAAATATATCGCTCCCCCGCACGGCCGTCCAGCCATGCACCAGCAGCCCGGCACCCGGACGGCCGGGCCGCAAAATGCGCTGATTTGCACTTGAACCCGGCCGCGTCCTTTGTTCTAACCGTGCCCACATTCGACCCCTCTCTCACATAGGTCGCCACGATGCCCAAGATGACGAAAACCCAGTTGATTGATGCGATTGCCGAAGGGACGCAAATTTCCAAAAATGACGTCAAGTCCGTCCTCGAACATCTGGTGACGGTCGGTTACAAGGAACTGAACGAAGCTGGCGAGTTCGTGATTCCCGGTTTCGTGAAGATGTCCGTGGTGAACAAGCCTGCGACGGAAGCTCGAAGCGGCATCAACCCCTTCACCAAGGAGCCGATGCAATTTGCAGCCAAGCCGGCCAGCAAATCCGTCAAGGCATCGCCGCTGAAGGTGGCCAAGGACGCCGTCTAGTCAGCCCACGAGCAGTTCGATGCCTCGCCAATGAACGCCATTCCACCGCTTAATGCGTGGTTTGGCGGTTTGGCCGTGTCAAAAGCGACCTCAGGCAGCGGGCGTATCGAACCGGGTGAGAAACTCCTTCACCGAGTGCACCACGCCGGTATCGGTCGCCTTGTAGCCGGGCAGCGCCGCGACGGCCTGTTGAAACTCCTGGCCCTTCATGATGTCGAGCACCCGCCGCATCGGTTCGGTTTCCAGAAAGGTCTGCCGGCAGGCAAAGACATAGTCCTCCGTCAGCAGGCGCACGAAGTCGAGACCAAACTGACGCGCCGCCGCTTCGACGCCGAAGGCGACATCGGCCATGCCGCTGGCGACATAGGCGGCGACAGCGGCATGGGTGAACTCGATCTGCTGCGCTCCGCTGATTCGCGCTTCGTCGATTTCGTGCAACGCCAGAAGCTGATCGAATAACAGCCGCGTTCCCGAATCATGGTCGCGGTTGACGAAGCGTGCTTTGGTGTCCGCGATGTCCTCCACGGAGGAGATCTTCAGCGGATTGCCTCGCTTGACCATCAGGCCCATTTCGCGCGTGACAAAGCTGACGATGCGGTCCTGGCGCGGATCGAGCCATTCCTTGCAAGCCTGAACGCCTTGCGCGCGCAGTTCGCCGCGCGGCAGATGCACCCCTGAGAGATCGCAGGCGCCTTGCGCCAGCGAGACCAGCGAATGCTGATTGCTGACATAGCGCAGATCGACGCCGATGCCGGACTCGCGATCCAGCAACTCCCGAAGCTTCGACACGGCAAAGCCATGGCTGGCGTGAACGCGAATGACGGAGGGGCGTTGATGCAGGAACGGCTTGATTTCGGTGGCGAGTTCCTGCGCGAGGTTTTCGAGCTGCGGGCCGAGCCGCGCCTGCATCCGCTCTCCGGCCCAGACCAGCTTCTCTCCGAACGCGGTGAGCTTCGAACCCTTGCCGCGCTGGGTTTCGACCAGGGGCACACCGAAAAACTGCGTCCACTGCTCGATCAGATTCCAGACGTGACGATAGGAAAGATGCGCATCGCGCGCGGCGCTGGTGATCTTCCCGGTTTTGCGGAGTTCGTTGAGAACGCCCAGCATGACCACAACATTCTGCGGGCTGCCCTCCTTGTGGAATCGCCAGACGGTTTCAATCTCGATATGGAGCATGTCTATCCTAGAGATATGAAATCTAGTTCATATAACAAGTGCCCATAGGCACACGATATCATATTTTACTCCGGAAAATACCTCCTACATTCAAAACCAAGATACGGAGGAAATATGATGTCAGTTGCATATGACTATACCCCGGAGACGGCCGCTGCCGAATACTTGCGGAAACCGCACCAGCTCCTGATCGATGGCCGGCGCGTTCCCTCCTCGTCGGGACGGACCTTCAAATCCCTCAATCCCGCGACCGAAGAGGTCATCGCCACGATTGCCGAGGGCAACGAGGCAGATGTGGACCATGCCGTCGCCGCGGCGCGTCGCGCCTTCGAGGGTCCCTGGCGCACCATGCGTGCGGCCGAGCGCGGTCATCTCCTGCTGAAATGGGCGGAGCTGTTGAAGCTGCATGCCGACGAGATCATCGAGATCGAGAGCCTCGACGGCGGCAAGCCGATCTCGGCCACGACACGCCAGGACTTTCCCGCGGCGATCGATACGCTGACCTATTATGCCGGCTGGGCCGACAAGATCAGCGGCGACGTGGTTTCGACCCGCGACGATGCGCTGACCTACACCGTGCGCGAACCGGTCGGCGTGGTGGCGGCGATCGTGCCATGGAATTTCCCGCTGATGATCGGGATGTGGAAGCTGGCGCCGGCTTTGGCGTGCGGCTGCACCGTCGTCATGAAACCGGCCGAACTGACCTCGCTGTCGGCGCTGCGCATCGGCGAGCTTGCGCTTGAAGCCGGGATCCCGCCCGGCGTGTTCAACATCGTGACCGGCCCCGGCCGTGTCGTTGGCGACGCGCTGGTCAATCATCCCGACGTCGACAAGGTCACCTTCACGGGTTCGCCGGGCGTTGGCCGCGGCATCATGAAGGGCGCTGCCGGCAACTTCAAACGCGTCTCGCTCGAACTCGGCGGCAAGTCCGCCAACGTGATCTTCGATGACGCCGATCTCGAAGCCGCGGCCAAATCAGCCGCTGCCGGCATCTTCTTCAACGCCGGCCAGGTGTGCTCGGCCGGCTCGCGCGTGCTGGTTCAGGAGAGAGCCTACGACGAGGTCGTCGAACGGATCGCAGCGCGCGCCAAATCGCTGCGCATGGGCGACTTGCTGGATCGGGGTACGTCGCTCGGGCCGGTGATCTCGGAAAAGCAGATGAAGTCGATCCTCGACTATGTCGATATCGGACAGAAGGAAGGCGCAACGCTCGTCACCGGCGGTGAGAGGGTCGGCAAGCGCGGCTATTTCATTAGTCCTGCGGTGTTTTCCGGCGTGCAACACGAGATGCGGATCTCGCAGGAGGAAATCTTCGGGCCCGTCGTCAGCGTCATCAAGTTCAAGGACGAGGCCGACGCGCTGAGGATCGCCAACGGCACCGCCTATAGCTTGGCGGCCGGCGTCTGGAGCCGCGACATGGGCCGCGTGCAGCGTTTCACCAAACGCGCCCGCGCCGGTACGGTCTGGATCAACACCTATGGCTATACCGATGTGCGGTTGCCCTGGGGTGGCGAGCGTGACTCCGGCCTTGGCCGGGAGCACGGCACGGCGGCGATCGACAATTTCACCGAGCCGAAAGCGGTCTGGATGAATCTCAACGCCTGAAGACAATCAGGTTTGCATAAACTTGCAATGCGCGGGCGGAAGCGTCCGCGCATTGTTTTTTAGGAAGCGCGATATTATCCCCGCTTACCCGCTGGCGCGGGTTGCAGATGGGCGCTCTGCGTCCCGGAAGCCGTCAGCATGGCGTCCGGTCTCAGTTCCTCCAGCGGACGTTTGCGCGTTTCGACGCCGAGCAACGCAACAATGATCGCCTGCAAAACAAGAAGCCCGGCCACGGCGGCAACGACGCCCATGACCCCGAACCCGGTGAAAAGCTCCACCACGGCAAACGGCGTCACGATCGACATCAACCGTCCCGCCGTGTTGCAAACACCCGAACCGCGCATCCGCAACTCGGTTGGAAACAACTCCGGGATATAGAGGCCCCAGGCCAATGCCAGCATCATCGCAACCGTCAGCACGAGCAGAAACCCGATCACCACGAATGCCGTGGGGTTGATGAACATCGGATACATCAGCCCAAGCCCGGCGGCGGCAAGCGACAACACGACCATGGACGGCTTGCGATCGATCTTTTCGCCGACCCACATGCCGGCCAGCGTTCCAAGCGGACTGCCGAGCGTCATCAGTACCGTGTAGCCGAGCGACGAGGACAGGTTGATCCCCTGCTTGACGAAGAAGGTCGGAATCCAGGCGATGAATCCGTACACGGCGGCGTTGAGCCCAATCAGGATCGCGCAGCCGACGATCGTTCGCGCGATCAGCGCCCGCGAAAAAAGTTGCGTGACGCTTGCGTTTGCCTGCACCGGCGTCGGCCGATAGGCGGGCGGCGGCAGCACTTTGGTGGCGGCGACCTCGTTTTCGATGGACGACAGGATTTGTTCCGCGGCCTCGGCCCGGCCTTTCGACTCCAGCCATCGCGGAGATTCCGGCAGTGACCGGCGCAACACCCAGACGATCATCGCCCCGATGCCGCATAGCACGAACATCCAGCGCCAGCCAAACGCCGGGATGACGCCCCACCCGACGATGGTGGCGACAAACAGCGCACCGTTCGTGCAGGTGGCGAGTGCTGCTCCCCACCGTCCCCGTTGCTGTGGCGGAATGAACTCCGCCAGCACCACGTAGCCGACGACGATTTCTGCCCCTAACCCAAGGCCCATAAAGAACCGCGCGACGATCAGCCAATCCATCGAAGGAACCGCCGCCGCGGCGAACGCGCTGAGTCCGAAGATAAGCAGGTTTGCCTGATAAGCGAATTTTCGGCCAAACCGGTCCCCGGCCAAGCCGGCGCACCAGGCGCCGATCAGCATTCCGACAAAGGTGACCGAAATAAATCGCGCGTTGTGCGCCAGATCAGACCATCCCGATTGCACCAGTGCGCCGAGGATGCTGCCGGCCAGAAAGATCTCGAAGCCGTCGACAAAGAGCCCGGCCCCGATCAGGGAAAATACCCAAAGTCGAAATTGAGCACCTCCGACAGCAGCACCAGCGCGTCGATCGGCTTGGCCAGCCTGTCGATGGCGGCGAACTTGTCTTCCGCCTCACTCTGCGTTTCCGCCACGACCGGATAGACCGCGGGCGCGATGCAGGCATCTCGCCCTTGCTCGGCAAGTGCGCGCTTGAAATCCGGGTACTGCCTTTTGGCGACGTCGAGGTTCGGGTAGACCAGGAAGATCAGCTCGCCCCATTGCGCGGCGAACTGTTTGCCGCGGCCGCTTTGCCCGGCCTGGATGATGACAGGATGCCCCTGCGCGGAGCGCGGTACGGTGAAGGGCCCGCGCGATTTGAAGAAGTTGCCTTGATGATCGAGGCGGTGCACTTTCGCTGGATCGGCAAACAGTCCGCTCTCGCGGTCGGAGACGAGCGCATCTTCTTCCCAGCTATTCCAGTGCCCGAGCACCACCTCCATGAATTCGTCGGCGCGGTCATATCTCAGATCGTGATCGAGGTGTTTTGACGCGCCGAAATTGGCCGCTTCCGAATCGTTCAGCGACGTCACGACGTTCCAGGCGGCGCGGCCGCCCAAAAGAAGATCGACCGTTGCGAATACGCGCGCGACATGGAACGGCTCATAGTAGGTCGTCGAATAGGTGACGCCGATGCCAAGCCGCCTGGTCACCAGCCCCATCGTCAGCGCGACCGCGATCGGATCGAGCTTGGCCGCGCGTATGCCGTGGCGGACCGTTTCCCTGAAGTCGTCGCCATAGCGGTCCGGGATGGCGAGCCGGTCGTCAAAGAAAGCGAGATGAAACTTTCCCTGCTCCAGCGTGCGGCCGATATCCTCGTAATACTCGCGCGAAAACCAGTTCGGTTTTGAGGTCGGATGCCGCCATGACGCCGGATAGTTCGAGCAGTTCTGGGCCTGTAGAAAGCCGATCAGTTTCATCTGCCGGGTCATGATATCGCTCCCTTTTCCCGTCTGGCGCGGGTAATTGGGCGCCATCAGGCGGCGATGGACTGCCCTTCACGGGGAGCGACCATACTTTGTTTGGTCCGCTCGTTGTAGAGCGCATGAACGGTTGGGAGGGCCGCGCGCAGCGCTTTGCCAAACGCGCCCGCGCAGGCACCGTCTGGATCAACACCTATTGCAATGCGCGGAACGTCAGCGTCCGCGCATTGCCAGGCGAGTGAGACTACCCCGGCATTTTGCACTCGGTGCCGACAGGGAATGCGGTCGCAGCCGGGATCGTTGAAAGGATCTCGAACCACGCATGCGGCTCGGTGACCTGCGCCGGGCTCCTGACCTTGGCGATATAGAGGTCGTGCACCACCATATGGTCGCTGGCGCGGAATTCGCCGCCATGAGCGAACATGTCGTTGAATTTGTGCCCGTCCAGCGCGTGAACGACCGCATCGGCGTCCGTCGTGCCCGCGGTCTTGACCGCGTTCAACCATTGCGTCGTCGCGGAGTAGTCGGCGGCCTGAGCCTCCGTCGGCCGAAGCCCGTTATGGCTGGCGGCAAACCGGTCGGCCCAGGCGCGCGCCGCGGGATCCAGATTCCAGTACCACGGCACAGCCGCCACAACCCCGGCATATCCCTCCTTCACCCGATCGACGTCGGAAAGATACAGCAGCGCCGTGGTGGTGGTCGCTTTCAGCCCGGCCTTGGTGAGGAAAGCAATGCCGGCATCGCCCTTTGCCGCATCATCGAACACCGCGACCACGTCGGGGTTGGCGCCCTTGATATCGCCCAGCGCGCCCGAGAAATCGGCCTCGGTGTTCTGCTGGGGTATGACGACGGATTTGACAACCTCGCCGCCATGCGCGGCAATGATGCCCGACATGAAAGCCGAGCCGGTCTTGCCGAAGCCGGTGTCCTCGGCAATCGTGGCCCATCGCTTGTTCTGCGGCTGGGCCATCAGGTAGTTCGCGGTCGCGGCCGTGATCGACGTCAGGTCGAACGAGTAGTGATAGAAGTACTTGCTGCAAGCCGCCCGCGTCAGGGCCGGACTCGCCGAACCGGTGGTGATCGCGAGCTTTCGCCGCTCGGTGGCGATCTTGGAGATCGCGGTTGCGATCGGCGAGTTCTGCACATCCATCAGCAGGTCGGCGCCGGCATCATAGGCTTGCGTGGCGAGCGCAGGTGCCTCGGCCGCCTTGTTGTGATCGTTGAGGGCGTCGACCAAGATCGGACGGCCCAGCACCGAACCGCCGAAATCGGCAACCGCCATCCGGGTTGCGTCCACTCCGCCGCGGCCTGCCCGCGCGTCGTACAGATCATCATTCAGATCCGCGATCACGGTGATGCGGATCGGCGCAGGCTCCGCCGCATGAGCAACGCCGGCAAGTGCCGTACCCGCCAACAAGCAAGCCATCAATCTCAAGATCATGCGAAGTCCTTCCAATCACGATAATAGGGGGAGCGACAATAAAGGGAGCGAGGTTGTCTCGTTTGCGGGCCGACGAAACCCGGCGGACGGACTACCCTATATATGGCCGGAAGCAAATTGCACGCGGATGAAACCGGCGCTCACGACGGCGTGACCCGATCGCCATGACGCGCCCGCCTGCTGACCAGGCACGCTTGCGTATTCCCGCGGCAGATCATGCCCGAGCTGTGCTGGAATGGTGCCCCTCAAAGCCGAGGGCGCGGGAAAGCCGGGCGCGCGACGCACCCGCAGCCTTGCGTGTAGAAATAGAAAACACGCAAGTTAGTCACTACAGGTTTGCCGGACGTGCCCGGCCTTCCCTGCGCAATGGTTTTAACGGCTTCCTTCGCGCTCTCTCTGGTGATCGGGCTTTCTTGCCACCATCCCCGCCGTGACGCGTCAGCATCAGCGGCCGGTTGATGCCAGCGTCGAGGCATCAAGACCACACGACTTCGCCGTCCGCTTTCAGGTCGCTCGTCTCGCGCACTAAAAGCGTCCATCGCATCCCGCACCCAACGTCCGTGACGATCGCGATACGCCCCTCTTGTGGGCGCGAGACGGGCGAAGAACAACCACTGATTTGCCCGACGGCACAAGGGGAAATTTTTTCGAACGAAGGCTAGACGGCTCTTCGTTTGATTTGCTTGTCAGATCACTTTCCGCAAGGCCGCTCGTTTCGTTGCTGCTTTCAGGCGCTCAACTTCATCTCGATGAATGTCCCTGATTGTTTCCGGGATAATGTCAGCAACCCAACCCTCTATCCAGTTTCCCTGCCGCAAGATACCTTCACACCGCAGTTCCTCGTCATAGAGTATGACGCGCGTTCCTTGTTGGAATTTGCCCTCAATAGCGTCCGGATTCATTCCCCCGATTTTGATTGAGACCGCTTGGCCCCATCTGGAAAACGTTCACGTGCGTTATAATCGACATACAAAGCTAGCATGGCACAATCATTGGCCTATCACAGAGAGGTTTTTTCCCTAAGGGTCGCGATATAGATTATCAAGCTTCGCAGAGAACGCGCCACTAATGGCTTGCGCCCGAGCGTCAGATAGCGGGTTGGGAACAACAACGGTGGAATGCAGTGGATCATTTGGCTGAGGCGTAGCAACCACTGGAGCACCCAAAGCAGCAAGAGCATCGGTCGTCGTGTAGCTTATCGTTCCGTTAGGATACTGAGCATATTGATCAAGCTGATCGACAGTCAAGCCAGGAGCTGACGTAACCGAAAAGCCAGTCAACGGCGCAAAACCTTTGACCGGGCCCTTACCCCCCCTGAAGATTCGTGGGCGCCGCCAAGCCCCCCGAATTACGTATTGAAGTTGGTCTACCGTTGGATCAGCGGTCGAAGTTGTTGTTGCGAGTAGCGCGACTCCTACGACCGCGGCGCCTAATGCCAAAGTACCTGTTGTCACAGGATTACGGTGACAGTGCATTTAATAGCCAGTCGAAAGCAAAGAGTTGTTAACGGCTTTCAGGCTCCTTAATTAAATGCACTGTCACCGTAATTCCGCCGGGAGACTGCGTATTCGCCATGATGCGCAAAATATTATTGCGGGAACCCCCGAATGGCGGAATCAAAATCCTAAAGAGGACATTGATCCAAAATAGAATTTTCAGCCTCATGTTGTGGTTATATCGCGCGCAATGGTGCTGCGAGCTTATTTTTCGCTCTCCGACTTATGTCGAATGCCTTGTTCATCAATTCGACAACACCATTTTATTTCTTTCGCCCATCCTAACGAACGATTGCGCTCGACCATTCCCGAAGCAATTAAATTATCCGGTTTACCATTGTCATCCAAATCGTCAGAATAGACGTCGATCATCATGCCATCTCTAAGCAATATTTTCTCACCATTGGTGGAAAGTTTTTCGTTGGTTGCCGATAGGGCGACCAGATCTTTCTCAATCAGCTCGTTGAAGTCTACGTAGAATTGGGGTCGTTTCATAATAACACAGTGAACATGAGCCTTATCTCGGAAGTCGCGGATTTGGATTTACTCGAACAACAGAGTCTCGACAGATTTTTGCGGATCATCGGCCACGGCGCGCCTCTATCATTTTAACTTCTCGAACTCGTCCAATAAATTCCGCCGCCAGGGTGATCATAGCCTTCAACAACAACATAGAGACCTTTTTGGATCGCCTCTACTCTGTATTCCGCCCCGGGAGTTAATTTCTGAGAGGGCGATGACATGACGTCAAGTGCAATCCCTCGCGAACTGGGTCGGTAAACGACGTATTGTCCGACCGCAAAGGGACATCGATCATTTGAGTCATTCATGGGATTATCCTAGGTCCAGAAACGGTTCCTGGCGCAGTGCCCGCCGGAAATTGGAATTCAGTTAGTGCGAATCCGCCAGCTGTCGCTTCGAGAATCGTTCCGCCGATCCGCTGCCCCAAATCAGACCCAGCTAGCGGAAAGAGACTATTTGTCAGGGGCGTAACCGCTGAACCGATCGAACCTGAAAGTGCTCCGGATGCGCAGCCTCCGCCGGAGGCTGCCGATTGCGCACAACCAACCAAGGCGTGACCAGCGACGTTCTCTGCATATGCAGTAGGATTGAAGTTATCAGCGGTAAAAGCGTTACCTGCGCCTGGCGTAAAATTTCCTACCTCAAAGAACGCGAACGAGGTTACGCCTGCGATGAGTCCCGCCTTCAATGCCTGGCTAAGACTGCCCCCGGATAGTCCGACGACGACGACTGCACTGATGGCGGCGCCGATCAGGCGCACCAGCGTTTTGCGCGTCTTGAATATGACCTTCCGCTTCGGGATATTTTTCTGGATCGACATAAACGGGCGTCGGCTCAGTTGAATTGTTGTTTAGAGTGCCGGACAGTATTTTTGCCGTTTCATTTACTGCCTTTGCTCCATAATAAACTATACCTGCGCCTACCGCCAACAGCGCCGTGACCCCATAGTATGCGGCTGGCACGATCAGACACTGTGGGCAATTTCCAAAGGGGTCGACCAGATTCAGCGGATCATTATTGACGTAGGCATAGAGATGGATTCCGCTGCCATATCCAATCGGATCAACTTGCAAAAACCGCCCGAGCGTCGGCGAATAAATCCGGGCACGAAAATCATATAGCCCGTTGGTCTCCGCATCGATCCGGGCGCCGGTGTAGCGGAAGGCGCCGGCCGTGGTGCCGCTCTCGCCATAAGGCTGATATCCCGCCTTGGTCAGCGCGCCGGAGTTCGCATCGAGCGAGGCGAAAATCGAGCCTTGAATGTCGGGGATGTAGGTCGCACGAGTTGAACCTGCGACGTTGATCTGGTTGAGCGCGTCGTTCGGCCCAAGCCGAAGGCATACCAGTTCTGGATCGTGCCAGCGCTCCCGTCATAGTCGAGCAGCGCCCGCCCTTGAGGGTCCTGCACGAAGATCGTCGTCGTGCCGTTGACGGTCTTCGACTTGCGCCGGATAAGCAGCAGCCTTCTTCAAGCTGGTTCTCACGGAAATATAACTGGATTGACGGTAACGCCACGCGTAGCAGCGGATTGAATGACTTGGCTTATGGCATTCCGCTGTGCTCCGATTCCCGCAGATGGTGGTGCCAAGACAAGTATCCTTTTACGGCGCCCGCGCGATCGACGTGCCGCCACAAGGCGGTGGCAGCGCCACGATCGGCGGGATGATGCGGCCGATTCCGAAGAACTGCTGAGGCCAGGTTTTTTCGGCGAGGCAGAAGTAATAGGTGCCGAGAATCTGTTGCCCACCCGTCGCCCAATGCTCGTTGTCGGCGAACAGCGCCTGCTCGGCAAAGGTTGCGCTGATCGGCTGGGACACCGGCGAGATCGGCGAACACAGATAGGCCCAGGCCGAGGTGATGCCGGTGCTCGGGTCCGGCGTCGTGCAGGCGCGATCGGCGAGATCATTCGTCGTGTGCGTGATGCCGAAGGCGGCTGGGTTGGCGACGATCTGCTGGCGAAGGCCGTTCAAATCGCCCCAGGCATAGCGCACGCCGAGCGTGTTGAGCTGGCTCATCAGTTCGGTGTTGTAGAGATGACGATAAGTTTGCTCTTCCGTCGTGCCGAAGCTTTCGGGAAGATCGGCCACGATGATGTGCTTCGCGCCGCGCTGCTGCAGTGTCGCGATCGATGCTGCGAGTGAGTCGGCAACGCCGGTTATGTAGGTTGTCGGATCGGTCATGTTCGGCGCGACTCCGACGTCATTACCGCCAGAGCTGATGAGGTACAGGGATTCGCCATCCGGCGTATGCCGATCGAGGTAGTTGCTGATCTGCGTCTCCGTCGGTACCGCGTTCGGAAACAGGCCGGTGGTGGGCGTATTGACATCGTGGTTGCGGGCGCCGCCGGTCGCATAATTGGTGCCGATAAAATTAATGATCCCGGTGAGTGGCGGCGGAAGACGGAAGATCAATTCCAGGCCTGGAAACACGCCAAGCTGAAACGGCGTATCCGCGGGCAGCACGTCGGTGCCGATCAAACCAGCCAACACCTCGACCGAGACCGGGCCGGGACTCGAGGTCGGCTTGCCCATGCCATACGTCGGCGGAACGTGGCGCGGACGCGCGAGATTGTAGGTCGACAGGTACTGATCGAATTGGCTCTGACCGCTCGGGCGGAAATTATACCAGCCGGTATCGACGGTACTGTCCCCGAAGACCCAAAGCGCATCGAACGGACGGGCGCTGGCCGAACCGGCCGCGCCCGCGAGCGTAATTGCGCAACCGATGGCGATCGAAATCAAACGCATGGCGTATCTCCCCGTCTGACAAAAGTGTCCAGAACTGCGATGATCCGTTTGCGGGCCTTTAGCGGGTTTTGGGAACCAGCCTTCTCAACGATGACGCTACTAAAGTTGCAGCAGCTTTGTTTCCGGCGTGTTTCGTCGGATGCGAAAATCGATGTCGTCGCTCTGGAAAATTTGTTCCCGGCAATGGGTCCGCTTCGGAAGCCTGGCGCGGGTCCGGCAGGAGAAGTTATTCGACTGAAATATCGGCCGCGCGTGCAATTTTCCGGTACTTGTCGTTCTCATCCAGAATGAACCGGGAATAGGCTTGTGCGGACATCGGTGTTGAGAGCATGTCGATTTGCTTCAACGCTTCCTGAAAATCGGGTGTGGCGGCGATCTTTTGCAAGGCAGCTTCAAGCCGCGCCACGATCTCCGGCGGCAGCTTCGCGGGAGCGGAAAGGCCGTACCACAAGTCAGCGGTGACCGCGGGATAGCCGGCTTCGGCCATCGTTGGGACGTCGGGGAAGAAAACAGAGCGTTCCGCACTCATGACAGCCAGCGGGCGCAATTGCCCGGTTTGCAGCCCTGAGAGTTGCGCCGCCGCGGCGTCGAACATCATTTGAATTCTGCCCGCCATCAGATCGACCACCGCGGGAGCTGATCCTTTGTAGGGCACGTGGGTCAGCTTCACGCCGGATGCCGCCATGAACATCTCTCCCCACAGCTGCGGCCCGCTGCCATTGCCGGAAGATCCGAAATTCAGCTCGCCAGGCTTGCCTCTCGCGTAGGTGACGAGATCGGCGACCGAATGGACGGGTAGCGCGGAATTCACGCTGAGCATCGCCGGAGCGGTCGCGATCAAGCCAATGTGGGAGAAATCCCTGGATGGATCATAGGCTATGTCCTTATAGACGACCGGAGCGGTGCCGTGGGTCGCGATCGACGACAGAAGCAGCGTATAACCGTCCGCCGTCGCGCGTGCCGTGACGGCAGCGGCAATCGTGCCGGCCGCGCCACTCCGGTTTTCGATGACGACATTTTGATGCAGCAATTCGGAAAGCTGCTTCGCAAACTGCCGCGCGACCAGATCGCCCGCCCCTCCCGGAGGTACGGCGACGATCAACGTGATCAGCCGCTCCGGGTATTCGGCTTGCGCCGGATTGGACAATACCGCGACCCAGACTGCGAAAACGAACCCGATCCAACGCACGGTCAACCCTGCCCTTATTTGTCTGTTCGGCCAATTGATGCAAGAAACAGGCTACATGACCGCTTTTAGCCGCTTATGATTTGAATTGGTACGACACCACGCTGCCCCACACGAGCCCGAGAATGCGCCGCCTTGTCCTGATCGCAATGCTGGCCGTCTGCGCGACACCGCTCACGGCCGAAACCTGGCCGAGCCGGCCGCTCACGATGGTGGTCCCGTTCGCAACGGGTGGTCCGATGGACACGGTTGCCCGCATTTTACAGCCGGCTTTAAGCGACGCCCTGCATGAACAGGTGATTGTCGAGAATGTGGGCGGGGCCGGCGGCATGATTGGCGCCGCCCGCGTCGCCAAATCCGCGCCGGACGGATATCAATTCGTGCTCGGCAACGTCGGCACGCACGCCGTCAGTCAAACGCTGTACAAGACGCCATTTTACAGTTCGACGGCCGATTTCACTCCGGTCGTGCTGGTCGCAGAGCTGTCGCTGGTGATGGTGGCGCGCAGGGATTTGCCTGCGAACAATTTGCAGGAGTTCATGGCCTATGCGAAAGCAAACCAGAAGACGATGCAATTTGCTTCGGCAGGCGCAGGCTCTGCCACGCATCTCGGCTGTGCATTGATCAACGCGCGAATCGGCATCGATGTGACCCATGTCCCGTATCGTGGCGGCGCGCTGGCGATGCAGGACCTGATAGCCCGGCGTGTCGACTATCTGTGCATTGATACGCCGACCGCGCTTCCTCAAATTGAAAGTGGCGCCATCAAGCCGATTGCCATCTTGAGCCACGGCCGTTCGCCAAGCTTGCCAAATCTGGCGTCGGCGCATGAGCAGGGACTGACCGATTTCGAGGCATCCAACTGGAGCGCATTCTTCCTGCCCAAAAATACGCCTGCTTTTATTGTCCAAAGGCTGCACGATGCCAGCGTTGCGGCCATGAGCGATCCGGCGGTGCAGAAGCGCTTCGAGGAAAACAGCATCGATCTCGTCGGTGATGAACGGAGATCATCGGCCTATCTCCTCCAGTTCGTCACCGACGAAATCACCAAATGGGCCGGGCCGATCAAGTCCTCCGGCCTGGTTTTGGACTGAGACTTTAATTCGACGCCCGTAACCGATCGATTTCTGGAGACCGACGTGAAGATCAGACTGATGGAGAACTTTCGCGCGATCTTCTATGCGCCCTATTACGCCATTGGCGCGCTCGGCTTCTACGCGAACGAAGGTCTCGACGTCGAATTGATCTCCAGCGATGCACCAGGCGATGCGATTGCTCACATTGTAAGTGGCACGATTGATCTGACATGGGGCGGTCCGATGCGCGTGATGACGGCGCACGACCGGGACGATCGAAGTCCGCTGGTCTGCTTTGGTGAGGTTGTATCCCGCGACCCGTTTTTTCTCATCGGCAATTCCAAAGGGTTTGGGCTTGCGGATCTTGCGCGCCTGCGTTTCGCCACCGTCTCGGAGGTGCCGACACCCTGGATGTGCCTGCAGCAGGACTTGCGCGAAGCCGGAATCGATCCGGCAGCGATCACGAGAATTTCCGATCGGACCATGCAGGATAACTACGCTGCTCTGCGCGGGAAAAAACTTGATGTGATGCAGGCCTTCGAGCCCTTTGCCTCAAAAGCCGAAATGGATGGAAGCGGTGAAATACTTTACGCAGCCAGTTCGCGCGGGCCTACCGTCTACACGTCCTTTATCGCAAGCCGGAGCAAGGTCGCCGCATACCGCGATGAATTCCTTGCCGTCACCCGCGCGCTGGCAAGGATGCAAAGATGGCTCTATTCCCACAGCGGAACGGAGCTTGCCGAAGTCGTCGCTTCGTTCTTTCCCGATGTGCCCGAGGGACTGCTCGCCTCTTCCTTGCAACGCTATCTCGATGCCGGTCTATGGGCGCGCGACACCGCCATGTCGAGACAGGGATTTGAACGCCTCGGCTTGAGCTTCCTTTCGGGAGGCTCCTTGCGCCGATCACCGGTTTTCGAAGATTGTGTCGATCCAGGTCTAGGCTGATGTCTCCCGACGCCCCGTCATGAACAATTCTCTTGAACTCTTCGAGCGTGGGGACCGACAGGTTCGTGTCGGGAGCTGTGCGGGTTTGGGAAGCTGTCGCCTGGTTATTTCGCGGGCGCAGACAAATTGCTGCCGGAGGATCCGCCGCTCGAACGCTGATCTCCTCCGAGACCCGTGATGTCGCTTGGACGCCGAGGCGGCGCTGGCTTATTTGGTCCCCCTTGACCGTAGGGAGCGCAAGTTGACGGCTGGCCATACCCACCCATCATTCGATACGTGCCGGGGGGACAATTTTGCGCATACACAGGAGCGGCGCAGTAGATCAAAAACACCGCCGCAGAGACGGTGGCACAGACAACGACTGACTTCTTCACGATTGCTGCCTTTGTCAATTTCGGCGGCTTCGCCAAACAGAATTATCAGAGCAGAAACAGTCCCGGTATTTTAAAGCACTCGATCAATCGTCCATCCTTGTCAGGGCACGAGAAAATGTAAAGCTGGCTGTCGGATAGATGACGACGAAAAAGCGGTCTTGCCTGCTCAGACCATGAGCCCCGCGGCCGCGTGGGACCGCGACTTAAATATCGACATTATGGGCCAGCGGGATCATAATTTGCGGGGTATGTCGCGCCGAACAGCGACGCCACAGGGAGAAATAGGGAGAAATATGATGCGTTGCGTCGCAGTCGTGGCGGTAATCGCCCTTAGCCTTTCAGCCGCTTCTTCTCTGGCCGCCGACAAACAATACGACACCGGCGTCAGCGATACCGAGATCAAGATCGGCAACGTCGAGGCCTATAGCGGCCCCGCTTCCGCCTATGGCATGATCGGCAAGACCGAGGAAGCCTATTTCAAGATGATCAACGATCGGGGCGGCGTGAACGGCCGCAAGATCAACTTTATCACTTATGACGACGGCTACTCGCCGCCAAAGACGGTGGAGCAGACCCGAAAGCTGATCGAAAGCGACGAGGTCTTCCTGGTGTTCAACGCGCTGGGCACGCCGACACAAACCGCCGTGCAGAAATATCACAACTCCAAGAAGGTGCCGCAACTGTTCGTCGCCACCGGCGCCAGCAAATGGAACGATCCGAAGGAATTCCCCTGGAGCATGGGCTTTCAGCCGAGCTATCGCGTCGAAGCGCGGATCTTCGGAAAGTACATCCTGAAGATCAAGCCGGATGCCAAGGTCGCCATCTTCTATGCCAATGACGATTTCGGGAAGGACTACCTGGCGGGTCTCAAGGAAACCCTCGACAAATCCTCCGCCAGGATCGTCGCGGAAGAAAGCTACGAGACCTCGGAGCCGTCGATCGATTCGCACATCGTGAAGCTGAAGGACACCGGCGCCGACGTGTTCGTCAACATCTCGACGCCGAAATTCGCCGCGCAAGCGATCAAGAAGATCGCCGAGCTCGGCTGGAAACCAATGCACGTGATGACCGACGTTTCGATCTCGATCGGCGCGGTGATGAAGCCCGCTGGTTTCGAGGCCTCCGAGGGCGTGCTGTCGGCCGGCTATCTCAAGGATGCCAGCGATCCGCAATGGAAGGACGATCCCGGCATGAAGAAATTCATGGCCTTCGTCGGCGAATACATGCCGGGCGCCAACATCACCGATGCCAATCTGGTCTATGGCTACGCCGCGGCGCAAACCATGGTGCAGACCCTGCAACAATGCGGCGACAACCTCACGCGCGAGAACGTGATGAAGCAGGCCGCGAGCTTGAGGGACTTCACGCCGGACACGCTGATCCCCGGCATCAGGATCAACACCAGCGCGACCGACTTCGCCCCGGTCGAGCAGTTGAAGATGATGCAGTTCAAGAACGGCGTGTGGGAGCTGTTCGGCGACATCATCAGCGCCGAGACGGGTGGTTAGGCAAGACTGTCGTTCAAGGGCGCTCGCAATCGCGAGCGCGCCTGAAAGCAGTTGCCGGGCTGAGAGCGCTGACGTGCTGACGCCTGATCAAAAAAGAGCCCGGCCGAAGCCGGGCTCTTTCTGTCTTACCGGTTTTCTGTCTTACCAGTTATAGTAGTTACGATAGACTCGACGCTGGTAAACGAGCGGCGCATCATCGTAGTAGCCGGGGTCGGCATAATATCCGTCATATCCGCCAGGGGCGTATCCATAGCCCGGGTCATAGCCATAGCCGTAGCCATTATTGTAGGCCGCGCCGGCTGCGGCGGCGCCGATGGCGCCTGCTGCGAGGCCAGCACCAATCGCAGCGCCTCTGCCAAAACCACGGGCTTCTGCCGGCGCCATGGCCGCTGTTCCAACAGCCGCGACGGCTGCAAGCGTCAGGATGATTTTTCGCATGTGATTGCTCCTTTCATCGTCAGGGAGATCAACAAGCGTGGAGGGACGTCGTTGCCGGAACCAGAACGGAATCTTTGTAAGCGTGTAGCTGATGCCGTTCAGGCTTTGAAGTTCCACGGCATGAGCTGGTCGATCTGAGAGATGGGCCAGCCTTGAGCGATACGCTCGAGGGTCTGTGTGAGCCAGGCCTGTGGATCGACATC
>Ga0208193_1000074_pt1 | contig 73686 bp, 53 predicted proteins | sample June2015DPH_17_2_FD_184716 | JGI IMG/M metagenome (GOLD analysis project Ga0208193, IMG submission 184716) | Peatland microbial communities from SPRUCE experiment site at the Marcell Experimental Forest, Minnesota, USA - June2015DPH_17_10... | ecosystem: Environmental > Terrestrial > Soil >...
CGATCGAGCTGGAATAGAGGTTGTCGCCCACGCGCTGGTCGCCGCTTAGATCGGGGCCGGGGTTCCCGGTGGGCCAATAGAGCGTGCCGAGTTGCGAGTCATACGTGCCAGTCATCCAGGTAGCCGCGCTGGGGTGATTGATGTCATCCCCCTTCCAGGTCTCCGAACCGGGCTCGCCTGGTTTCGGCACTGTCCAGAAACGCCATACTTCCTTTCCCGTGGCTTGATCGAAGGCAACGACGAAACCGCGCGCGCCTTCATCGCCGCCCGAGGTTCCGGAGATCACCAGGCTGCCGACCGCTAACGGCGCAGAGGTGGCGTTATAGTTCAGGCGCCAATCGGCCATCTCAGTGTCCCATAACAGCTTTCCAGTGGCGCGGTTCAGCGCGATGATATGGTCGCTGTCGATCGCCATGAACACGCGCTCGCCGGCCACTGCCACTCCGCGATTGATGCCGCCGGCCGCATTGCCCACCAGGTTGCGCGTGCGCTGCCGCTGGTAATGCCAGATCTGCCGTCCCGAGCCGGCGTCCAGAGCATAACACTCATTGGCGCTTGTCACATACATGACGCCGTTGACCACCACCGGAGTCACTTCGAGTGGCGCGGTATTGACGAGAGAGAAGATCCACTTCGGCGCCAGCCGCTCTACATTGCTTTTCGATATCTGTTGCAGCGCGCTGTAACGATTCCCACTGTACTGGCCGTGATAGGTTGGCCAGTCGGATTGGCTCGTCACCTCGCGGTAACCCGCCCCGTCCTTGCGCAGCAGATGGATGCGTTGATCGTCCGTGAGTAACTGCATGTCCTCAGAACTTTGATTGAGTACGAGACCTTCGAGAGCCCGTCCGCCGGCCAGCGCAACTTTCATCCGAGCCGGGACTGCATTGTCGCCAGAGGCCTTCAAGGATCGAAGGAAGGAGATCAGCGACCTTGTCTCCTGATCGTTGAGGTTGGCAGCCGGCATGCCGGAGTTAGGCAAGCCGGTGTGGATCAGCGCAGCCAGCTCTCCATCGTTGTAGGTCGACAGCCGCATCACGATGGCCGGCCCGAGTTCGCCGCCGTTGCCCGCTTTGCCGTGGCAACCGGCGCAGTGGCCGTCAAACTGAGTCCGGTCGGCATCCGCAGTCTGCGCCGCGAGGCGCCCAGCCGAGGTCACGCACATGAACAGCAAAAGGAATCGCATTAAGGATATGGGAAACGATTCGAAGGGCGAGTGTCAAGGATGAGGACTGCGGAAGGATGGCGGGCACAACGCAGTTGGCAGGCGAAAGCGCCTGCCCTACTTTGCCTTATGGCTTATCCTGATGTAGTGATCCGCACTCTTGCCTGTCTGGTTCTCGCCGCTCTCCCCCTCCTCGCGCAAAAACCCGCGCCATTCGAAGTCGAGGAGGCTACCATCTCTCAGGTCCACGACGCGATGAAAGCGGGCCGTCTTACCTGCCGCGCGCTGGTCGAGCAATACCTGAGGCGCATCGACGCTTATGACAAGAATGGTCCGGCGATCAACGCCATCGTTCTGATGAACCCGGACGTGGGGAAAGAGGCCGATGAGTTGGACCGGCGTTTCGTGCAGTCCGGCCTCACCGGTCCACTGCACTGCGTGCCCATGATCGTCAAAGATAACTTCGAGACTAAGGGTATCCGCACCACTAACGGGGCGCTGGCGTTCGCCGGCTACATTCCGGACCAGGACGCATTCGAGGTGAAACGCATCAAAGAGGCCGGCGCCATTGTGCTCGCGAAATCCAACATGGCCGAGTGGGCCTTCAGCCCCTACGAAACCGTCAGCTCCATCCTTCCGGGCTATACCAGGAACCCTTACGCCCTCAACCGCGTCACGGCCGGCTCCAGCGGCGGGACGGCCGCCGCCATCGCAGCCAGCTTCGGTCTGGTGGGGCTGGGCAGTGACACTGGCAACTCGATTCGTGGACCTTCGTCGCACCAGGCGCTCGTCGGCATCCGCTCCACCATGGGACTCACCAGCCGCGCCGGCGTCTTCCCGCTCAGTCTTCTCGCCGATATCGCCGGACCCATCGCGCGCACCGTGGAAGATGCCGCCAGGGTCTTTCAGGTGGTGGTGGGCGAAGATCCAAACGACCCGGTCACTGCCGCCGCCAAGGGCCGCCTTCCGCAGGATTACGTCGCCGCGCTCGACCGCAACGGACTTCACGGCGCCGTGATCGGAGTGCTGCGTCAGGCCTATGAGCGGGAGAGCGCCGACCCCGAAGTGGTCGGCGTCTTCCTGGCTGCCGTCGAGGATCTGCGCCGCGCCGGAGCTACCATCGTGGACCCCGCCGCTATCGAAGGGCTCAACGCGATCCGGCGTCCGCAGGGGGCCGGGCCGTGCATGGGGTTCAAATACGACATCAACCACTTTCTTGCCGCGCGCGCCGGCCACATCCCGCTGAAGAATCTGACGGAAATCATCCAATCGCGGGGATTTCACACTTCCGTTCAGGGCCGCCTCGAATCGGCTGAGAAAGGGCCGGAGAACGGGCCCGAAACGCCCGCCTGCCAGGCCGATACCACCTATCGCAATCAGTTCCGCGAAGCTGTCTTGAAGACCATGGACAAGCTGAAGCTCGATGCTTTTGTCTACCCTACCTGGAGCAATCCGCCGCGTCTGATCGGCGATCTGAACACGCCCGCCGGAGACAATAGCCAGACGTTCTCTCCAGTCACAGGTTTCCCGGCCATCAACGTACCGATGGGATTCACGCGCGGCGGCACTCTACCTGCCGGAATGACCATCTACGGCAGGGCTTGGTCGGAAGCGACGCTAATCAAGTTTGCCTACGCATACGAACAAGCGACGCATCAAAGGCGAGCGCCCTCGTCGGCTCCTCCGCTGCAATAGTGGGACCGGCCTCCCGGCCGGTCGACGCGCCAGAGGCCGCGCTCCGTGGGTCAGAGGCGCGCTCCGTGCGGCCGACCGTGCCGGTCCCACAGAAGGGAATGGAATCATGTCTCGCGTGAGAATGGATAAGTGGCTCTGGGCTGCGCGATTCTTCAAGACGCGCTCGCTGGCCGCACGGGCGTGTGAGCTCGGCAGAGTCGAATCCAACGGACAAGGCGCCAAGGCCGCCCGCGAGGTCCGGGTCGGCGACCTGTTGAAAGTGAAGAACGAGAGTGGCGACTTCCAGGTCGAGGTCCTGATCCTCAGTGAAATGCGGGGCCCGGCGGCCGTTGCGCAGACGCTCTACCGTGAGACGGAGGCGAGCCGCGCGCTACGCCTCAAGCTGGCGGAAGAGCGCAAAGCGATGCCCCACTTCGAAGCTTCGAGGGAAGGCAAGCCGTCGAAACGCGACCGCCGCGAGATCGACCGACTCCGGCATAGAGGATAATCGCGAAGTGAAACGGGCGGGGCTTCTGAGACGGTGCTGCTTTACGTCGTCAGGAACGCCGCCAACATCCACGACGGGGGGGACTGGACTGGCTATGGGTCAAGTCGGGCAAGTAGGGTGGGACAGGCCTCCTGGCCTGTCGTCTTTCCCACAGAGCCCGGGGCCGGACAGACGACCAACCGAAGGTCTGGTCGAAAGTCAGTCCCTCGTGTTTCCCCCTCAGTTGTCTTTACCGCCACGAAACAGTAATATTGCAGTATTCCGAATCTGGAGGTATGAACGATGCGAAAAGCTCTCTTGGGGGCCGCTGTGCTATTGCTGCCCGTCCTGATGCAGGCGCAGGTAAAGTTGCTGCGCCATCCCACCTATTCCAAAGGCAAGGTAGCGTTCAGCTATCTGGGCGACATCTGGATCGCCAATGAGAACGGCTCCGACATCCTGCGCCTCACCGATAACAAGGCGCGCGACCAGTTTCCGCGATTCTCGCCCGATGGCTCCATGATCGCCTTCTCGTCCAACCGCGACGGCAACTACGATGTGTATGTCATCCCTTCCACTGGCGGCAAGCCGCGGCAGCTCACCTTCCATAGCGCGGCCGATAATGTGGTCGGCTGGACGCCCGACGGCAAGAAGGTGATCTTCTCCTCCACGCGCGGCAACGGCGCCTTTCCCTCGGTGGCCACCTTATGGGAGGTCCCCGCGGATGGCGGCATCGAAACGGCTATCTCCACCGACTGGGGCTCTTCGGCCAGTTACTCCATCGACGGCTCCAAGCTCGTGTTCTCACGCCATCCCGGCGTGTGGTCGCGCAAGCACTATCGCGGCAGCTACGCTGTGGATATGTGGGTGATGGATGTCGCTTCGAAAAAGTTCACCAAGCTGGTGGGCGATCCCGATTACAAAGGCAATTGCCTCTGGCCCATGTACGCCGCCAACAGCGACGTCTACTTCGTGGCCGACATGCTGCCCAATGAGAAGACTATCAAGTTCGGCAGTCCCGAAGTGATGCAGAGCGTCAACAACATTTATAAGATGTCCGACAAGGGCGGCAAGGCGGTGCAGGTGACGCACCACGGCGACGGCAACCTCTACTTCCCCAGCATTTCGGCCGACGGGAAAACCATCGTCTATGAAGACAACTTCGGCATCTGGAAGCTCGACGTCGCTAGCGGCAAATCGAGCGAGATCCGCGTCGATATCAAGTCCGATGGCAAAGAGAACGACACCGAGCTAGTCACTCTGGCTAACGACGCCGAGGGATTCCACCTTTCGCCTTCGAACCGACGCGCGGCCATCGTGGCGCACGGCGAGATCTTCACCATCGCCACCGACCGCGGCGAAACGCAGCGCGTGACGGACACTCCCTGGAAGGAGCAGGACCCGCGCTGGGCTCCCAACGGCAAGTGGATCGCCTTCGTTTCCGACCGCACCGGCCGCGAGGAAGTCTTTCTATCCGACGAGCTAGGCAAAACCGTTAAGCAGATCAGCGACTTGGATTGCGATAAGTCGAACATTGTCTGGGCGCCCGATTCCAAGACGTTGCTGTACGCGGGTTCCGACCACAAACTCCGCCGCGTGGATGTAGACAGCGGTAAGACGGAGATACTCGTTACGAGTGATGCCAATAACATCGGCAATCCGCAGTTTTCGCCCGATGGCATGTGGATCTCTTATTCCAAGGCTGATAAGTTACTGCGCCAGCATGTGTGGGTGATGGAGCTAGCCAGCCGGCAGGAACATCAGATCGGCGGCGGAGACTTCCTCTCTTCCACCGGCGCCAAGTGGACGCCCGACGGCAAGAAGCTGCTATTCCTGGGCGGCGTTGGCGCGTCGGGCATGGCTTCCCTCGCGCGCTCCACTTCACAGCTGTACAGTGTGTCTCTCGTTCCAATAGATAAGGACCCCAACTCACTCGATATCGATACCGAAGCGCAGGCCGAAGCTGCGGCGGCCGAGAATGCCCCGGCGGGTCGGGGTGGACGCGGCGCCGCTGCCAATGCAGCCAATGTACAAGTGAAGATCGTTTGGGATGGGCTTGATCGGCGTGTCACTCAGCTGACCCGCATGCCCGGATCGGTCTCCATGGTGGTTCCGGCGCCCGATAGCCGTACCTACCTGTTCAGTGCCGCCGGCGGCGCCGCCGAAGAAGGCGCTGGACCCGGCGCGGGCGGCGGACCTGCAATGTACACCATCGCCGAGGACGGCACGCGCCTCACGCGTCTCAATACGACATCGACTGACGGCGCCGCCGGACGTGGACGCGGTGGACGGGGCGGCGGCGGTGGCGGACGGGGCGGTGGCGGCGAGCCGCAGTGGTCGCGCGATGGCCGCAGCATTTATTATTTGCAAGGCGGCAGCATTTACACATTGGCCATCGGCGGTGGCGGCGCGGATACTGGAGCGCCGGCGTCGACTGCGGCGGCTGGCGGACGCGGCGGCGGGCGAGGGGGACGCGGCGGCGGTGGTGCAGCGGCAGCCGCTGCTACGACTACGGCCACAGGCGGCGGACCGAGGCGCATCGATTTCTCCGTGCGCATGGTGATCGATATAGCCGCGGAGCGGCGTCAGGTCTTTGAAGAAGCCTGGCGCGTGATGAAGAACCGCTACTACGACGCCAAGATGCACGGCACGAACTGGGCCGCGGCCAAGGACAAGTACGAGGCTCTGCTCGGTAACATCGCCGATTCCGAAGAGCTCGACAACGTGGTTATGGAGATGATCGGCGAAATCAACTCCTCGCACACTGGCATGTCCGGCGGCGGCCGGTTGCCCGGAGAAGAGAATGCCATCGAGCGGATTCAGACGCGTTATCCCGGCTTCGACATGGCGCCCGATGCGTCGGGATACTACAAGGTGTCTTATATCTATCGCAAAGGTCCGGCCGATCACGATTACGTCAAGCTATCCGCCGGCAACTACATTCTGGCGGTGAACGGCAAAGAGCTGAAGACCACCGAGAATTACTGGAAGCTCTTCAACATTCTTCCCGAGAAGAAATTCGAATTCGTGGTGAACTCCAAGCCATCCATGGATGGCTCGTGGACCATCAACCTTGAGCCTCTCACCAATGCGGCGCAGAGCGATTTGGAGTACGCGCGCTGGGTGGACGATCGCGCCGGGATGGTGAACAAGCTCTCGGGCGGCGAAATCGGCTACCTGCACATCAAGGCGATGGATGCGCCGTCGCTGGCGAAATTCCAGCGCGACTTACTGGATAACCAGGACAAGAAGGCGCTCATCATCGACGAGCGGTTCAACGGCGGAGGCGGAATCGATCAGGAATTGCTGGAGATTCTGAACCAGCGCAAACCTTATCAATCGTCGCGCGGCCGCGATTCGCTGGTTGTCACTCGGCCTTCGCAAGCGTACTTCGGACCCATGGTGGTGTTGCAGAATGAGCGCTCCGCCAGCGACGCCGAAATGTTCCCCGATGGCTTCCGCACTCTGGGTCTCGGCAAGCTGGTAGGTATGCCGACGATGGGCGCCGTCATTGGCACGGGATCGTTCACCCTGATGGATGGCTCGACGTTGCGCACGCCCGGCGCGGCCGTGACCACCGCTCGCGGCGAGGATATGGAGAACTATAGCGTAGCGCCCGACTACCTTGTCGACAACACGCCGCCCGATTTCCTGACTCAGCACGACCGGCAGGTAGAGAAGGCCGTTGAAGTCCTGAAAGGCGAGATGAAGTAGGAAGCGATGCGGCTGACAGGCCAGGAGGCCTGTCTTACATGTACGCCGGGATCTTGATTCCGAGGATCCCGGCCGTCTTCTCCAACTGGCGCCGGAAGAAGTCGGTCATCCACAGCAGGAAGACTCTCTTTTCCCGGTCCTGTTCCTGCAACACCGGATACCGATGATAGAAGTTGTTGAACGCCTGCGCCAGTTGAAACGCATACTTCGCCATGTGCGCGGGCTCGCCCGCGGTGACCGCGCGCTCCAGGGCGGAATCGGCTTTCGAGGCCGCCAGCAGCATCTGCCACGAATCTTCCGCCGCGAGTTGGCGCGCCATGGCATCGGCATTTAGCTCCGCCGCGAAATCGGGCAGTTCGTCTCCACGCTCTTCCAGCTTGCGCAGAATGTTGCGTGCCCGCACGGCGGCATATTGCACGTAGGGGCCGGTTTCGCCTTCGAAGCTGAGCGCTTCCTGAAGGTCGAATGCGATCACCGAATTGCGCGTGAACTTCAGCAGGAAATACCGCAGCGCGCCGATGGCGATCTGCGATGCGATGGCGATCTGCTCTTCGAGCGGCGCTTCGGAGTGCCGCGACGAGACCTCTTCCATAGCCTTCGAGATCAGGCTGTCCATCAGATCGTCGGCCTTCACGCCGAGGCCTTTGCGGCCCGAGACTTCGACATACGGCTTCTTGCGATCTTCCTCCGAAAGCGGAATGCCCAGGTCCGCGCAGCAGCGCGGGGAAAGCGCCACCATCTCGTACGAGAAGTGTATCGAGCGGTCCGCCTGACTGTTGTAGCCAAGCCCGCGCAGCCCGGCCACAACCACATCCTGCAGATAGGATTGCCGGGCGTCGATCACGTTGTAGACCTGCGCGCCATGCCCGAACTGGTGGCCGGAATCGTTGGGAATGTCAGTGGTCACATACAAGGTGCGGCCGTCGGCATACGTCTGCAATGGAGTGTAGTAGAAATCCTTGCCGAGCAATCCGAACTTCCAAAGCTGGTAGGCGATGTCTTTGCCGACATACGTCACGGTTCCGTCCGAGCGCACGATCACCTTGCCTTCTTCCGAGAGGCCCGGCATCACCCAGCAGCCGGCGTTCTTACCTTCGCGCTCGAAGTAGATCGCCTCGCGCTCTTTGAGTAACTCGAAAGCCGATGCCCAGAAGTTCAGATGCAGAATCTCGCTCTCGCGCGGCAGCAGGTCGTACTCCACGTCGAGCCGCAGCATGGTGGCGAGGTGCGCTTTCACAATCGCGTCGGCCACCAGATGCGCCAGTTCCGCCACGTCGCCTTCGCCGGATTCGATCGCATGCAGCGTCGCGCTGCGGTCTTTCAACAGTTCCTTGTTCTCGCCGTACTCGGCCGAGATGCGCGCATAGAGATCCCAACAGTAGTAGTCGAAGCGCACGGCCGGGTCTGCAATGAGCGCCCGCACGTCCGCCGGCGTCTTGCCTTCTTTGAGGAACCCCACCACCACGTCGGCCACCTGCACGCCGGTGTTATCGATGTAGTTCTGCACTTCGACATTCTCGCCGCGCGCGCGCAGCATGCGCACGAACGCGTCGCCGAGCGTCGCATTGCGCAGGTGGCCGATGTGCGCGGCTTTATTCGGATTGATGTTAGTGTGCTCGACGATGATCTTTTCGCCCGATCCCGCCGCTTGCGCGGCGTCCCCTTGCAGCAGCGCCGCGCCGTATGCGCCGCGGTGGAGCCGGATGTTGATATATCCGTTGCCCGCCACTTCCATCGCCGCGACGCCTTCGATCGATCCCAGATCTTCCACCAACTCGGCGGCGATCTTCTTAGGCGCCTGTCTGAGCAGCTTGGCCAACTGGAACGCCGCGGGCACGGCCATCTCGCCGAAATCGCTCTGCCGCGGCTGCTCGATCGCGATGGGCAAATCCACGCCGTAGCGCGCTTGAATGTGCGCACGGAAGGCGCTCGAAACCTGCTTTTCAATGGAATGAAACACGGAAATCCGAGTATAGCAGCGCGGCTCGAAGACCGAGCGCTCGGAGCGGCTCGGCAACAGCGCAGGCCATGGGCCGCGCCACTAAATCTCGTACTCGGGGCGCTTGGAGCGGCCGAGGGCGATGTGGTTCCATAAACGCTCGTGCACGAAATACAGGCCAATCTTGAGCACCATGTCTAAGATCCCTAACTCCCCCGAGAGCGCCACCTTGCGGGTTAATATGAAGGCCACCAGGGCCGTGGTTGTGGAACCTAGCACGCGATAGCTCACGGCCTTGGCAATGCTGCGGGACTTTGACTCCATCTGGGACTCCATGGGCGCCAATCCATATTCTACTAAATCCCGATAGGCATTTGGATGATTTAGCGGGCACGCATCGCATGGAGGTATCCGCGAAATTGCTGGGGATTGCATCGCTACTTCACCTTGATCGCGAAAATCGTCTGGTCGTCAAATGCGGTGGTGTTGTATTTGTCGAGATCCTTGAAAATGGCGGCGATCAAATCCACCGCCGATTTGCCGCTATTGGCGCGCACGGCCTGCGCGAGCCGTCCACGTCCGTATTCGTGGCCGTCGGCGCTCAGATGGTCCGAAATGCCGTCCGAGTAGAGCACCACGATATCGCCCGGCTGCGCCTGGAATTCCACTTCCTCATACTCCCGCGATTCGAGCAGGCCCAGCGGCACGCCCTCCACGCGGATCTTCAAAACTTCGCCGTTGCGGCAGATCATGGGAGGCAGCGAACCGGCGTTGGCCATCACCATGAGGCGCGTCTTGGGGTTCCACAGCAGCACCAGCAGAGAGACGTAGCGGGCTTCCACCTTGCGCTCAATCAGCGCTTCGTTCAACGCGCGCATCCAGCCCGCGGGACGCCGGGGGCGGCGCGCCAGAATGCGCAAGAGGCCGCTCATCAGGCCGCCGTAGAGGGCCGCGGCTGCGCCTTTGCCGCTGACGTCGCCGAAGGCTATCGCGGTCTGGCCGTCGGGCTGCTCGAAGATGTCGTAGATGTCGCCGGAGATTCCGCGCGCCGGGCGCAGGCGGACGGCCGCATCCAGGCCCTCGATTTCCGGCTCCGCGTCGGGCAGCAGCACGCTCTGCAGCTCGCGCGCGGCCCTGAGATCTTCGTCCATGAGCCGCTCGCGCTGCGTCAGCTCCTGGTACAGGCGCGCGTTTTCGACGCTGCTGGCTACCTGTGGCGCGAGCAGCGTGAGGGTGCGGACGTGATCGTCGGTGAAGAAGCCGACGCGTTCGCTTTCGAGATCCATCACGCCTACGACGCGGTCTTGCACGATCAGCGGCAGGGCAAGTTCGGAGCGGATGTCGGGATGCGATGCGATGTAGCGCGGGTCTTTGGCGGTATCGTCGACGCGAACTACCTGGCGCGATTCGGCCGCGGCGCCGGTGATTCCCTTGCCAATCGGAATGTTATCGACGTTGACGCGCTGGTCATAGCGGATGCTGAACAAATGCTTCAACGCTTTCCCGCCGTGATCCACCAGCAGGATACTGAACGCGTCGTAGTTGATCAGCTCGCGCATGGTCTCGATGATCTTCGGCAGCAGCTCATTCAAATCGAGAATGGAGGAAAACTCGCGCGAGATATGCGCCAGAGTCTTGAGCGTGCGATTCTGGCGCTCCACGCGCAAGTAGAGCCGCGCGTTGTCGATGGCGACCGCCACGCGCGCGGCGATCAGGCGGAGCAGCGTGCGGTCGTATTCGGAGTAGGCGTCGACGCGCGCGGATTGCAGATCGATCACGCCCACCAGCTTGCCGCGAGCGGTCATGGGTACGGCTAACTCGGTGCGTACGGCATCCACGGTATTCAGATAGCGCCGGTCCTGGCGCACGTCACCCACGAGCACCGGCTCGCGCCGCGCGGCGGCGGCGCCGGTGACGCCTTCGCCGAGCGGAATGGAGAGATTGCGGACAACGTCTTCACGATGGCCGACGCTATAGCGGATGCGCAGATCGCGGCGCCTGTCGTTGTAAAGCAGGATGGCGAAAAGGTCGTATGGCAATACGCGATGCACGATTTCAGCGACGTTGCCGAGGAGTTGATCGAGATCGAGCGTCTGGGACGTGGCGGCCGACACTTCGAGCAGAAAGTCGAGAAGCTCAGACCTCTCGCGGAAACGGACCGGCCCTTTGCGGGTGGCTTGCATGATTATACTCGCCGCTTGCGGCTGGCGCGCGGCGTTGTCTGGATTGGCGTTGTTTGAAGCAATTCAGGCAGCGGTGGCCTCGACAATCTTGACGCTGGCGCTGGCGCCGATGCGGGTTGCGCCGGCGGCGGTCATGGCGCGCAGATCGTCCAGCGTGCGAACGCCGCCAGACGCTTTGACGCCCATTTCGGGACCGACCGCGGCGCGCATCAAAGCGATGTCGTGCGCGGTGGCGCCGCCGGTGCTGAAGCCGGTGGAGGTCTTGACGAAATCGGCGCCGGCCTGCTTGGCGAGCTGGCAGGCAAGCACCTTCTCCTCGTCCTTCAGCAGCGAAGTTTCGATAATCACTTTCACGATGGCGCGGCCCTGGTGCGAGGCGCGCACCACCTGCTCGATATCGAAGCGTACCGCGTCCCGATCGCCCGAGCGGAGCGCGCCGATGTTGATGACCATGTCGATTTCCTGCGCGCCATCGCGGACGGCGGCGGCGGTTTCGGCGACCTTCGACTCGGTGCTGGTGGCGCCGAGCGGAAACCCGACCACGGTGCAGACCTTGACAGGCGAGCCGGCAAGCTCGGCGCGCACCAGCGGGACCCAATACGGGTTGACGCAGACGCTGGCGAAACTATACTGGCGCGCTTCCCGGCACACTTTCACGATTTCGTCGCGCGTGGCATCGGCCTTCAAGACGGTGTGATCGATGAGCGCGGCGATGGCCGGATCGATTTTGGTCAACCGGTCGCTGGCGGAAACGCGGTCGGCGCCAGCGGCGATAATCTGTTTGGTGTTGCGCGCGCAGGTTTGTGGGCAGCGCTGCTGGCAACCGGGGCAGACCTGATCGGGCAGATTGAGACCCTCGCCCTTATTTTGGCAGGCGGAAGCGCCTGCCCCACGTTGTTGGGGCGCACCCACGCGGGCGAGGATTTCCTCGCCGATCTGCGCCACTAAAATATCGAGCTCCGCTTGCGTCACGAGGAGGCCTTCTTGAGGTACTGCCGCTCAATATCGAGGATCTTCTGCACCCTGGCCTTATGACGTCCGCCGGCGAAAGGCGTGGCGATCCAGGTCCGCAGCACGTCTTCGGCCTGACTCTGGGTCAAGAGACGGGCGCCGAGAGTAAGCACATTAGAATCATTGTGTTCCCGGCTGTTTTTCGCTGAAGCTCTATCATAACATAGCGCCGCGCGGATACCCGGCACCTTGTTGGCGGCCATGGACGAACCGATACCGGCGCCATCGATGGCGATGCCGCGCGTGGCGGCGCCGGAGACGACCAATTGGGCGACGGCGAGAGCGATATCGGGATAATCGGCGGGCTTTTCCTCGTAGACGCCGACGTCGCGGGCTTCGAGGCCGAGGCTCTCGATGAGGGGCTTGAGGGCTTCCTTGAGACGGAAGCCGCCATGATCGGCGCCGATGGCGATGGTCTTGTCCGGAGCGGCGATGGTGACGATCTGATCTTCGGGAAGCTCGACGATGCGCACGCCGCGCGCGGCGGCGGTTTCGCGCGCCGAGGGCGTCACGATGCTGCCCAGCGGAATGCGGAGATCGCCGGTGGGCGGAATGTCCGAAGCGGTGACGACGCGTTTCATGGGGGCGCGGGTAACGACCATTGTAATGGGATTGGCGGGTCGGAAACGACAGGCCGGGAGGCCTGTCCCACAAATGGGACTGGGGTCGTTTGGTAATCGAGGGTTGAGAGGGCTGGGGCAAGGATTGGCCGGCGGTTTGGGACTGAACGCGGAGGCTTTGCGTTGGCAATGGGCGATTTGCGGCAGAGTGATTGAATGGAGGTCGAAGACGCCCGGCCAGAGGTTTTGCGGACATTAGCGAAGAATGTGGGCCGCAGAGGCGGGGCGCAGTGTTCGAAAGCGGGACGAGGGCCTTTTGGAGCGTCGGCGGTGGAATGTGAGAGTGGAGTGTTATCGGGTGAAGTCATGCCGCTAATACCAAGTTACTACGGTGGCTGCTGATTGTTGGAGTAAGTTGAGGGTAAGTTGATGTAACTGGAGGGGAGAAAGATTTGTTATATTTGGTGACCGGGATTGGAAGTGGAAACGAGACCGGCGGTCACAGAGGAGCGCGGGGGTAATCAGGCTGATGAGGAGACAGAAGTTCAACTTCAGATTGTGTAAGGAACGCTCGTGCACCGTTGCGCGCGCCAAGGTCGAAATAGGTGCGATGGCCAATCTCTAAGGGGTTGGCCTTTTGCCTGGCCGCATCCTGGAAGACGCCGAGCACTGCCTGACTCTCGATTTTGGTATCGGTCACTAGCAGAACGTCGGGGGCGTCGGTTGGCATTCCAGAGGCTTTGAATGCTCATTGTACCGTGAGGTGGCCGGGCGTCTGTGTCGGCCGTTTTGCAAGAGTGTGCGGATTTTTTTCAAAGCGAAGAGCGGGACCAGGGGGGTCCGCCCTACTACTTACCCTGCGAATAGTCGCTTACCTTGTAATCTGCCGGCGCTTCGAACAAGGAATGCGCGGGCTCGGCGCGGCTCACATTCGTCAACTTAGTCACGGTCTCACCGTTGCGCGGGTCGGAACGCTTAGTCAGGATATTCATCTGCAGATCGGGCGAATACCAGCGCTCCGTCACCACTTGAATCGGTAAATCGTTGCCCATCTGGCCAGCCGGTATGGTTACCGTAACCCGCGTGCCATCGGCCGGAAGGCCCTCTATAGTCTGGCGTCCTAACGACTCCGTTTTGGCGTCTTGCTCCTGGCGGTTTCCGCCGCGAAAGGCTCCGTTCGGCGGAGGACCGGAACGCCCGCCGCGGCCTCTTGGCATCACGGCTGATTTCGTCGCGGTATGGTTCTTCGGATTCAGTGCGTAATTCACGCCGGCTACCGGATCGTCGATGAAAATCGCCTGCGCGTTCCCCGAAGGCGAACCCAGTGCCCCCAGCCCGCTCAACGACTGTTCCCGCCGCGTGCGTCCCTCACTGTCGCGAACCATGTGAGCCGTGGCCGTCTGGTGAATGTGGTTGCCGTCGCCCAGCGTCTGCGTGGTCTCGGCGATCAAATCCCCCGTAAACGGCGCGTTCTTGACCACGCGTCCCGGCATTCCCGGTTCCGCTCCCAGAAAGCGCGCGCCCGGTCCGCCATCCGGACCGAACCATCCGCGCCCGCGTCCCGGAGGCGGCGGACCCTGAGCCCAGGCGCCCATTGCCAAAACTGCCAGGCCAATCGCTGTCGCGATCCCTGTCTTGATCGATGCCGCGGCCATTAGTAAGTCCCCGGCTCATCGGCAAACCGCACCGCGCGCGCCAAGCCATCCGGCCCGAGCATGACCTCAGCCTCGACCCGCTCGGAAACCCGCTCCGGACTCACGTCCAGACCGACCACCAGCATCGCCGACCGCGGAAGCTCCATCCGCACCACATGCACGTCGTCGTTGGGACCTACCCGCTCCGCGTTGGGCAGCGGAATGAAGCCGTCGTCGTCGGATCCATCGTCCGCCAGTGACGCTAACTCGACTTGCGCCGCCGGAGCATGGTGCGCCGCCGGTGGAGCCACGGGGCGCCGCGGAGCCACCCATACGGCTACCGCAAGTACAGCTGCCGCAACCGCAGCCAGGGAGAATACGGGCAGCATTCGCATCCGCGCCAGACGCGGGCCGGCGGGAGTCATCTGATTGCGGAACGCCTCGATGAGGTTCGCTTCCACCCGCGGCGGCGCAGCCACGGCGCGCCAATCGTGCGCCATGATTCGCAGCCCCGACGCCAACCGCCGCTGCTGTTCGATGAGCCCGGCGCATTGCGGGCATTGCTTTAGATGCTCGTGCTCGTGTTCGTTCTGCAGGCCGCCGCCGGCAGCAAGCTCCGGCATTTCGTTCCAAAATTCCGCGCAGTTCATATTGCACACCTCACCGGCTTGAATGAGCCTACCGGCTTAGGACGCTCCTTGTTCAACTTCTCGAGCAACAACGCCCGCGCACGATGCAACCGGGAACGCACCGTGCCAATAGGGCAGCCGAGCGCCGCTGCGGCGTCGGCGTAATCCACTTCTTCCAAATCGCAAAGCACCACTACTTCGCGATACCGCCGCGGCAAGGCCGCTACGGCGCGGCGCAACGCTTCAATTCCCTCGCGATGCGTCAGATCGGCCAGGGTATCGTCGCTGACCGCCAATTCCGGCAGGGCGGCGTCCTCGGCGTCCGATTCCAGAGGCACATCCACGCGGCCCCGCTCCATTTGCCGCAGCGCCAGCTTGCGGGCGATACCGAACAGGTAGCCGGAAAGCGACCCGCGCTCGGGATTGAATCCGCACTCGCCGCGGAGCAGCGCCAGAAACACTTCTTGCGTGATATCCTCGGCAACCCCCGCCGAGCCGCTCATTTGCAGCGCGAAGCGGTATAGCGCGGCCTGCCGCTTCCTGTAGAGAGCGAGAAACGCAGCCTCGTCTCCGCGCCGCAACCGTATCAGGAGATCTTCGTCGGTTTCCTGGCGTATCGCCTTCATCGATCTATCTTTAGATTCCTGCGCGGGCCGAAAAAGTTCCATTAATTAGCCGCATCAACCACTTAGCGCATTTCCGAAGCATAGTCAAGTGTTTTTATTTAGCAAATTTAGTACTTTACGTTTAGTACTACCTGAACTATGATGAATAGTACGATGGCAGCATTTGGGTACGAAATGGCCCCAGGGCCCGATGTAAACGAAATTGCCGCGATGCAAAAGCGGCTGGCCGATCTGGAGGAGGAACTCCGGCAAGCCAAGCGTTCCGCCGAGCAACGCTTTATTTCCCTCGCCGACGCGTCTCCCGCCATGATCTGGATGGCTGGAACGGACGCGCTTCACTGGTATTTTAACCCAGCATGGCTCGAGTTCCGGGGCCGTACGCTGGAAGACGAGGCCGGCAACGGCTGGACCGAAGGTCTGCACCAGGACGACCGCGACCTGTGCCTCGAAACCTATTTGAAATCGTTCAGCGCCCGCCAGCGCTTCCGCATGCAGTACCGGATGCGCTCGAAGTCGAACGAATTCTGCTGGATTGAAAACGTCGGGTCCCCGGTCTACAGCGAAACCAACGAGTTTGCAGGCTTTCTGGGTTCGGCGTGGGATGTGAGCGGCCGCAAACCGAGCTACTTCACTCCCGACGATCAATCCGTGCGCATGGTTTTCTCACTGACGGAACGCGAGCGCCAGGTGCTGGTGCTGATCGCCTATGGCAAATCGACCAAGGAAGCCGCCGCGCATCTGGGCATCAGTTACAAAACTGCCGATTCGCACCGCAGCCGCATCCTGGAGAAACTGGGGGTCCACGAGACCGCCAGCATGGTTCGCTATGCAATCCGCGCCGGTTTAGTGGCGCCGTAGTCGCATAACGAGCCGCATCACGAGCCGCATAACGGCGGCGTGGCGAGCCGCCATGCATGGGCTTACGCGTTTTCGGGGCGAAGCCCATGTTACAGTCGGAGCAAGGGGTCGCTCGCCTGTGTCGCTTGTCACCAAGCCTGCGATTAGTACGACTGCAAGCGCCGTTCAAGAAGCGCGGCATCTGGCGATGCCTATTGTGGCTTTCGCCGCCGTGATCGCGATTCTGTACTTCGGCCGCGTGTTTTTCATCACGGCGATTGTCGCCACCACCATCGCATTCATCCTGGAGCCGTTCGTGGCGCTGCTGGTGCGCGCGCGTTTTCCGCGTCCGCTGGCAAGCGTGGTGGTGTGCACGGTCGCGCTGGCATTCCTATATGTGATCGCCATGGCGGCGTATACGCAGTTGATTGCGATCTACGCGGATATGCCCAAATATGGGGAGCGCATCGGCGCGATTGTGGACGGCATTCAGCAGCGGGTGACGAACCTGGAAGACCAGACCTATCGCATGGTGGTGCCGGCGCGGCAGCGGGAGTTGCTGGCCCAGGCACAGGCGGACGCGCTCAAGCAGGCGCAGAAAGCGCCGAAGCGCAAATCGGCGGCGCAGCCCGCAGCGCCCCTATTGACGCCGGCGCCGGGAGTGATTCCGGAGGTGCGCATCCACCCGGAAAGCAGCCTGCTGGGGGAGTATCTGTCATCGCGGCTGAGCGACTTCTACCAGGTGCTGCTGATGATGTCGTTCATTCCCTTTCTGGTGTACTTCATGCTGAGCTGGCGCGACCATCTGAATCGCAGCTTCCTGCAATTTTTTCACGGCGAAGACCGGCTGGTGGCGGCGCGCAGCATGGAAGGCATTGCGGCGATGGTGCGCGCCTTCGTGGTGGGGAATTTTCTGCTGGGACTGTTGATGGCGGCGATCAGCTCGGCGATGTTTTGGATGATGGGCCTGCCGTATCCGATGTTGGTGGGGCCGCTGAGCGGCTTCCTGAGCCTGGTGCCGTATGTGGGCATGCCGTTGGCGCTGATTCCGGCGCTGTTCGCGGCGCTGGGGCTCAATCGGGTGCCGGTGTATTTGCTGGTGGTGCTGGCGGTGGCGATGCTGCACCTGATCGCGATGAACCTGCTGTATCCGAAGGTGGTGGGATCGCGGGTTCACTTGAATCCGCTGGTGGTGACGTTCTCGCTGATGCTGTGGGGATTTTTGTGGGACGCGCCGGGTTTGCTGCTGGCGATTCCGCTGACGGCTGCGTTGAAGGCGGTTTGCGATAACGTGAAGACGCTGCGGCCGATCGGTAAGTTTTTGGGGGATTGAGCGGGACAGGGCTCCCGGCCTGTCAGTGCGGGCAACGCGCCTTCGGCGTGGACAGGCCGGGAGGCCTGTCCTACATATGCCTTGACATTCTACACATCGCGGCGTATATGTAGAATAACCAGGCATCAGGCATGTTCGAATTCCTTCGCAGATATCGCCGGGAGCGGCAACTCGAGGCTGAGATCCAGTTCCATCTGGACCGCATGGCGCAGGAGCACGTCGGCCGCGGCATCGCTCCGCAAGAGGCGCGGCGCCGCGCGCGCATCGAATTCGGCGGAATCGAGCAGATCAAGGAAGAGTGCCGCGACGTCCGCGGCCTTCGCTGGCTCCGCGACGCCATCGGCGATTTGCGTTATACGCTGCGCACCTTGCGCAAGAGTCCGGGCTTTGCCGCGGCGGCGCTGCTGTGCCTGGCCCTCGGAATCGGCGCGAATACGGCGGTGTTCAGCCTGCTCGACGCGGCGCTGCTGCGCGCGCTGCCGGTCAACGATCCGCAGCGGCTGGCGTTGATTCAAAGCGCTAGCGAGGGAGAGGCCATCGACGCGTTTTCGTATCCGCAATATACGTATTTGCGCGAACACGCGCGCACTATGGACGTCATTGCATACGGCAGCATCGCGCTGAATCTGAGTTCCGGAGCCTGGGCGGTTGCGCCGGCCGGCAAACTGGTTTCCGACAATTATTTCCGGGTCCTGGGCGTACGGCCGGCGGTGGGCCGCATGCTGGCGGCAGGCGATGAAAATGTCGCGGTGATCGGCCACGCCTTTTGGGAAAGCCGGTTCGGCGGCGACCCCGCGATTGTCGGGCGCGCGGCGAATCTCAACGGCGTAGCGTTCACCATTGTGGGCGTGACGCCTGAGCGGTTCTTTGGCGCCGAAGTGGGCACGGCGCCCGATGTCTACATTCCCCTGATCATGTTCGACCGGCTGCAACAGGGGGCGCCGCGGCTTCCGATGATCAACAGTTTCTGGCTGAGCCTGATGGCGAGGCTGCATACGGGCGCTACTTTGCAGAGAGCGTCCGCCGAAGCGGAAGTGCTCTATCAGGAAGCGGCATCCGGGTCGACGCGCGACCTGCCGGCCGATCATCCGCTGGTGCAATACTTCCGCCGCATGCAGGTGAGCCTGGCTGCAGGCGACAAGGGGGTTGGCGATGTCCGCGCGCAATTCGGCAAACCGCTCACGGTGCTGATGGCAGTGGTGGCGCTGGTGTTATCGATCGCATGCGCCAACCTGGCCGGCCTGCTGCTGGCTCGCGCCACGGCGCGGCAGAGGGAAATTGCCGTCAGACTCGCACTCGGCGCGGGGCGCGGCCGTTTAGTGCGGCAGTTGCTCACCGAGAGTATGGCGCTGGCTTTGGCGGGCGGAGCGTTGGGGCTGCTGGTGGCGTCCTGGAGCGCGGCCGCGCTGGTGAAATTTCTCGACCGGACCACGCTCGATGTGGCGCTCGATCTGCGCGCGATCGCCTTCGCCTTCGGCGCCTCGGTAGTCACGGGCCTGCTGTTTGGCGCCGCCCCGGCCTTAAAAGCGGCGCGTCAGAGCGTCGGCGCGTCGTTGAAGGGCGGACCCGCACGCGGCAGTCGGGGACGAGTTTTCGAACTGCGGTATCTGCTGGTCTCCGGGCAGGTGGCGCTCTCGCTGACGCTGGTGGTTGGCGCCGGATTATTTCTTCGCACGCTGGCGAATCTCAAGGATATCGATACCGGCTTCCATGCCGATCGCGTCCTGATCGCTTCTTTCAATCCGGGCCTGAGCCGCTATAGCGAGCAGCGGGCGCGCGATTTCTACGCAGGGTTGATGGAGCGCGTCGCTGCGCTGCCGGGCGTCGAGACTGTGAGCATGGCCGACCAGCCATTGCTGGCTGGCGCGATGTATGAGGGCGTGGTGGTGGAGGGAGAGACCGGCGCAGAGACCGGCGGCAAGACCGCCGGCGCTACCACCGCCGGCGCTACCGGCGCGACCGGCAGTGTGGCTGCTATCAAGGCAGTGACTCCAAGGTTCTTCGAGACCATGGGGATTCCGTTGCGGCTCGGCCGCGATTTCTCGTCGCAGGACTTACCGGGCGCGCCGAAGGTGGCCATTGTCAACGAGCGATTCGTGCGTCAGTTTTTCGGAGGTCGGAATCCTATCGGCAAACACGTTGGAGTCGGCGGTAAGACAGCCGATTTGGAAGTGGCGGGAGTTATCGGCGATACCAAATACCGGAATCTGCGCGGCGCGCCGCCGGCCACGGTGTATCTGCCCATCGATCAGTTAGATCTCAAAGGGCGGCCGGGGTCGATGCCGAGAACGCTGCATGTGCGCACCAGCGCCGACCTTGAGAGTATGGCGACGTTGATCGAGCAACAGGCGCGCGCGCTGGACCGGAATCTGCCCATTACCACAGTAAGTGCGTTTGCCAAGATCATCGACGCGCAGTTAGTGCGTGAGCGGCTGATTGCCACCTTGTCGGGCTTCTTCGGCGCAGTGGCAATGCTGCTCGCCTGCTTCGGTCTATACGGCGTAATGGCGTACAGCGTGCAACGGCGGACTGGCGAAATCGGGATCAGGATTGCGCTAGGCGCCGCGGGCGGCACAGTGACCCGGATGGTGATGCGCGACTCGCTCGCGATGGTCCTGGCCGGGGTTGCGGCCGGGGTTCCGATGGCGCTCTGGCTTTCGAAGCTGGTTAAGAGCTTGCTGTTCGGCGTGGAACCCGGCGATGCGTCGGTTCTGGCCGCGGCCACGCTGCTGCTGGTCGCGGTGGCGGCGCTCGCGGCGTATTTGCCGGCGCGCCGTGCGGCGCGAATCGAACCTACGGTGGCGCTGAGATACGAGTGAGTGAGTAACTATGGCTTCCGATAAATCCGACTTACTGCAAGGCACCCTGGACATGTTAGTCCTGAAAATTGTCGCGCTGGAACCAGTTCACGGCTATGGCATCGCGCAGCGCATCCAGCAAATCTCGCGTGACGTGTTACAGGTGCAACAGGGATCGCTCTATCCCGCGCTCCACCGGCTCGAAAAGCGCGGATGGTTGAAAGCGGACTGGCGCGAATCCGAAACCGGCCGCGAGGCGAAGTTCTATTCGTTGACGCGCGTGGGGCGCAAGCAGCTCGAAGCCGAAACGGAGAATTGGGACCGGCTGGCGGGCGCCGTGGCGCTGATCATGAAGACCGCGGAATAGGAGACTCGCGGGGCTTCGCGCCGGGGCCGAAGAAGCCGCCTGAAAGGCGGCTGCAGGCAGGATTGCCTGCCCCACATAGCACATGGCTTGTAGTAGTACAGCTTGTAGTAGTAGAGGAGGTGCTGTGTTCTTCCGTAAGAGACGTTCGGAACCGCGATTCGAGTCCGAGATCGAGTATCACTTGGACCGCGCGGCGCAGAGCTACATCGCGCACGGGATGGATCCGCGCGAAGCCCAACGCCGCGCGCGTTTGGATTTCGGCGGCGCGGCGCAAATTGAGGAAGACTTGCGCGATGTGCATCGTCCGCGCTGGTTGGCCGATTTGCGCCAGGACCTTGTCTACGCCGCCCGCACTCTGCGCCGCAGCCCGGGGTTTCTGATGTGCGCGGTGGCAACGCTCGCTTTGGGAATTGGCGCGAACACCGCCATCTTCAGCTTGATCGACGCCGTGATGCTGCGCCCTCTGCCGGTACCCGATCCGTCGGGCCTGGTACAGATAGCGCGCTTATCGGACACAGGCACTCCTCGCGCGGTTTCCTATCCGCTCTTCGAGTATTTCCGCGCCCGGCTCTCATCCATCTCAGGAGCCTTCGTGGAGATGCCCCTGGTGAACACAATAACGCTAGGCGGCGTGGATGAGCAGATCTACGGCGATGCGGTCTCCGGCGAATACTACTCGGTTTTGGGTCTTGCCCCAGCGACGGGGCGTCTGCTCGGCCCGGAGGACGATGCCGGGCCTTCGCCGGTCGCGGTGATTAGCTATGCGTACTGGAAGCGCCGATTCGCGCTCGATCCCGCTGCGGTCGGCAAGAGTTTCATCGCCGGCGGAATCGTGCTCACCATTGTGGGAGTGGAGCCACCCGGCTTTTCCAGCATCTCGCACGGGCGTACAAGCGATTTCACCGTTCCGCTCTTCATGACCGAACAGATCAATGGAGGCAGCGCTCAGTGGCGCCAGCAGTGGGAGTCTAACATCCTCGCAATGATGGCGCGCCTGAAACCCGGCGTGACGGTGACGCGCGCGAGCGCGGAAGTGAACGCGATCTATGAACCCTGGCGCAACGATAAGTACGCCGCGATTCAAAGCGCGTTCACTCGCAACATGTTCTTGAAAGAGCACGCCGCCGCATTGCCCGCTGCCGCCGGATTGAACGGCCTGCGTTATGAGTTCTTCGAACCGCTGGCTGTCCTGATGTGCATTGTGGCGCTGGTGCTGTTGCTGGCGTGCGCTAATCTTTCCGGTCTGCTGCTGGCGCGCGCCGCATCCCGGCAGCGCGAGGTTTCCATCCGCCGCGCCCTGGGAGCGGGAAATGGCCGCCTGGTGCGGCAGTTCCTGGCGGAAAGCATGTTGCTGGGGGCACTCGGCGCCGTCGTAGGTTTTGTCTTGGCGCAGTGGTTCAGCAGAGCGTTGATCGCCATGATGACGAATGGCGACCAGCTCGATCTGGCGGTCTCGCCAGATTGGCGCATCCTCGCGTTTACCGGCGCCATCTCGCTGCTGGCTTGCATCGTCGCCGGCCTTGCGCCGGGCCTCAATGCCGGAAAAGCCAACGTCAATCCAGCGCTCAAGCAAGTTCGCAGCGGCAGCCATCGCCGGCTCGGGCGCGCGTTGGTGATTATGCAACTCTGCATTTCGATGACGCTGCTGATCGGCGCCAGCCTCTTCATCCGCACGCTAGTCAAGCTCTACAATGTCGATACTGGCGTTCGCACCGAGGGCGTATTTCTGTTCAACATAGCTACCAAAATACAGTTTCCGGCCGCCCGCGGCCTGGCGATCGAATCCGCGATTGTGGACCGCTTGCGGCAAATGCCCGGAGTTATTGCGGCAAGCGCCGCAGCTATGCCTCCCATCGCCGGCGGCCTTTGGGACCAGCGCGTGCAACTTGATGGTTACGTTTTCCGTCCCGGCGCCGACGATACCGCGGCTTTCAATGCTGTTGCGCCGAAAGTTTTTGCTGTCACCGGCACGCCGCTGCTGCTCGGCCGCGATTTCAATGAACGCGATGCTGCGGGAGCGAAACCGGTGGCGATCGTCAATCAGAGTTTCGTGCGCTCCTTCTTCGGCGGCCAGCCGCCTCTCGGCCGCCATGTGACATCGGCCAACCTCGTATACGAAATTGTCGGCGTTGTGGGCGATACGAGATACGAGAGCCTTCGCAAGGCGATGCCGAAGACCATGTTCATTCCCTTGTCGCAGCGGCAGGGCGGCCGGCCCACAGGTTACACGTACATGGCGCGTATCGACGGCGGCGACCCGATGCGTCTGGCGCCGCTGATGGAGCGCGCCATCTCGCAAGTCGATTCAGCCTTGCGCTTGCGCGACCCGCAAACATTTGCGGAAAGCGTGGACCGGTCCACGCTGAATGAGCGCATGATGGCCACGCTCGGCGGCTTCTTCGGATTGCTGGCGTTGATTGTGGCGTGTCTCGGCATCTTCGGGATCATGGCATTCCAGGTCTCGCGCCGCATCAACGAGCTCGGCGTGCGCATGGCCCTGGGAGCTACCAGAGTAAACATTGTCACGCTGGTACTGCGCGAAGTGGCGATGCTGCTGGTACCGGGATGCGCGGCGGGCTGTGTTGCCGCCCTGTGTCTTACGCGCTATGCCAAGAGCATGTTGTTCGGAGTGACGCCGACCGACCCGGTGGCGTTCGCGCTGGCCGCCTGTGCGCTGGCCGCCGCCAGTCTCGCGGCGGGATTCCTGCCGACGCTGCGAGCTTCACGCATCGACCCCATGACCGCGCTGCGTCACGAATAGGAGCCAACATGTTCAGCGCCTCGAACGGCAGTTGGCGATCCATGCCGGTGCGCGAGCGATGCTGCCGATACCAGGATGCGCGGCGGGTTGCAACGCCAGCAGGAAATCTCGGGATGTCGAGAGATCAGACTACCTATCTCGGTGACCGTTGCCATCGACTTCAAGTGTATGGCGGCGACCCCGTCAGACGACCCGGCGTCATGAATAACACATGTCGTGGCCCTTTCGAGCCATAAAGACATGAAACGTACCAGGCGCGCGATTTAGCAGTAACCTTTCCGTACCCGATGCGCGTCCCACTCTCAACGTGACTTCGCGCGTGAGCGTTCTCGCTGCGGCGGTATTTACGGGTTGGTCGGTAGCCGGCTGGAATGCCGCGGCGCAATCGATGCCGGTGTCTCCACAGGACACGGCGGCCGTTCCGAACGCGGTCGCGCAATTGCCATCCGCGCCTCCGCAGGACTTGGCGTCCGCCCCGGCGCCGGTCGAGACTGCGGCGGCTGTCATCCCGGCCCCCGTTGTCCCCGCGCCTGTGGTGGTTCCACTCAACGATCAGCGGATTGCGCTGGTGATTCCGGATTACCAAACTGTAGAGGATTCGTCCGTGCCGGTTGCACCAATGACCGCCCGCGAAAAGTGGCGTCTGGGCTGGAAAGAGACCATCGACCCGTTCAATATCGCCACCGCCGCCATGACTGCCGCATGGGCCCAACGTGGCAATCAGACTCCGAAGTACGGCGAAGGCTGGCCGAACTATGGCAGACGTTTCGGAGCGGCGATCGGCGATTTCGGCACGCAGAATCTCTTCAGCGCCGGGCTTTTCGCCGTCTTGACGCACGAGGACCCGCGCTACTTCCGCAAGGGTCCTGTCGCCCGAATCATCCCCCGCATCTGGTATTCCGTCACACGGTTGGCGATTTGCAGAAACGATTCCGGGCGTGAAACATTAAATGCCGCTAATTTTCTGGGAATGGGGTTGGGAATCGCGGCGTCCAATGTATACTATCCTTCATCAAGCCGGACCGGAACTGTAATGGCAGGCCGGGTTGAGACCAGTATGTTAGGTGGAATTACGGGCAATCTGATGTCCGAGTTCTGGCCGGACATACAAAAGAAGTTTTTCCGAAAGAAGTCTAAGTAACAAGCGAAAAGAAAGCGGATGAGCCTGGAAAAGCCTGGTTCCACCTGGCGAATTGCGCGTCGTGGTTTGGTCTGCGCGGCCTTGTGTCTTTACACCGTGTCCGCGAAAACACCCTCCGGAACGGCCATCGAAGCTCGTCTGCAAACGCCCATTTCCTCATACGCCGCGCGTGTGGGCATGCCGCTCGAAGCCATTGTCACTACGCCGGTATGCTCGACGGGCGAGGACGTGCTGCCGGAAGACGCGGTGGTGACGGGCGTGGTTTCGAAAGTTCACCGCGTAGGCCTGGGCCTGGTGCACGAGAGCGCCAGCATGGAGGTCGACTTCAACCAGTTGCGGTTGTCCGACGGCCGCACCTACCTCATTCATGCGCAACTGACCGCCATCGATAACGCCCGCGAGCGCGTGGATAGCCACGGCGAAATTCACGGCATCCGCGCCACCGCCACGCTGTCGAACCGCGTGGGTCAACATCTGGCCTTGCTGGCCCTGGGCCATCCGTTGGTGGCATTGCCGTTCTTTGCGATGCAAAGCGCTATGTTCCATTTCCCCGACCCGGAAATCGAGTTGCGCCGCGGCGCGGATTTTCATCTCGCTGTGCAGTTTCCCGAAGAGTTCGGGTCGGTGGTGAAGTGCACGCTGCCAGAAGAGATTCCCGAGCGGGAATGGGGCGATCTGCATACCCTGGTGAACCGCCTGCCCTACTGGTCCTATTCCGTGCGCCAGTCGCAGCCAATGGACTTGGTGAATCTGGTCTACGTCGGTTCCGCGGAAGAGATCAACCGTGCATTCTCCGCCGCGGGGTGGACTGGAGCGCAGCCGAATTCGAGGCGCGCCACCGTGAAGGTGATGCGGGCCATCGCGGAAGATCGCGGCTTGGCGGAAGCTCCCATGCGCATGCTGCTGCTGGATGGCGCCGAGCCGGACATGCAGCTTCAACAGAGCCTGGACACGTTTGCCAAGCGCGACCACCTGCGCATCTGGGCGCGCAGCGAACAAATCGACGGGCGGCAGGTCTGGGCCTCGTCGGCCACGCGCGATCTGGCGGCGGTTTTTGCGATGCATCCGTTCGGATTCACGCACCAGATTCAGGACGACGTGGACCTGGAGCGCGACCAGGTGGTTAGCGATCTTGCCTTCACCGGATGCGTCGATTCGATTTCGTACGTCGCGCGGCCGGAGACAGTGCGGACATCCGGCCAGGACTATCGCAAAGGCGTCATCACCGATTCGCGGGTCGCCGTGATAACTCTGAATTCCTGCGAAGAGCCGCGCAACGATCTCTCGGATATCGGCGAGATGCCGCAGCCCCGCAAGCTGGTCCGGTGGATTCGGCGCGTGACCCTGACCGTGCGTAACCATTATCTGCGCGACAATTGGGTGTGGCGCGGCGGTGAGGCGCTCCGGTTCACTTTGCATACGGTGCGCTCATGGCAGCAGGAGCGCAAGGATGAACAACTGGCGCGCGAGCTCGATGCAAAACTGGCTGCGCGGCCGGAGCTGCGGCAGGATTTCGCGGTTAAGTAAGATGCGGCTCTGCGCGTGGATGTTGGCTGCCAGCGCACTCGCATCGGCGGCCCCGCAGCAGGCGCAACTGCTTCGCCAAGGGTGGGCGATTCAATCGTCGACCGACGTGCGCGAAGGCGGCGCCGCGATCTCGGCCGCAGACTACAGATCAAATGGCTGGTATAACGCGGCGCTTCCCTCGACGGTGCTGGGCGCGCTGGTGCAGGACCACGTTTATCCCGACCCGTATGCGGGCATGAACCTGCGGCAGATTTCGGGAACATCGTATCCGATATCCTCCAATTTTTCGAATGCGCCGATGCCGCCGGATAGCCCATTCCGGCACTCGTGGTGGTACCGGACCACATTTTCAGTCCCTGCGGATTATAAGGGCCGCACTGTCTGGCTGGGCTTCGACGGCATCAACTTCCGCGCCAATGTATGGATGAATGGAAAGCAGATCGCATCGGCGGATCAGACCGCGGGGGCGTGGCGGCTCTTCGAGTTCGATGTCACGGCGGCGGCCAAACCGGGCGAGAACAACGCGCTGGCGGTGGAGATTTTTCCGCCGCAGCCGAATGACCTGGCCATCACATTCGTGGACTGGAATCCGCTGCCGCCGGATAAGGATATGGGACTCTGGCGCGAGGTCTATATCGCCGCCACCGGCCCGGTCGCCGTGCGTTTCCCTGCGGTATTCACCAAACTGAATACGCCTGCCAACGATCAAGCCCAGCTTACGGTGCGCTGCGAATTGCGCAATGCCTCGGCGCATGCGGCGGATGGCGCGCTGCGCGGCAAAATCGAAAACATCGAGTTTTCGCAGATGGTGCACCTGGCGCCGCATGAGACGCGGGTGGTGCATTTTACGGCGGCGGATCAGTACCCGCAGCTCAAGATCGCCAGGCCGCGCCTGTGGTGGCCGGCGCAGGTGGGCGAGCAGAATCTCTATCCGCTCGATCTCACTTTCGACATCGGCGGCAAGCCATCCGACCAGAGCCGTATTCAATTCGGGATCCGCGAGGTGACTTCCGAAGTTGACGCGCAGGGGCGCCGGCTGTTTCACATCAACGGAAAGAATATTCTGGTGCGCGGCGCGGGCTACACGTTCGACATGATGCTACGCACCTCGCCGGAGCGGCAGGAGGCGGAGCTGAGATACGTCCGCGACATGAACCTGAACGCGGTGCGCTTTGAGGGCAAGCTGGAAGACGACCATTTCCTGGAGCTGTGCGATCAATACGGCATCCTGGTGCTGGCCGGCTGGTGCTGCTGCGACCACTGGGAAAAGTGGCAGGACTGGAGCGCGGAAGACGAAGCTATCGCCGCCGCATCTTTGCGCGACCAGTTGCGGCGCATGGAGCGGCATCCGGCGCTGTTCGACTGGATGTATGGCAGCGACAATCCGCCGCCGCCCAAGATCGAGCAGATCTATCTCGACATCATCAAAGAGACGGAGTGGCCGAACCCCTACCATTCTTCGGCCACCGCGAAGCCCACCAAACTCGGCGGCCCGACCGGGGTGAAGATGACTGGACCCTACGAGTATGTCGCGCCCGAGTATTGGCTGCTCGATACCAAGTTCGGCGGCGCGCACGGCTTCAACACCGAGACTAGTCCGGGGCCATCGCCGCCGCCGGTGGAATCGATGAAACGCATGCTGCCCGAGGAGCACCAGTGGCCCATCGATTCGTGGTGGGACTATCATGCGGGCGGCGGCGCGTTCAAAGACATCCACGTTTTCGCCGAGGCGTTGAACGCCCGCTACGGCCCCTCATCCAGCCTGGAAGAGTTCGCCCGCAAGTCGCAGATGATGGCCTACGAGGGCCATCGCGCCATGTTCGAGGCGTACGGGCGAAATAAGTATACTGCTACGGGAGTGATCCAGTGGATGTTGAACAACGCCTGGCCGGGACTTATCTGGCACTTATACGATTGGTATCTGCGCCCTGGCGGATCTTACTTCGGCGCCAAGAAGGCGAATGAGCCTTTGCACGTGCAATACTCCTACGACGACCGCAGCATCGTGGTAGTCAATTCCTATTACAAGGCGTTTTCGGGAGTGAAGGTGCATGCGGCGGTCTATAACCTTGACATGACGGAGAAGTTCGCGCGCGACGCCACGGCCGATATCGCCGAAGACAGCGCCACGCGCGTTCTGACTCTGCCGGATATTACCGGACTCAGCGCGACTTATTTCGTGAGCCTGTCGCTTTCCGATAACTCGGGCGGGGCCGTGAGCCGCAATTTGTATTGGCTGTCCACTACGCCGGAGACACTCGATTGGGATAAGTCTACTTGGTATTACACGCCCACCAAAGCATTCGCCGATTATACGGCGCTGAATTCGCTGCCGCCGGTGACTTTGAAGTTGAATTCGGAAACCAGTCAGCGGGGCATAGACAGGGTAACTACGGTGTTTATCGAGAACCCTGGAACGGCGATCGCATTCGGCATACGGCTGAAGGCGACCAAGGGAGCCGATGGCGAGGAAGTGCTGCCGGTGCTGTGGGAAGACAACTACTTCGCGCTGCTGCCGGGCGAGCGGCGCACCGTGACTGCCACCTATCGCGCGAAGGACCTGGGCCGGACTACGGCGTTAGTGGAGGCGGAGGCTTGGAATTCCAAGAAGTAAGGCTTCGACGCTGAGACGCTGAGACGCGGAGTTAGCGCAGAGAAGACTTAGAGAATTGAGAGTGTTCTCTCTGCGTGGGCTCTGCGTCTCCGCGTCGAATCCGATCGCTCTCACCCCACCTGCAGCGCAATGCGGAAACTTGCGCCATTCACGGCCAACTGGTGCGGCTTGATCGTCACTCTGTCCGGATTGTCGAAGCTGATGGTGCGCGCAGCTCCTGCCTTCGCGTCCATCGGTCATCAGCACCGCCCGCAACAAGCTGCCAGGCCGTCGAAGTAGACCGTTTCGGTGACCGTACCGGAAACTGATGCGATAACGGATTTATTTTGCATCAAGCCGGCATTGTCAAGGAAAATTGTTCGGCTTCGTTCGGTTTACGAATCGCCTACCGCCAAGACGGCGCGTTTGCGCGCCTGAGTCTTAGATAGAATAGACCGCATGAGACGTTCCTCTCTGTTGATGCTCGCAGCGTCGTTCTCCGGCGTTGGTTCACTGCACGCACAAACTACCAACCCGCTGATCGCCGAAACCAAGGGGGCCTATGCTGCGATCAAGGATTATTTGACCCGCGCCGCGGCGGCTATGCCGGAAGCAAACTACAGCTTCAAGCCGACGCCGGATATACGCACCTTCGGCGCGCTGCTGGGTCACATTGCCGACCATCAGATGCGCTTCTGCAGCACGGCGCTGGGCGCGAGCAAGCAGGGAGACGCCGGCTCCAAGACCACCAAAGCCGACCTGGTGGCGGCGCTAGCGGCCTCCTTCGCCGAGTGCGACGCGGCGTGGGGCAGCATCACCGATGCCAATGCCACGGAGATGGTGGGCCAGCGCTCGAAGCTGGGCACGCTGATTCTCGATGTGATGCACAGCAACGAGGAGTACGGCTATATGTCGATCTACTTCCGGCTGAAAGGCATCGTGCCGCCTTCCACCGACCGCAACGCAGGCAAGTAGCGCCCGGCTTCGGCAAGCTCAAGCCATGCGCTACCCAAGACTCTTCACCGCACTGGCCGCTCTGAGCGGCGTGGCCGCCTTCAGCCAACCGGCCGGCCTGGTGCTGCGCAACGGCAAGGTCGTCACCATGAATGGCGCGCAGCCGGTGGCGCAGGCCATCGCGGCGCTGGGCGATAAGATCGCTGCGATCGGCAGCAATGGCGATGTTGCCAAGTGGATCGGCCCACAAACCAAGGTCATCGACCTGCACGGCCAGCTTGCGATTCCCGGATTCATCGAAGGCCACGGCCACTTCATCGGCATCGGCGAATACCGCCTTGGCCTCGATCTGCGCGAAGCCCGTACGTGGGACCAGATTGTGGCGCAGGTCGCTCGCGCGGTCCAGCAGGCGAAGCCCGGGGAATGGATCGTGGGGCGCGGCTGGCACCAATCCAAATGGGACCATCCGCCCGACCCTAACGTAGAAGGCTTTCCATTGCACGCGTCGCTCGATGCCGTGTCGCCGAACAACCCGGTGCTGCTGACGCATGCCAGCGGCCACGCGGTTTTCGTCAACGCCAAGGCGATGGAAGCCGGACACGTCACGCGCGACATGGCGAACCCCGCCGGCGGCGAGATACTTAAGGACAAAAGCGGCGACCCCACCGGCCTGCTTCGCGAATCCGCGCAGGGCCTGGCGAATCGCGCCCATGAAGCGTATCTGGCCAAACGCACGCCTGCCGAAGCCGCCGCCGATCTGCGCAAAGAAATCGACCTCGCGAGCCGGGAGTGCCTCTCCAAAGGCATCACCAGTTTCGAAGACGCGGGCTCGCCGCTTTCCACCGTCGACACGTTTCGCGCCATGGCTGAGAAACGCGAGCTTGGCCTGCGGCTGTGGGTGATGCTGCGCGCGCCGAATGCGCAGCTGGCGGCCAATCTCGACCGTTACAGAATGGTTGGCATCGGCGAAAACCATCTCACGGTTCACGCCATCAAGCGCTATATGGATGGCGCTCTGGGGTCGCGCGGCGCATGGCTGCTCGAGCCATACACCGATAAGCCCGACAGCACCGGCCTCAACATCGACGACCCGGCCGATATCCGCCGCACGGCCGAACTCGCTATTGCGCACAACTATCAGCTCTGCATCCACGCCATCGGCGACCGCGCCAACCGCGAAGTACTGAACATTTACGAATCCGTGTTCCGCGAGCATCCCGATAAGAAGAATCTCCGCTGGCGCATTGAGCACGCGCAGCACCTGAGCGCGGCCGACATCCCGCGCTTCGGCCGACTCGGCGTGATCGCGGCCATGCAGGCCATCCACTGCACGTCGGATGCGCCCTTTGTGCTGCTGCGGCTGGGCGCCAAGCGCGCCGAAGAGGGCGCGTACGTGTGGCAGAAGCTGATGAAGTCCGGCGCTATTGTGGCTAACGGGACGGATGCGCCGGTGGAAGACGTCAGCCCCATCGCGTGCTACTACGCCGCGGTGAGCCGCCGTTTGAAGGATGGCTCGGTGTTCTATCCCGACCAGCGCATGAGCCGCGAAGAGGCGCTGCGCTCGTATACGTGGAACAACGCGTATGCCGCGTTTGAAGAGAATGTGAAAGGGTCGCTCGAAGTGGGCAAGTTGGCGGATATTACGGTGCTTTCGAAGGATATTCTGACGGTGCCGGAAGACCAGATTCCGGGGACGGACGTGAAGTATACGATCGTCGGCGGGAAGGTGATGTTCCAGCAGTGACGCTCGCCAGTTGAGCAGACTCGTTTTGAGCCTGGAATTCCGGCAGACGCGCCGCCGCCGCAGCGCCGATTCCGTTCACAGACGCGCGCGGCCGTAGTGTATACTGCGATCAATCCTGTGAGAAGTTTTACGTTGAGGAGGACTGTCAGATTCGATGTTGCCGATCCTTTTTGCAACCTACGTAGCGGTCTTTGTGGCCGAGATTGTGGGCGACAAACTGCTTTATACAACTGGCGTGCTGGCGACGCGCTATCGCACGCCGCCGATACTCGTGGGCATGGCCGTGGCGTTTATGGCGAAGATGGGCGTGGCGGTGCTGCTTGGTAAGGCCATCGCAACCTTCTTGCCGCGGCCGGTGGTGGCGGCCCTCACGGCCATCAACTTCTGCGCCATTGCGTATGTGCTCTGGCGCAAGCCCGACACGAGGGAAGTGAAAGAAAAGAAGGAGTACCCCGCGTCGCGCGCGGCGCTGGTATCGTTCGCGGCCATCTTCTTTTCGGAGTGGGGCGATGTGGGCCAGATCACCGCGGCCAATATGGCGGCCCAGTATGGCGGCTGGCCCGGGTCGGTATGGCTGGGCGCGGTGGGCGCGATGGTCACCAAAGGCGCGCTGGCGGCTTCCATCGGCGCTGGCGTCCGTCAGTGGATACAGGATCACTTCTCGCCCAGGACGATACGGTACGCCGCGGTGGGCCTCCTGCTGCTTCTGGGGATACTCTCGGTGGTGGAAACTTTGACCGAGACGCATGAGGTGGCAACTCTGCTGATGCGTTCGGCTGCTTGATGGTTGGTATGCCGGTTCGGGACTCTCGGCGCACGGAGCGGCGAGAACTGCGTTCACACGAGTGTGAACGCAGCACGCATGGGCCCAGAGGGCGCCCCGTGCGCCACGACAAGGCGCACAATTGATGGTCTCCAGGGAAGAACGCACTTATGCTCTGAGGTTCATTGTGTGCCTCGGCGTCGTCAGCTTGTTCGCCGACATGACGTATGAGGGCGCCTATAGCATCATGGGGCCGTTCCTGAAGGAACTGGGCGCCAACGCTGCGCAGGTCGGCCTGATCGCCGGTCTGGGTGAGATGATGGCCGCCAGTCTCCGCTATTTCTCTGGACGCCTGGTGGACCGCACGCGAGCTTATTGGGGCGTCGCCATTTTCGGATACTTCCTGAATCTGGTGGTGGTTCCGGCGATGGCTTTCGTGGGTAACTGGCAGATGGCGGCGCTGCTGGTGGTGGCCGAGCGGACCGGAAAGAGCCTGCGCGGACCGGCGAGGGACGTTCTGCTTTCGGAAGCTACCGGCAAGATCGGCCACGGTTGGGGATTCGGAGTGCATGCGGCGATGGATCAGACCGGCGCCGTGCTGGGTCCGCTGCTGATGTTCGCCGTGGTGGCGCGGACGCAGCATTTTGGCCCGGCGTTCCTGCGGCTGGCCGTGCCCGCGGCGGGCGCGTTGATTGCGCTGCTGATCGCGCGCGCGGTCTATCCGAATGCAGGCGCGGCTTCTCCACGCGCTGCCAAGAAGCAGACGCTGCCGCACGTGTTTTGGACCTACGTTGCGGCGGCGGGTTTGCTGGCGTGCGGATTCATCGATTTTCCGCTGCTGGCCTATCATTTCCAAAAGACGGCAGTGGTGGGACCGGCGGACATCCCGCTGCTGTATGCCGGCGCGATGGGAGTGAACGGCCTCGCGGCGATGATCTTTGGAAAGCTGTTCGACCGGTACGGGATTGCGGTTCTCACCTTCGGGATTCTGATCTCGCTCTTCGCTCTGCCTTTGGGATTCCTCGGCGGGTCTTCCGGCGCGATCGCCGGTGTGGCCTGCTGGGCGACGGGGTTGGGGGTGCAAGACGCTTCGCTGCGCGCGGGCATCGCCCAGGTGGTTTCAATGAACAAGCGGGGCGCGGCTTTCGGCGCTTTCAACGGCGTCTACGGAGTGGCATGGTTTGCGGGCAGCGCCATAATGGGGTTGCTCTACGACCACTCGGTGATGGCGTTGGTAGTGTTCGGAGTGGTCTTTCAAGTGGCGGCCGCGGCGGCGTTCTTCAGACTGCGGAAGCCGCTCGCGGAGCTGGCTGCGGCGGCGTAATTAGAGCAGTCGGCGCGGGGCCGGTGTTAGGCTTCCGCTTCTGCGAGGGTTGGCCAAATCGTGTTTCATCTGTGTAGATGATACAAACCCTTTTGGTTTTGTTGGAGTGACGAACGGACGGGGGCTCAAGTGCCGACCCTCGGCCGAGCGCTATGAGCGGCTCGGGACTGGGCAGGCCATGGGCCCGCCCCACTTAGAGCGTGCATGGGGTCGAGGCGGGCGGCGCGGCGGGCGGGGAGATATGCGGCCAGGACGGCTACCGCCGAGAGTAGGGCGGCTGCGGCAACCGGAACGGCGAGGTCGAGCGGGCCGATGCCGAAGAAGGCATCGCGAAGGGCGCGCGCGGCGGCTATAGTTCCGGCGCAGCCTAGTACGGTGGCGATTGCCAGAAGTTTGCCCAGGTCGCGAATGACCATGCTGGATATAGCGCCGCGGCTCGCGCCGAGCGCCAGGCGGATTCCGATCTCCTGCGTGCGGCGCGCCACGGCGTATCCTACCACGGCATAGATACCGATGCAGGTGAGCGCGAGGGCGAGTATGCCGAAAGCGGAAGTGAGGGTGGCTACGATGCTATCGTCGCCAAGCTTGTCGTCGATTTGGTCGGAGAGGCGCGCGATAGAGCCGACGGAGCGCGATGGATCGAGCTGGCGTACAATTTCGCGGAGGGCGCCGGAGTACTTCGCGGGGTCGGCGCTGGTGCGGAGTACGATGTTGGTGACCGGTACGTCCGCAACCTGTGCGAGCGGGATGAAGGCGAGGACTCCGAACGGATCGCGCGGATCGGCAAAGCGCATATCGTGGGCCACGCCGACGACTTGCATGGCATTGGCGGCGTCGTACTTATCGCCTTCCGAAATGAGGCGGCCGATGGGATTTCCGGCGCCGAAGAGGCGGCGGGCGGCGGTTTGGCTGAGTACCACGACGCCGGGCGTCTTGACCTGGTCTTCGGCGGCGATGGGACGGCCGGCGAGGATTTCGATACCCATGGTTTCGAAATAGCGCGGCGATACGGCGACCACGCGAACGGGCTGTGAGTTCTTCTCCTGTTGCAGCGGCGTGGAGAGGCGGCCGGTCCATTGGCCGCTCGACATGGGGCCGAAGCAGGAGACCGCGGCGGATTGGACGCCGGGCAGGGCGTTGACGCGATCGAAGAGAGGCTGGATGAGTGCGGCGTGGCGCGCGCGGCCGGCGTCGCTTTCGTAGTCGTCGAATTGCAAGGGCAACTCCGCGACCAGGACGCCCTGGGTGCGATATCCGAAATCCTGATGGCGCAGGTGGTAGAGCGAGCGTAGCAGAAGTCCGGCCCCGGAGAGAAGGAGCAGCGATACGGAAACTTGAGTGACGATCAGAGCTTTTCCGAAGAGCTGGCGCGACGGGCCGGCGGTCTGGCTGCGATTGTTGGCGAGCGTGGAGCGAATGTCCATGTGGGTTGCGGCGAGCGCCGGCGCGAGCGCAAAGAAGCTGGTGGAGAGCACCGCTACTCCGGCGACGAAAGCCAGAACTGGCCAACCGGCGTCGCTGGACGCTCGTGACGCGCTGCCCTCTCCATACGCCATGACAACCACGGCGCGCCAGGCCCAGGACGCCAGCGCGAGCGCCGCCACGCTTCCGATGGCGGATAGAAGCAGACTCTCGGTGAGCAGTTGGCGGACAACGCGCCAGCGGCCGGCGCCCAGGGCGAGGCGGACGCCGATTTCGTGAACACGGGCGGCGCTGCGTCCCAGCAGGAGGTTGGCGAGATTACAGCAGGCGATCAGCAGCGCGAGGGCGGCGACGGCCATCATCATGAGCAGCGGAGCTTCGTACTGGTCTTGCAGCAGCGTGAGGCCGCGCGCGGCGGAAGAGAGCTGGATGCTGTCCTGGGGGAGGCTGGCGGTACCGACCTGGTGAAAGAGCGCGTTGAGCGCGGCTTGCGCGCGCGCCAGGGAAACGCCAGGCTTGAGGCGCGCGACGGAGGTTAGCCAGAACTCTTGCGTATCCTTCAGCAATTCCTGGTGCATGACGCGCGGCTGCAGGCTCATGGGCAGCCAGGCATCGATGTTGAAACTGAGCGCGTCGCCATAGAATGAGGGCGCGGCGACGCCGATCACGGTGATGGGGATGCGGTTGATTTCGATGGTCCGGCCGACGATATCGGACTTGCGGGAGAACTGACTGGCGAAGAACGCGTCGCTGATCACGGCGACGGGTTCCGCGCCGGGTGCGTCGTCGGCAGGAGTCAGGGTGCGGCCCAGGTGCACGGCGGCGCGCAGCACCTGGAAGTAATTGCCGGTCACGAGCGTGGCGTTGACCTTCCTGGTTTCCGAGCCGGTGCGCAGGGTGGATTGAATCAGCGGCGCATAGGTGCTGGCGTAGATGCCTTCGGCCACGTTCTGGCGCGCGGCCATCTCGCGATAAACCGGATAGCTGAAATCGCCGAGCGTGCCGTTGGCGCGCACCTTGAGCAGCGCGAGCCGGTGGGGCTCGGGGACGGGCAACGGGCGGTAAATGACGGAACTGAGCAGCTGAAAAATGGCGGTGTTGGCGCCGATGCCGACAGCGAGGGTGAGAACCGCGGCGGCGGCGAAGCCGGGGTTGGCGCGCATCTGGCGCACGGCGTAGCGGAGGTCTTGCGCCAAGATATTGAGGGACGGCAGGGTGCGGTGGGCGCGATGCGTTTCCTGCATGTGGGTGACATTGCCGAATTCGCGGCGGGCGGCTTGCAGTGCGGCTTGGCGCGTGAGGCCGCGGCGCTGGTAATCGGCGGCAAGGGCGTCGATGTGGGCATTGATTTCTTCGGCGAGACGGGCGTCCTGCTGCGGCGCGGAGAAGTGGGCGCGGATGCGGGATAGCAGAGTTCGAAACATGGTTGCTAATTCCATTTTCAATTCCTTGATGGGCGCTCAACGCTGTCGATGACGAGGATTTCGACTGTACCCTTGGCCGGCTCTAATTTCAGGCCCAGCTGCTCTTGAAGGGCGGTGAATATCGACGGGCCGGTCTCGGCGGTAGCGGCGTCGTCGGGCGTCCAGGCGAGAGTGAAGTTGTAGAATCCGGCGAGGCCGGTCTTGTCTATCACCTGGCTGCCGACGCGGCTCGAGAGGACGCCAGCCAGCCCGGACATGGTCGCACCGCGGCCGTTCAATTGAGTCTTCCCGAGGCCGATTCCGAGGCCGGCCGCGTCCACTGGCGTGAGTTTGGGCCCTTTCCTGGCGACCACCAGATCGAAGACGGCTTGCTCTTTCGGCTCGCGATGCAGCTTCAGTTGGAATCGATCCACTAAGAGCGACTGGAGCATGAGACGAAGATCGGCGGTTGTGGCGGGAGCGGGCGCCTTGGCCTCGATGTCGAATAATTCGGTGTCGGCCCACCGGGGTCCGCCGGATATTTGGACGTCGCGAACGTTGTAGGAGAACGCGATCAGGTGCTTGATGTCGGCGGCCATCGCGCGGAAGCTTCCAGGGTTCGGAGAGTACAGTTGAAGGCCGATGTGTTCCGGGTCGGCGGGCTTGATGGAAGCGGCGTCGAATGTTGCGGACTGGGCTGCAAGCGGCTGGGTTGTTAAGAACGCGATTGCGGAGGCGGTCAGGTATAAGCTTGCGAGGGTTGACAGACGAAAGCATCTGTCCCACGTTGGCGTTTGCATCAGCCTCCATGGGATGAAGCCGCGGCGTTGGTAATCGGCGAGGCGGGCATCGGCGCGCGGGCTCATGAATTCGTCTCCAGAAGGCGGTTCATCATGGCGACGGTGCGGGACCAGCTTGCGGATTCGGCGGCGAGTTGGCTGCGCCCGGCATCGGTGATGGAGTAGAAGCGCGCGCGGCGGTTATTTTCGCTGGAACCCCACTCGCTGGCGATCCAGCCGCGCTGCTCGAGGCGGAGCAGCGCCGGGTAGATGGTGCCCTGGTTGAGCGCGAGGGAGCCTTCGGCCACCTGCTCGATGCGGCGGGCGATTCCGTAGCCGTGCAGACGGCCGAGGGAGGCGAGGGTTTTGAGGACCATGAGGTCGAGAGTGCCGTAGGGGATTTCAGTCATGTTGCCCATCAACAGGAGTATGTCGCGGGTTCTGTAGAAAGTCAACAGGGGTGATGGGAGTGGGGGAGGGAATTCGACGCTGAGACGCTGAGACGCAGAGGTTTGCCTTTGGGAAGGAGCAATTGAGAGTGTCCGGAATTGGGATTAGGGTCGTTTGGTATTTCATGGATTGCAGGCGGCGGATGGTGCGCTGACGAGTAAAATGGCGAAGCGAGGTCCGGAATAATGTTATCGACCACGTGGTAGGTTTGATGGAGAAATCGGCCTGTCCCGGCGATGTCTTATGCGATGTCTTATAGTGCTCAGAATCGCACTGCAATAGCTTTGATCCGATTACACAATAACAGGCGGGGGCAAGCGTTGTTGAGGCTGGATGCGCCTAAGTTGCTGAAAAATTGGGTAAACAAATTTGTGAATTTCCTGTGATTGCGGCGGGTCCGCAGGCGCTGGCGGGTCGAGGCGCGTTCACACGAGCGGGATGTCTCTTGCGAGTGCTGTCAGCGAGACTTATGAAGCTGCGGGACACCGGCCCGCCAGGCCCGCCCGCGCGGCCAGTTGTTGAAACCGCGGCTCGTGCCGCAGTGCATCGAAGGTGGGCGTCTGAAGCTCGGTGACCCGCATCACCCGCTCGTCGATGGCCCGTTCCAGCCAGGCGAGCGTGGTATCCACATCGCCCAGGCCGGCGTGCACGATCGAAAAATCGAGCGGCGAAACATACCTGTCGCGAGCGAGGCTATCGAGCTGCTTCAGCGTATCGAGCGCCGCCGCACGGTCGCCGGCGCGGCCGTAAGCATGGCCTAGCATCGCCACGTAGATGGCGCCCCCGTGCGATTCCGCGGCCGCGCCCGATAAGACCTCTACAGCGCGATCGAACTGGCGCCGCTGCGTGTAGATTTGGCCCAAAAACCAATTCACGATGGGCAGGCGCGGACCCATCTCCATGGCTTTCTCCACCTCACGCGCCGCTTCATCGTATCGCCGTGCCCGATAATATGTGAACCCGACAAAGCCCGCAATGGACGCCGCGAGCGGATCGAGCCGCCGCGCCTCTTCGGCTTCGGCAATGGCTTCGCTGTGGCGGTTCAGAATCGAGAGCAGGTTGGCGTACCACTGGTGCGCAACCGCGTAATTCGAATTCAGCCGAAGCGCTTCCCGGTAACCGGCCTCCGCCTCCACCCAGTTCCAGTCGTAGCCCTTGCTGACGTCCGCCAGCGCCGTGTGCGCTTCCGCCAGCGTGGCATCGAGCTCCAACGCCCGGCCGGCTGCCGCCCGCGCGCGTGGATAGGTCTCACTGGAAGGAGCCAGACCGTGAATGGCCATCAGTATCCATGTGTCCGCCAATCCAACGAACGGAAGCGCGTAGGCCGGATCGTGATCGATCGCCTGCTGAAACAGCGAAATGGCTTCGTGGTAGGCGCGCGGCGTTTTCTTGTTCCAAAGATGCCTGCCCTTCAGGTAACATTCATAGGCTTGCAGATTCACGCGCCGCTTCCTTGCCGGCGGCGCCAGGGAATCGAGCGACGCCGCGGAGGTCACTTCGCGCACGATCTCGCGCGCCACATCGCACTGCCAGGCCAGCAGATCGTCCAGATCCTGCTCGTAACTCTTGGCCCACATCTGCGCCTGGTCGCTCACCTGCAACAGGCGCACGCTGATGCGCACCCGCTGCAGTTGCCGGCGCACGCTGCCTTCCAGCACGAGGTCCGCGCCGAGTTCGCGCCCGATTTCCCGCACCGTCAGCCCGCGCCGCTGACACTCCATCGCGCTGGTGCGTCCGATGATGCCAAGCTGAGCCGGCGCCAGCGCGCCAAGGCACGTGATCAATTCCTCGGTGAGGCCGTCGTTCAGATACGATTCCCGCGGCGGCTCGGAAAGGTTCTCGAGGGGAAGTACGACTAGTATAGTGCGGTGCGGCGCAGCTAACGCCGTTTCGCCTGGTTTCGACAGCGCGTCCCGGATGGCGGCAGTGAAGCGATAGCCCTTCCCGGTCACGGTTTCGATGAACCGGGGCTTTTCGGCATTATCCGCCAGGGCCGCACGCAGCTTGCGCACGGCGGTGTTGATGGCGGTCTCGTCCTGCAGAAAGTGGTTCTTGCCCCAGATGCGATCCACCAATTCGCTCCGCAGTACCAGCCTTCCGGGATTGGCGGCCAGGAACATCAACAGCTCCATGGGAATCCGCTCGAGCTTTACGGCCTCTCCCGCACGGCGCAGCTCGTAGGCGCTCACGTCCAGTTCAAAGTCTTCGAACCGTATGGGAGTAGACACCGGGCTTTCCTCTCACTCCAGTCTAGTGCCAGTGGAGCCGCGATCCGACACAGAAAATACAGAGAACCTTCATGTGCGCTCCATGGGATTGGCGGCCGTGGCGACGTAGTATAAGCTTCCGGGGCCGCGACGCGGCTACCGCGACAGGCAGTGACAGGCCAGGAGGCCTGTCTTACTGCAGGGGGAGACGATGAACATAACGAGAACCGCCGGAATGGTATCGGCCGCCATAGTGGCGTTGGCGCTGACCGGTCCGGCTTACGCCCAAGCCAACAATGGATGCGCCAACGCCACGCTGCACGGCATCTACGCCTTCCACATCACCGGTCAGATCCTGGCGCCGGCCGCGGTGGCAGGTCCGGTGAGCGGTGTTGCGCTGACAACATTCGACGGTCTGGGTAACCTGACTCAGATCGATAACATCGTCCACAACGGCGTAGTTCCGGTGGAGGACTGGCGGCCGGCGAGTGGCTCCTACAGTGTGAATTCGGACTGCACCGGCACGTTCACGTTCACGCCCATGCCCACGAATTCCGCGGACGCCGGACCCGCATTGAAGGTGCATTTCGTGCTTACGAACAGCGGCGCCGAGATACTCACCGTGGTTACGGGTTCGCCCAATACGCCGCCGTTTGTCGCGAGCATCGTCAGTACCGGCAATCGCCTGACGCTGGCCGCGCCCGGCGTGATCATTCAATGAAGATATAGGCGGTGGCGGAGATCGGGAACGGCGGTGCGTTGGCCGGCGCCTTAGGGATGGTGGGACGCGTGTGACCGGGTGACTCTCGCCAGGCGAGTGTGCGGCTATCTATGTGATGGATCGATCATGTGATGGATCGATCAGGTACGCCGGCCACGCGTCATGATAAAATCCACTCTGCAATGGAACGCGCCAGCAAGCTCATCCGGCAGTTGGGACTTCCCGGCGGCGCCATCACCATCGACGAGCTAGCCTGCGCCGCATGGCCGCAAGCCGTCGGCAACCGGATTGCATCCCACACTCGCGCCGCGAAGATGGTGCGCAGCAGCCTGATCGTGGAAGTGGAGGATGCTACCTGGCAGCGCCAGCTCTTCTCGCTGAAGCCGTTCATCGTCCGCAATCTGGCCAAGATCGTCGGGCCCGGCATGATCGATGACGCCGAATTCCGCATCGTGCCGCGCCGCCGCGACCCTCAGCGCGCCGCACAGGCCGTGCCCGGCGGCCTTTTCGCCGACGAGGCCGACGCCATCGAAGACCCCGTGATGCGCGGCATCTACAAGGCCGCGCGGCGCAGGGCCCACGCATGAAGATCACCGAAGAGCAAGTTCACTACGTCGCCGCGCTGGCGAATTTAAGCTTGACGGAAGCCGAAACTTCCAAGCTGCAGCGCGATCTCGACAGCATCCTCGAGCACTTCGACAAGCTCAACGAGATCGACGTTTCCGGCGTTGAACCCATGGCGCAGGTGCTATACGATACCGAAGAAACCGCGACTTTGCGCGCCGACGTACCGGTCCCTCCGCTCGGCAACGAGCTCGCTCTCGTCAACGCCCCGCAGCCCGGCGCGGGATACTTCAAAGTTCCCAAGGTCATCGAACGCTGAGGCGTGCTAACTTCAGATTTGGACCTCACTTCCCTCACCATCGGCAGCATCCGCGAGGGTCTGCTCGCGCGCAGTTTCAGCGCCGCTGAACTCACTACCGAAGCCCTGCGTTTCGCCGAAGCGGAGAATCCCAAGACCAACGCCTATCTGCACTTTTCACCCGGCCGCGCGCTCGCCGCCGCGCAGCGCGTCGATGAGCAAATCGCCCGCGGCGAAGATCCCGGCGCGCTCGCGGGCGTGCCCATGGCTATCAAAGACGTGATTGTCACTAAAGGCGTCAGGACCACCTGCGGGTCGAAGCTCTTAGCTAATTACATTCCGCCTTACGACGCGACGGCTGTCATTCGATTGGAACAGGCCGGCGGTATCCTGATCGGCAAAACCAATTGCGACGAGTTCGCCATGGGATCGTCCAACGAAAATTCGGCCTTCGGACCGGTGCGCAATCCGGTGGCGCTTGATCGCGTGCCTGGCGGATCGAGCGGCGGTTCGGCGGCTGCGGTGGCGCAGGGAACGGCTGTGGTATCGCTCGGCTCCGACACCGGCGGCTCGGTGCGCCAGCCCGCTTCGTTTTGCGGCATCGTCGGCGTGATGCCGACCTACGGGCGCGTTTCGCGGTATGGCCTCACTGCCTTTGCCAGCTCGCTCGACCATGTGGCGCCCTTCGCGCGCAATGTGAAAGATGCTGCCACGGTGCTTCGAACCATCGCCGGCCGCGACCCCGCCGACTCCACATCCGCCTCCGCGCCCGTGCCCGATTACGCGTCCGCGCTCGATGGCGGCGTGAAGGGCTTGAAGCTCGGTCTGCCCCGCGAGTACCTGAAAGATCTGACCGGCGAAACCGGCGAGGCTATCGCCCGCGGCGTAGAGACGCTTCGGAAATTGGGCTGCGACGTCCGCATCATCAGCCTGCCGTCCACGGATTTCGCCATCGCCTGCTATTACATCATCGCCACCGCTGAAGCCAGCTCGAACCTGGCGCGCTACGACGGCGTGCGCTACACATCGCGTTCCGCCGATTCCGGCACGCTTGCCGCAATGTATCGAAACACACGCGGAGAGGGCTTCGGCGACGAGTGCAAGCGGCGCATCATGCTGGGCACTTATGTGTTGAGCGCGGGCTATTATGACGCATACTATTTAAAGGCGCAGAAAGCACGCGCCCTTATCGCGCGCGATTTCGCCAATGCGTTCCAGGAGGTAGACGCCGTCATTGCGCCCGTTTCGCCGTTCCCCGCATTCCGGCTCGGCGAGAAGGTGAACGACCCGCTGGCTATGTACCTTTCCGATATCTACACGATCACCGGAAGCCTCGCCGGAATTCCCGCGATGAGCGTTCCCTGCGGCAAAACTGCCGGTGGTTTGCCGGTGGGCATGCAGATCATGACTCGCCATTTCGACGAAGCCACTATGTTGCGGATCGCCGCGGCATTTGAAGATTCTCAACAGCAGCAAAATTCGCAACACCACTAAGAGGAGAAGAGTATGCCTTTCGCACTTCCGCCGTTGCCCTACGCCCCCGATGCGCTGGAGCCGCACATCGATAAGACGACTATGGAAATCCACCATGGCAAACACCATGCCGCCTATGTGACTAACTTGAATAAGGCGCTGGAATCCGCTCCGGAGCTCGCTAACAAGACCATCGAAGAGTTGCTGGCGCACAACTGCGCCATTGTACCGGAAAGCATCCGCACCGCCGTGCGCAACAATGGCGGCGGCCACATCAACCACTCCATGTTCTGGACGATCATGAAGGCGGGCGGCGGCGGCGCGCCGGTGGGCAATGTCGCAGCCGCGATTCAATCCACATTCAACAGCTTCGACGACTTCAAAACCAAGTTCAATGGGGCCGGCGCGACGCGCTTCGGCTCCGGTTGGGCATGGCTGGTGAAATCGGGCGGCAAGATCGACATCATTTCCACCGCCAACCAGGATAGCCCTGTGATGGAAGGCAAGTTCCCTGTGATGGGCCTCGATGTGTGGGAGCACGCCTACTATCTGAAGTATCAGAATCGACGGCCGGATTATTTGGCGGCTTGGTGGAATGTAGTGAACTGGGAGGAGATCGAGAGCCGGTTCAATTCGAGTAAGTAAGAGTGAGTGAGTAAGTGAACTACGTGGCGCACGCACTTCTGCGTGCAGTGGGCACATTCGTCTGAAGGCTTCGGGCTGGCAAAGACGCGTTCACACGAGTGTGAACGCTGCACGTAAGAGTGCGTGCGCCACGTTACTAATTATGCAGACTTTCGATCTGATCGTCATCGGCTCCGGTCCGGCGGGACAGCGCGCCGCTATTCAGGGAGCAAAGTGCGGCTGCCGCGTCGCCGTGGTAGAGCAGCGCGAGATCGTCGGCGGCGCTTGCGTCAATACGGGCACAATTCCGAGTAAGACCATTCGCGAAGCTGTGCTGCATCTCTCGGGCTTCCAGTATCAGGGTATCTATGGCGTGAATTATCACGTCAAAGAAAAGATCGCTATGAGCGATCTGACGTTCCGCGTCACTCAAGTGATTAAGACGGAAGTCGACGTCATGCAGTCCCAGCTTGCGCGCAACGGCGTCAGCGTCTTCTATGCGCATGCCAGTTTCCTCGACGCGACGCATGTGCGCGTGGAAAACTCGCGCGGCCAGACCGATTTTGAAGCGCCCAAAATCATCATCGCCACAGGCACTAAGCCGGCCGTTTCGGCCACCGTCGCCATCAACGGAACTTCCATCATCAATAGCGACCAGATTCTGCAGATGCCCGAGATTCCCAAGACCTTCATCGTAGTGGGCGGCGGGGTGATCGGCGTGGAATACGCTTGCATGTTCGCGATTCTGGGCTCGCGCGTCATCCTGGTGGAGAAGCGCCCGCGCCTGCTGGAATTCGCCGATAACGAAATGGTGGAGGCTCTCTCTTATCACTTGCGCGATCACCGCGTCACCATGCGCCTGAACGAAGAGGTGGCGAGCGTGGAATCGGTTTCCGGAAACGGCGTGGTGGCGAACCTCAAGAGCAACAAGCGCATTTCCGGCGACGCGCTGCTCTACGCCGTGGGACGCCAGGGCAACGTGGATGAGTTGAACCTCGCCGCCGCGGGCCTGGAAGCCGATAACCGCGGCCGCATCACGGTGGATGAGGAATTCCGCACCAAGGTTCCGAACATTTATGCGGTGGGCGACGTGATCGGTTTCCCCAGTCTCGCGTCGGTTTCCATGGAGCAGGGACGCATCGCCGCGGCCAACGCTTTCGGCATCAAAATTCACTCCAACCCGGCGACCTACCCCTACGGCATTTATACCATTCCCGAGATTTCGTTCATCGGCAAGACCGAAGAGCAACTGACCGATGAAGACGTTCCCTACGAGGTCGGTGTGGCGTACTATCGCGAGACCGCGCGCGGCCAGATTCGCGGCGACACTACCGGACGCCTGAAGCTCATCTTCCACCGCGAGACGCGCGCGATGCTGGGAATCCACATCATCGGCGAAGGCGCGTCGGAGTTACTGCACATCGGGCAGGCCGTGCTTATTCTGAACGGCACTATCGATTACTTTGTGGAAACCGTATTCAACTATCCCACGCTCGCCGAATGTTACAAGATGGCCGCGTTCAACGGCGTCAATAAATTGAGGCGATTCGAACCTGGAACATAGTCGGTAGCGTATGCTTTAGCTTGCCCACTACTTACATTCAAAAACCGGAGAAGCCACCGGATGATCGCCGGCCACATTCTGAAACGAAAACACGCAGGTCTTTAACGGCGGCGGAATGTTTGTAACGATAGTTGCGGGCGTTCCCAGGTACCTGCACCGCAGGAACAGATTCATGTCACGATAGTCCGCAAGCTTCCAGGTCTCCCGCACTTTGTTGCCTGCTGTCTGCGTATCGTCTGGCGCCAGGTCGTACTCCCGCTTGCCGGGCGTTCCATTGTAAATGGAGGGTCTCTCGAACTTATGCTCGGATTTGGCGCTCTCCGCCTGCCACGGCGCCGCAGCGGACGCCGCGGCTGTAACCGTGATCGATGCAGGACAAGTCAACGGCGTAGGGACCGTAGCGCTCTGGCTCGAAAGAATCGATTGCGCGGCCATGAGGAATCCGGCCGCAAGTAACAGCCGCCTACTCGACAACATAGAACCGACTCCCATCGTTCACCGCCAGGCCGGCGCCATTCCGGAAGTGGATCGTTCTTTGGTGTACCGGCTGGCCGAGCCATTGATCGTAGACGTCTAAGCCTTGCCCGGCAACCTGCGAAACGTAGATCGCCCCATGCGACCGCCCATCCGTATGGTTGCCATAGGTCCCTGTCGGGTCAAAGGTCGCAATCGCCGTGCCCTCGGGAATCGTCATATCTCCAGCCACTAAGCGCCCGCGCTTCCATCCTGCGGTATTAGGCGTCTTAGCCGCCAACTCGACAAATGCGACACACTGGCCGGTACCGATCGCTCTGCCAAGATAGTTCTGCTGGATGTCGGACACACTCGCCGCATAAGACATGATCGCCTCAGCTTATCATGGTCCGGATAATCAGACCCCAGTTACCCTTTCTCCGGACCTCGGCAGTGTCTCCGAGGGCGGCTTTCACCAGATCGATCTCGTGAAGCTCAAATCCGCTTGCCAGCAAAACGCCATTGGGTCGCAACACACGCAGCAGATCCGGGGCCAAGGCGATGATCGCTTCAGGGCTGATGTTGGCCATCACCAAGTCCATCGACTCCGAGGCCACGGCATCTACGGACCCCACGAAGGCACTGCCCGCAATCTCCACTGCCACGGGATCCGTGTCGCAAGCGTAAGTCTTTCCCGCTGCCAGCAGATGCGCGGCCTGCCGCAAAATCCCCGAGCCCGTACCCACGTCGAGCACGCGCATGCCCGGCATCGAGAAATCCTCCAGCGCCTCGATGCACAACTGCGTAGTTTCATGAACGCCGGTTCCGAACGCCATCCCGGGATTCACCGCGATGCGAAACCGCCCGGGCGGCGCAGGGTCGTCGCGCCACTCCGGAACCAGGAAGAAGCGCGCGCCCACTTCCATGGGCTGCAAGAGATCGCGCGCCGATCGCACCCAGTCGCGGTCTTCCTCGATTCGAATCGCGGCGCCGGGATAACGCGCCCGCAGCGCATCGCGATCGGCGCCGTCCTCGAAGAACGCGCGCAGGTAGTGTCCATCGGGCTCGGCGATGCCGCAGGAGCCCTGCTCCCATAAATCGGCGATGAGCATGTCGCGGCCGTCCGCGTCCGATTCGATTTCAAGCGAGAACACGTCCAATTCTAATACAACGAACTCGCCCTATGATATACAATCGGCATGTATATCTATGCAAGTCGCAAAATGGGGAAACAGCTTGGCAGTTCGCCTTCCTGCCGCCGTGGTGGAGGCTCTGGGCCTGCAGGAGGGGGACCAGATCGAGATTCGGATTGCCGGCAAGCGTAAGTTTGAGATTGCTCGCGATCGCAGCGCGGAAAAGGCCATCGAACGCATACGGCGCTTGCGCCGCCCGTTGCCTCCTGGTTTCAAGTTCGACCGTCTGGAAGCGAATGAAAGGTGACTTGGCGTTCCTCGATACCAACGTGCTCGTCTACGCGTTTGCAAAGGATGATCCCCGCACAAAGATCGCGGAGACGCTGCTTGCCGGAGGCGGGGTGATTGGGGTGCAGACGCTGAACGAGTTCGTTGCCGTGGCGGCGCGCAAACTCGGCATGCCCTGGGAAGAAATCCTGGAGGCTCTGAGCGCGCTCCGCGAGCTGTATCCTTCGCCCGTCCCCCTCACCGTGAAGACCCACGACGCAGCGCTGCGGATCGCAGGACGATATGGCTATCACATCTACGACTCGCTGGCGATCGCAGCCGCGCTCGAAGCACGCTGCAATACGCTTTTTTCGGAAGATATGAACGATGGCCAGACGATAGATGGCCTGACCATCCGCAACCCGTTCCGGTAAAACCCGATCACTCGTAAGTGCCATACTGGTGATTTGCGATGAGCTTACGATTACAAGGTATTTTCCCACCGATCACTACGCCCTTCGATCATGCCGGCAACATCTATGTCTCGAAGGTGCAGCACAACGTCGAGAAGTGGAACCTTACGGCGCTTTCCGGCTACGTGGTGATGGGTTCCACCGGCGAAAGCGTCATGCTCACTACCGACGAAAAGGCCGCCGTGTGGGAACTGGTGGCCAAGCACGCCGCGCCGGAGAAGTTGCTCATCGCCGGCACCGGCGTCGAGAGCGTCCGCGAGACTGTCGCCCTGACCAATCGCGCGGCGGAGTTGGGCTATAAGGCCGCCATGGTGCGTACGCCGCACTACTACAAGAACCTGATTAATCGCGCCGACGCGCAGGCGCTTTACTACCGGTCCGTCGCGGACCAGTCGCGAATTCCGCTGATCATTTACAACTGGCCGCAGGCCACGGGCGTGGATATCCCGGTGGAAGCGGTGGTGGCGATCTCCGAGCACCCCAACGTCATCGCCATCAAGGAGAGCTCGGGAAACCTGGAAAAGGTGATGCAGTTGATCCGCGAGGTGAAGCATGGATTCCAGGTGCTGGTGGGGTCGGCGCCAACGCTGTGGCCGTCGCTATTGATGGGAGCGTCCGGCGCGATTCTGGCGTACGCCAACGCGGCGCCGTATTCGGCGATCGCGATCTGGGAAGCTTTTCGGCAGCGCGACGATGCGGCCGGGCTCGATTGGCAGAATCGCATCGGCCGCGCATCGGCGTTGGTCACGACGAAGTATGGAGTGCCCGGCTTGAAGCACGCGATGGATTTGAACGGATACTACGGCGGTCCGCCGCGCCTGCCGCTGAGCGTGCCCACGGTGGACGCCAGGCGCGAGATCGAAGCGGCGTTCAAAGATCTCAAGGGATGATGCGACCTTTGACACGACGGACGGCGCGGGCGCATTCTTCGACGCCAAGAAGGTAGCTGACGCCGAAGTAGGTCAAGCCGTAGGCAGCGAGGATCGCTATACCATCCAGTTTCGGACTCTGCATTCCGATTCCAAACTTCACCGCCCATCCGGCGGCGGCCGCGACTGCCGCGGCAGTCCACAACTTAGCTACCAGCGCCGCGGGCAGCCCCGTGTCCCCGATGCGGCGGTTGAGCGTCCGGCGCAGCAGCGTGAATTCCACCCATCCGGCGACGCCGGCCGATGCCGTCAATCCCGCTACTCCCCATTCGGGTGCGAGGCCGATCAAGGGCGGTAACCGGATGGCGCATAGGTAACCCAGCACGGTGGTCAGCGCGACGCGAACCGCGGCGAAGCGCAGCGGCGTTCGCGTGTCGCGCAACGCATAGTAGGTCGAGGCATACAGGCGTCCGAGCGTCGATGCCAGCAGCCCTACTGCGGAGCCCGCAAGGATTCCCCAAATGAATTCCGAATCCGAATGGTGAAAGCGTCCGCGCTGAAACAGCGTTGCCGCAATCACATCGCCCAGCGCCAGGAACGCCATCGCGGAAGGCACGATGAAGAATGCGATTTGCCGCAAGCCGGAATCGAGGCGCCGCCGGAGATACGCCTGGACCTCGACGTCAGTGCCCAGCGCGCTCGACATCGCCGGCAGCTCCGCCGCGGAAACGGCCATTCCGAAGAGGCTCACCGGCATCATGTAGATGCTCTGTGCGGTGGCCAATCCGTTCATGGCGCCCGTGCCCAGTTGTGTAGCGAACAGGGTATCCACATACGCGCTGATCTGTACTACTCCGCGGCTGAAAAAGACCGGGACGAAGTTCCGGATTACCTCGCGAACATTGGCCGCCCGCGTATCGAGGCTGGGGCGCAGCCGGCGGACCAGACGCAGCACGTAGGGTAACTGCACGCCGAACACGAGCGCGCTGCCCACCACCGAACCCCACGCCAGCTTCACGGCGAGCGACGATAGATCGGGCGACGATGCCTGCCGCCGGCCGAACCATACCAGGGTCGCGATCATCGCGATGTTCCAGACCACCGACGCACTGTACGACAGGAAGAACTTGCGATGGCTATTGAGAACGCCGAGACACCACGCGGAGAGCACCAGCAATCCCGCGCCAGGGAAGAGAATCCGAACGAGGCGGATGGTCAGTTCGCGCTTGGCGCCGTGATAACCGGGAGCGATCGCGTCGATCATGTACGGCGTCGCGATCACGCCCAGCAGCACGATTACCGATGTCACCAGAGCCAAAATCGCGCCCACCGCGCCCGCCACGCGGCCGGATTCTTCCTCGTCCCCCTGGCTTACCAGACGCGCATAGACGGGAATGAACGATGCCGAGAGCACACCCTCGCCAAAAAGGGTCTGGAGGAAATTCGGGATCTTGAACGCGGCGGTGAACGCATCGCCCGCATCGGATTCTACACCGAAATAGTAGCTGAAAAACCCTTGGCGGACCAGGCCGAAAACCTTGCTTAGCAGGATTCCCGCCGCGACCAGGAAGGCGTGCCGGCCGGTGGCCTCGCGTTTCCCGGGCTGCGCCACCTAGCCCAACTTCTCCAGCACCGCGTCGGTAACCTCTGAAGTACGGCTGTGTCCGCCGATATCGGGCGTGCGCACTTTTCCATCCGCCAGCACCGCCGCGACCGCCGTCTCAATATCGCGCGCCGCGGCGGAAACCTGCAGGTGTTCCAGCATCATGGCGGCGCTGAGAATCATGGCCAGCGGATTGACGATGCCTTTTCCCGCGATATCCGGCGCCGAGCCGTGTACCGGCTCGAACATCGAAGGATACCGCCGCAGTGGGTCGAGGTTGGCGCTGGCGGCCAGGCCCATGCTGCCGATGACGGCGGCGGAAATGTCGCTCAGAATGTCGCAGAAGAGGTTCGACCCCACCACTACGTCGAAGCTTTCGGGACGCCGGATGAAGTTCATCGCGGCGGCATCCACCAGCAGCGATTCCGTCTCGACGTCGGGAAACTTCGCCGCCACTTCCTTAAAGACGCGATCCCACAGGACCAATGTGAAGCCTTGCGCGTTCGACTTGGTGATGGAGGTGACACGCTTCTTCTTGTTGCGCTTCACCGCCAGCTCAAACGCGAAGCGCACGATGCGCTCAACGCCGCGCCGCGTGAAGACGGAGGTTTGGATGGCGACCTCATCGGGCTGCAGGTGGTAGACGAATCCGCCGACCTGCGCGTATTCGCCCTCGGTATTCTCGCGGATCACCACGAAATCGATATCGCCGCCCTTGGCCTTCGCCAGCGGTGACTGAACTCCCGGATAAAGGTATGCCGGCCGCACGTTGGCATATTGATCGAAGGCGCGGCGGATGGGCAACAGCAAGCCATTGAGCGTAGTGTGGTCGGGTATGTCGGGATGTCCGACGGCGCCGAGCAATATCGCATCGCATTGCTGCAGCAGATCGATGGCGCCCGCGGGCATCATGCGGCCCCAGCGGAAGAAATGGGCGGACCCCCAATCGAAATCCTCAAACACCAGCGCGACGCCGTGCTTCTTCACGGCCGCTTCGAGAACGCGCTTCGCTTCAGGTACGATTTCGATTCCAACGCCGTCGCCGGCAATCACTGCAATGGTAAGAGTTTTCATGTGCTCGAAGACAATTCTCGCACGCGGGCGTAGGCGCGGCGCACGTTCGGCGGCAGGTGGTAAAGGTCGAACTGGCCGGGCGCGCACCAGGCCACCGCGCGAGTCTCCTCAGAGACCTGCAGATCTTCGGTAACAGCCTGGAATTGGAAGATCAGGTCGTGGTGCAGATGGTAGGGCTCGCCGCGCTTGAGTGGGATGCCGTGGACGTCCAGGCCGGCGAGCGGCGGCCGCGCGGCGGTGGCGAGTTGTGCGCCCGTCTCTTCGACGACTTCGCGGCGCGCGGAATCCCAGATCTCGGCATCTTCCCGATCAACGTGCCCTCCGGGCAGCAGCCAACGGTCGAGGCGGCGATGATGCACAATCAGAAGGCGCTCTCCATCCGGCGCCAGCACCAGGCCGGTGGCGGTGATGTGGCCGGGCGTGAATTGATGGCGCGAGAACGGAGCTGGGGTGCAAGCGAGCAAGAGCAGCGTAAGTTCCCGGCTCTTGGACAATGCGCCGTCGTCAGGTTCGTGATAGCCTTCAACGAGCGCCATGAGAGTTTGAGCGTCCATCATTTTTGAGCGTCTCTTACTGTGAGTGTTTGGCGGGAATGCCGGCGTGGCGCGAGATCGAAGCGCGTTCACACGAGTGTGAACGCTGCACGCAGGTGCCCAGAGGGCGCCCAGTGCGCCACGGCGGCTTGGGCAGTTGCATTAGCGGCTCCATGGCTCGTTCCATAGACGCCGGAGAATCTCATGGCCTCCGGCTTCCACTAACTCGCCGCCTCCCATGACCAGAACGATGTCGGCGTCCACGGCCGAACTTAGACGGTGAGTCACGGTTATTACCGTGCGTCCCGCGGCGACGCGGCGCAGTGTCGCGAGAATCGCGGCTTCGGTGGCATGATCGAGCGCGGACGTCGCTTCGTCCAGCAGCAGGATCGCGGGGTCCCGGACCAGGGCGCGGGCGATCGCAATACGCTGGCGCTGACCGCCCGACATCAGGCTGCCGCGCTCGCCCGCATTCGTGTCGTAGCCCAGCGGCAGGCTCTCGATGAAGTCGTGAATCTCGGCGGCCCTGGCGGCGGCTTCCACATCCGCATCGGTTGCATCCGATCTGCCCAAGCGGATGTTTTCGCGGATGGTGGTATGGAAGAGAAAGCTCTCCTGGAAGACGATGGCGATCTGCGAAAGCAATGACTCGCGAGTGACCTTACGTAAGTCATAGCCATCGACGCACACCGAGCCCTCGACCGGCTCATAGAGTCTCAAGATCAGGTTCAGGATGGTGCTCTTGCCCGAACCGCTCGGCCCCACGATAGCGGCGCGGGAGCCGCGCGGGATGCGAAAGCTCAGCTTGCTCAGATGACGGTCTGTACCGTTATAGCCGAACGACACACGGTCGAAGACAATCTCGCGCTGCAATCGCGGAAGCGCGATGGCATCGGGCGCATCGTTGATGCGCGGCTTCTCGGCGAATAACTCATTCATGTGACGAATGCTGCCCGCCGCTTGCATCACTTCGGGAAAGAACTGACTGATGTAGCCGATGTTATAGCTTAGCTCCCAGAAGACATTCTCAAATGTGACCAGCGTGCCGATGGTGATCCGCTTGTGAAACGCCAGCCAGGCGCCGAATCCCAGGATGACCAGGTGAAGCAGTAAGACGGCGGTGGCGACCGAGCGTTCTACCATGGCGCTGAGAAAATTGACCTGGACCGAACTTGCGGCCAATGGAATGCTTCGCCGCCGGAGCCACACTTTGGCGATGGCCTGCAGACCGAATACCTTAATCACGGGCTGCGCCAGAACATTCTCCTGGACGATATTGAGCGTATCCGCTTCCAGTTGCTTCTTCCGGTAAGTGGCGGCCACAGCGCGCGGCGAGAAAATCCGGGGGCCGATGAGAGTCAGCGGAAAAATGAGCATGGCAGCTATAGCCAGCGGCCAGTTCAAATAAAACAGCAGCGCGACGGCAATGATGAGCTCGAGCGCAGGAGTGAGCCCCATTCCCAGCCAATACCTGACGGCTCCTTCCACTTCGCCCAGATCGGTGGAGAAGCGCGAGATTACCTCGCCGGCCGTGGTGCGGGAATAGAAGTGAAGCGAGAGCGACTGCAGGTGATCGAAGAGACTGTGACGGATATCGCGGAGGATAGCCGCGGCAAGGCGGGCATTGAGATACTCGACGCAGATAGCGACCGTGGAAATGACAACCGCCAGAACGCCAAGAACGATCAAAATCCAAACCAGGGCTTCGCGATTCTGTTTCAGCAGGGCGTCGTCGATCAAGTACTTCAATGAGAGCGGAAACGCTACGTTGTAACTGGTTTCCGCCAGGACGCCCAGCGCCAGCAGGGCAAGTACGGAGCCGCGCTTCCGATAGTACGGCCGCAGGAAGGCGAAGACCGGGCGGAGCGCGCCGACGCCGTGCGCGATGTCCGGAGTTTCGTCCTCATCCTCCTCGACGTCGTCTTGTATTTCTTCTTCTAATTCGAGGTCGTCCAGCTTAGCGTGATTCATGGCTTCACTCGTCGAGTAGCGCCGGCGCCGGGTGATTTTGCACGCTTGCGGGGGGACGGCTGTTTCGCCGCTGGCAGCCTGGTGTAGAAGCAATAACGCAGGCTTTCCCGGTCCGGATACCATGGGTCGTCGCCTTCGTTGTATTTTTCTTCGCAGCGCCAGAGGCGATCGAGAGTGTCTGCATCGGTTGCGGCGATGGCGAAGCCGTTGGCGGTAAACAGCTCGCCCCATTCCCAGGTGGGCATCAAGGCTGTGACTCCCACAAGCAGATCGCGCTTGAACAATTCGGGGTTCATGTCGCTGGTCAGGCTGGCAAAAATCACGCCGCGGCGGCACACGCGGTGCAGCTCGCGAATGGCCGCGCCTAACTGGTCCTCGGGAATGTGCGCGAGACAGGTTTCATAAACGAAGGCGAAGTGGCCGTCGGGGAACGGCAATTTGCGAATATCGCCGAGTAAGTTGCGCTTTCGCCACTTAGCCGGCGTCCGGCTGTGAATGTACTTGTTATTTTCAATTCCCCACGCCTCGATCCCACAGGCGGCGAAATCCGGCAGAGTCAACCCGTTGGCGGATCCGGCATCGAGCAGACGGTAAGGCGGCTTCGCCTTCCAGGCTATCCCGATAAGATCGCGCACATAGTTCGGGTCGAAATACCAGTCGTAGGAATCTTCATAGGATAGGTCATTGTGATACTTCTCGAAGTAACTGCGATTGACTCTCCGCGGCTTCTTGCCGGCGGCGGTTTTCAACAGCTGTTGCTTGAGGCGCCAGGATTGAAAAAAGTCGGTCGCGAAGTCCGCCGAATCCAAGACACCGTTAAGCGTCGAATCGAAGAGATAATCGCCAACCATAAACAGGCCGGGGTGGCCCTTGGGGTCGGGCATGTGCGAGGAGCGGCTATCGCGGACGGGGATTCCGCCGGGCTGGGCGTTGACCGATGCCATCCAGCGGTGTACCTTGGCTTCGAGGAACGATTCTACAGCGTCGGCGCGAAGCGGCTCCGGCAAGGAATCCAAGACCTTGCAAGTCACCGTTTGGTCGTCGAAGTTGCCCAACGACAAGGCATCCGTGCCTGGGATGAGCCAACTCAGGACGCCGTATTCACCGGCATCGTGCCGCGCGCTTTCGTCATAGACGCAGCAACCGCCGAAAGCTTCCAGCATGAACCAGGAATCGTCGATGGTATCGCGCCAGAACGGCCTGCGGAATAGAACCGTCGCGCGCAGGTAGTGCCCGGGCCGGTCGTAGTATGCAATAAACCTGGCCATGGCTTTTCGCAGCGTGGCGCCGCGCCATTCCACGGTTCCCAGGCAGTTATGGGGCAGGGCAGTGAAGACGGCATCGAAATCCTGGTACTCCGCGGGGCTGCGTTCCTCCTCCACGGCTGTAGCGCGGCGATAGGATACACGATAGCTTGCGTCGGCGTTCCTCTGCACGCGTGTTACGGGGCAGTATGTCTCGATGCGAGTGTTAGTAAGCCGGCGCCGGAGTAACTCAAGCACGCATTGGTTGCCGCCATTGACGGAATAAAGATGGAGATAGCCGGGGACATCCATCAGGAAATTTTTCAGACCATTGAGTCCGTTAGTCAAGTGCGGTTCGGTAGCCAGATCGCTGTGGACGGCCACTTGCAAATATTTCCGGGCCGTGTCGTCCGGCACATCGTCCAGGATATCTTCGCAAGTGCGGCTGGCCCAGGGATGCGTGTTGTCGAAATGGGGAGTGCCTTCATACCAATCGGCCTTAGGCATGGCTGCGACGCAGCGCTGGCGAAACTGCTCGATGGCATCCAGAGTGGCGCGGCCGCAGAGGCGCCGGATGTCGCTCTTGTTGCGCAGAATCTTTCCTTCAAGGACGACGGTTTGCCCGCTCATCGGCACGGTTTTCAAGCCGAGCTTCCCGATCAGTTCCAGCAGCGGGTCGGGGCCGACCATGGCGTAGTTATAGAATTCCGCGGCGCCGGCCTCATAGATCACGGGCGCCGAATCGAACCGGGTAGTGACGATTTTTCCGCCGGTTCTGCCGGAGGCCTCAAACAGGGTGGTTTGGCAGGAGTCCCGGTATTTCTGCTCGAGCTGGTAAGCGGTCATCAGGCCGCCGGGACCACCTCCGATAATGGCAACTTTGGTCATGATTGTTCGTGGATTTCGACTGATAGGCCCCTGGAATAATTGTGTCAGGTATCACTGGAAGCCCTGGTACGGAAGGATACGCGGGGCTGGCGAATTGGCTCTACATCTATGATTCCGCCTGGGGCGGGTTTGGTTCCAAGTGCGATGTCCAGCGACGCGAAGATGGGGAATCGCAGAGGCCGCGCGGCGGGGGATTTGGCGAGGCATTCGGGCCGGCGAAGGGCGGTTGGGACGCGGGTCTCCGAAAAATGGCGGAACGAAGCCAAGGATGCGGAACTGGTTTTGGATTGTTGGGGTTGCGGACGGAGACGCGGCGCCGAGAGGACTTTGCGGGGCACTCGGCGCTGGCGGCGGGAGCAGAGATTGGAGAAAATAGCGGAACGAAGCTGAGGACGTGGAACCGGATTTGGATTGTTGGGGTTGCGGGCGGCGTTCGGAATTGTGTCCGAGGGCAGGGCGTGGCCGGCCACTCTGCGGCACGCATCGGCGGCGGCGCGATTGGCTGCGATTTGTCTAGTGGCTGACATCAGATCCCGGTTAGAGACTAGCAGGCGTTTTTGGGGCTGAGCGGCGCCAAAGGGCCAAAGCCCTTTAAAAAGGCCGAAAATAAACTTCGAGATGCTGTGACTGGGGTTTGCGGGGGGACGATTACCCACCGATCAGCGCGACTACGGAATGGGGGCTCACTCGCGAATACATGGGTGTTAACAATATGGCTGTCTGACGCGCCGAATTGCAGGCCCGACAGCGGGATGCATCCTGAAGGTTCCGGTCCCTCATGGGTGATTGCTGGTGGCAAGGGCTGCCGCCACGAAGAGGTGAGCCGCGCCAGGCGCGCTGGCCATCGTTTACTTCACGGCCTGCAAAGCCGGCTGCAACCACGACAGTAGGAAGTTGCCAACTTCGGGCACCTGCGACGCCAGCAGACTGAGCAGCGGCAGAGCGCCGAACGAGGCTACGCGGTAAACGAAGTTGAGGCCCAATTGATTCGGGGCCGTAGCGCTGAGCCGGCTGAGCAGCGGGTTGCGATCCATCTGCGCGAATACCATCACGCAGAATCCGCCGACGATGACGAAAATCAGGACCAGCGCGACTCCAATTTCGCCGCGCCCCTCGAAGGGATAAAGATTCAGGGCGGCTACCAGCAAGATGAATACATACCCGAGCAGCGCCAGCGAGGAACGCATCTCCGACAGTGAGCAGTGGATGAACGCGACGAAGCGAAGCGCCAGGAACTCTCCCCTGGCTATCGGAATCGGATCTTTTGTCCATTCCTCCGGCGCCTGGTCTCTGCCTTCACGGGAGGTAATGGTGTCCGATATTCCCTTGTCCCAGGTGGGGCCGAGGTTGTTCGCGATAGCCACCGCGGCGGTGTTCAACGCGCAATTGAGCTTTTCGGTGGCTTCAAATACCGCCGGATGCGGTTTCTGCGGTTGAAACGACCGGCGCGGCGGATTCAGGAACGACAGCGTATCACTTATTGCTTCCACCTGGTCCTGTCCCTCGGGTATCATGCGCAAGACCTCCAGCGACCGCATCGGCAAGTAAAGCTTCGGCCGGGGATCTCCGGTCCAGACGGCGGTCCAACTGAAATCCTTCGGAAGACGGGAGAAAGCATAGCGGAGCGGGCGCCGTTCCAGATCCTGCAGCAGGATCCGCAGGGTCCTCCACAACCTGAGAAAGCGCACCAGGGTTACCGTCAGCTCTGCAACGACCAGCGACGAAAGAACCGCGACAACGACTGTGAAGGCAGGGCGCTCGAGAGTTGCCAGAGCGCGAAACGGATTGAAGAACCAGAGCCAGCAAGCCACCGCGGCCACGGTTGCGCCGTATTGCCAGGAAGCGAGACCGAGCACCGTACCTTGCGTTTCGGCCTCGTCCAGCCGAAGCCCGAGAGCCGCTGTCGGACAAATGGCGGGCCGGTCTTCCGCCACGCGCAATTGAGACAAGCGGAAATACAAGCAAAGATAGAACGCCCAAAGGAGAGCGACGACGGGGACCACAGGCGAGGCCCCGCTCTCGAGGTGCATGGCGCGGTACCCCGCAAACTGAGTCGCGTGGCCTGCGGACGAAGACATGGAGACCAGGAAGACGGCGGCAATTTCCAGCGAGGCGCAAGCCAAGGCCGCCAGCGTGAGGATCCGGCTCTTGGCCGCTGCCCAGACGCCTTCCGCTATCGCGGCCCCACCGAGCGCAAAGGCGAACACCACTTCAAACAGAGACTCAATTGTGAATGGCGGGTTTGGCGGCCCTTCACGCGCACTTACCTTCACGGCCAGCCCGAGGAACAGACATAGGGCCGCAACCGCGAGCGATGCAAAGGCCAACAACCCTCGTCTCCGCAGCTCTAACTCCGGCTTGAATCCCCATCCGAACACGCGAAGACTGGCATGGTTCCACAAATCGGGGCGGTAACTGCCATTCATGAAACAGGTAAGGGAGACATGCGTGGCGCAGGCGATCCAAATGAACCAGAAGAATACGATCCAGAGGCGGGGTGCGTCTTCCGCCCGGAAGTGTTCGCCACTGTGCGCGCTGGGAGCCGGCCCGTACAGAAGCGGACTCGGTAACTCACTCGGCAGCGCGGGCGGCAGGGCTTCGATGGGCCACCAGGCATCGGCGCCAAGGACATTGATCCAAACGTAGGGCCGGTGCTCGAGCTTCGAGTGAGCGGGGTTGTCTCCGGCAAACGGGCTGGCATAGTCCAGCAGATAGTCGGCGGCTTTGGAAGTATTGGCGTCGAATGCCGACTCACACCATGGGTCGGACTTACTCGGGTCGGAAGGCGCCGCGGCCGGTGGCGCCTGACCGGTGGAGAGTAAGAGCATGCGGCGGAATGCATTGTACTCACCCTCGGCGCTATCGGACGAAAACTGAGTGCGCTTATTTGGATTTGACTGGGATTGGTTGCGTGCGACCAGGGGATAAGACGAGAGGGCCAGGATGCCGCTTAGTCCCCAGGTTTGAGACGCCCGAGCGTAGAGAAGATCGGTATGGAAGAGGACGATTCGAACGTTGGGCGCGAGCCCGCGAATGCTCCTGCTCAGAAACAGCGCATCGAGGGGGTCGGTGGCGACGATGCCGACATACCGGATGCGCTCGCGCCTGAGCGTGGCAGCCAGGGCGATGAGCACGGCCTCCTGGGAAACGGGTGTTTGCAATCCAAATGACGGAATAGAATCCTGACCGGCGTCGCGCAGGTCCAGAGGAAGCGCCGGGTAAACGGCGTTCTGCGGGTTTAACGTGGAGAGGTTGGGGAGTTGGCCGGATAGGTTCCGGATGCGCGCGATGCCCCGGGGATATGGCAGTATCAAGGGCTCACCGACGACGGCTTTCCGCACAGGGCCATCGACATCGAGAAGGCGCCGGGCGCCGTAGGCCGTCTCATCTTCTTCGAGAAAGGCAAACTCCCGCGGGGAGATGTTGGCCGCGTAGGCAAATAGGGCGGCCTGCTCCTGGTAATCCGCCTCCAGGGTGGTGCAGAAGTGGGAAGGAGCGAGCGGGTTTCCCAACACTCCGGTAACGGAGCCGCTGATAACCGCCACGGCGGCCGGCTGCGAGGCGCCTCGCCAGTCGTTTTTCCAGTCAAGCAGAAGCCGCAGGGAAGCGAGCGAGCCGGTGAAGTTGGGGCCCAGGATGCCCATGCAGGATCCTTCATTCTGTTTCTGTTGGCAAAACGGAAGGTCGCGGTTTTTCAGGGCGGCCGCATAGGTCCAGGCGCTGCGGAACGCCGCCCGATTGATGCCCGAGGTGGGAGTCTCGCCGACCAGGAACACTAAGAGGAGCTGATGTGGATCCTTAAACCCGCGGAATAAGAGGAGCCCCGGACTACTGACGCGCGACGTGCGTTCCTTCTCATCGGTGTCACCCTTTGCGGCGTTGGCATCCTGTCCGGTTACCGTCCGCCAGGGGAACCAATAGCCATTGAAGAGATAGCGCTCATCGCCGAGATCTCCATCGGCCGCGGCCCATGTGATGCTCTCGACGTTGCGGTCGAAGAAAAGCGACAGGTGGGTCAGCTCCGGATCCGGGACTGTGGCGATTACGACCTTCCGGGTAAATGTCCGGGCGGATGGCGTGTCGAAGCAAAACTGATTTAGGATTTGGTCTTTGTCTTTGGGCGGCGCGTTACTGGAATCGGGTGCGGCATTGTCGTTGAGATAGGCGCATACGGGCGTCCATGGCCCGAACCTGGTGGCGTCTCTGGAGGGTGTGGCCGGCAGGCTTTCACTGGCCGGGGCAGCGGCCGTGGGATGCGGATTTGGATTGTTCGCGGATCGGAAAGGAGCATCGTGGGCGAAAATACCGGCGACAACGAACAGCCCGGCTATAGCGCCTGTTTTTCGATTCATTTCCGCAAGGGTTTAGAAGTTGGCATAATATCGTGGAAACGAGGAACAACGCAAGCTGAGGAGAGGAATCAGATTCGACAAGCTCGGATGCGATTAGTCGGCATTTCTCGCGGGCTCCGAAGGAAAGACGCGTTCACACGAGTGTGAACGCTGCACGCAATGAGTGCGTGCGCCACGAACGGCTCCAAGAGATACGCGGGTTAGCGCGTTGCGGAATGAATCGCCGGATACCGGCACGCGAAGACTCTCACCATGCGATTCGCATAGAGCGGCTTTTCCCGCCATACCCAGCTATTTTGGACCGACCATACGAAGTCCGTATCCTTGACAATCAGGACATCGGCCCCAAGTCTCTCGCAGGCCGCGGAACTTGCGGGCGCGGGCTGGCCGCGTTCGGGAAATAGCGAATTCGCGGCCGCGACAAGGGGAGCGCAAAGGGACGCATTGCCGCCAAATCCTGCGAGGCATCCCTCATCGGCCGCGGCGATCTGACGGTTGGAGTAGAGAAAGCCGGTGGTCTCCTGAAAGGCAACGTGCGGGTTGTATTGCACGATGGAGCCGGCCGGCGTGTGTTTGTCCGCCCACTCGTAGGCTTCGCGAACGGCGTAGTTGCGCTCGCCCAGATTGCGGTCTGGCGACATCCAAACCAATTCGGGCAGCACGCCTCGATCCGCCAGTACGGGATAAAGGCGGAATAGGACAACGTCGCACACCGTTCCGGCGGCGCCGAGCGCCAGCATCACGGCCAAGAGGGTGTTGCGTTTGTAGCGCGAGTCCGTGAGAACATCGACGGCCCAGAGCAGCAGCCCGAACTGGGCGAGAAGGAACCCTCGCCATCCCAAGTCGTTGTTAGCGACGGCGTTGGAACTGTTAGCGAGCACGGTGGAACACAGGCAGCTACAGATCGCTACGCTGGTAGCGATCATTAGCGCGATCGCCAATTCCGCGCGAGTGAGAGGCTCGCGGCGCGCGCGGCGGCGCTGCCACCAGAGCAGGCCCGCGGCCAGGAAAAACCCCAGTTCGAACAGGTAATTCAGCGGCAACGTCGCGGCGTTGGCCACAGCGAGTTGCCAAGCCTGGTCGCGCCCCTGCGCGGCCAGTATGGTGTCTATCGGGAAGAAGCGGCGTACACGCAATGCGATAGGAAACCCGCCTCCGCCGGCGCCGGTCAGACTCGCCAGATACGGCAACGCCAATACCACGCAGAGTGCGCCCGCCGCGATCAGCGTCGCCGTCTCGGCGCGCCATTTCTTCGCAAGCGTGACCACGGTCCATAGCAGCAGAAAGGCTCCGAACACGAAGGCGATATAGATGGATCCGCCTACGGACGAAGCGAGCGCGATTCCAGCCACGGCTGCATACTTCCAACGGGACGCGCCGGTGCGGCGAGGCGCCTCCCACAAGAGCAGGAAAGCTATCAGGCACGCAATCAGCGCCGCCATAGAATGGGCCAGCCACAACGCCGTGAAAGTGAAGCCGTCCACTTGCTCGTTCCAAAATTCCAGGGAGGGCGGGATGAACCCGGTTAGTCCCATCGAATACGTCAGCCAGTAGAAAGCGTTGGGCAGAATATCGAGGCCGGTTACGCCCAACAGCAGGATGCCGACCAGCGTGCGCCGCCGGAATGTCTCCGGGCCGCGATAGGCGATGAGGCGGAAAAACAGCGCGACCACCGCCAGGAATCCGGCGCCGCACCAGATTACGCCGCCGATCCACGCGTGGCGCGCACTTACGAATGCGCCGCCGGCCACATCCACCATGCTGCACAGAATCAGCCAGAAGTAGTGGTAGCGCAGCAACTGGGCATGGCCGGGGAAGAAGAACGGATTCGCCGGTGGAATGCCCGCGGTGCTGATGGCGTGGATGAACTGCGTGCGTAACGAGAAATCGAAAGCCGTGGTGCTGTAGTACAACTTGCCGCCAAGCTGGAGATCGACCAGCGAGAACAGCGCGAGTGCGCCCCAGAGGGACAGAATCACCACCGCCATGCGACATGCTCCGACGGGCGACCGCGGCGCGGGCTTGTGCGTTCCTCTGAGCAAAACGCTTCTCAACAAGACGACGGCTACATACGCCCACGAGGCTCCGTAGAGCACCCAGACCGCTGTCATCGAGAGATAGCGCCCGGCCAGGTAACTCAGAATCGGAGCGATCGCGATGGAGAGAGGAACGCTCAAGGCCGCGCGGAACAGCCAGGTCCTGCGGCGGAAGTCGAAGAGATCGAGCAGCCACGCGACGGCGTAGCCGGGAATGAGAACGAACAGCGGAAACAGGCACACCGCCGCGATGCTGGCCGCGATGTCGGTGAGCGTGAAGTTATGCAACAGTCCCAAGGTAAGGCTGCGAGTGGCTACGGAACAAGACGCAAACCGATATCAGGACGGCTGTTGACTAAGGTTATACGAGCTGGGTTGACAGACGAAAGCGTCTGTCCCACGCACAGAATCACCGGCGTCGAAAGTCGCTGGAGTCAGTTCGGTTGACAGACGAAAGCGTCCTTATTATGGATGTCCTACGCAGCCATACACGCGCGCCCACCGATTTGCGTAGAGCGGCTTTTCCTGCCACACCCAGCTATCCTGGAGCGACCATACGAAGTCCGTATCCTTGACGATCAGGAGATCGGCTCCAAGCTTTTCGCAGGCCGCGGAACTTTCGGGCGCGGGCTGGCCGCGTTCCGGAAATAGCAGGTTCGCGTTGGCCACGATGGGAGCGCAGAGCGACGGATCGCCGCCGAATCCCGCGAGGCATCTCTGATCGGCCGCGGCGATCTGGCGGTTGGAGTACAGGAGACCCGGCGTGTCCTGAAAGACAACATGCGGGTTGAATTGTACGATGGCGCGGGCCGGCGTGTGGCTGTCCGCCCACTCGTAGGCTTCGCGAACCGCGTAGTTACGCTCACCCAGCTTGTGGTCTGGCGACATCCAACCCAATTGAGGGAGCGCGCCTCGATCGGCCAGCACCGGCCACATGCGGAACAGGAACACGTCGCACACCGTTCCGGCGGCGCCGAGCGCGAGCATCACGGTTAATACGACGCTGCATTTGTAGCGCCGGTCCGTGAGGACGTCCGCTCCCCAAAGCAGCAGTCCGAACTGCGCCACCAGGAACCCGCGCCATCCCAAATCGTTGTTGTCGATGACGGTGGAACACAGGCAGCTACAGATCGCCAGACTGGTGGCGACCATTAACGCGATGGCCAATTCCGCGCGGGTAAGAGGCTCGCGGCGCGTGCGGCGGCGCTGCCACCAGAGCAGGCCAGCAGCCAGGAAAAACCCCAGCTCGAACAGGTAATTCAGCGGCAGCGTCGCCCCATTCGCCAAGGCGAGCTGCCACACGTTGTCGCGCCCTTGCGAGGCGAGTATGGTGTCTATTGCATAAAAGCGGCGTACGCGGAAGGCGATGGGGAATCCGCCTCCGCCGGCGCCGGGACCTGAGCCTGAGCCAGCAGTTATGCTTGCCAGATACGGCAACGCCAACACTGCGCAGAGAGCGCCCGCGGCGATCAGCGTGGCCGTCTCGGCGCGCCATTTCTTCGCGATGGCGACTACGGTCCACAGCAGCAGGAAGGCTCCGAAGACGAAGGCGATATAGATGGATGCGCCTAAGGACGAAGCTAGCGCGATTCCAGCTACGGCCGTATACTTCCACCGGGACGCGCCGGTGTGGCGCGGCGCCTCGCACAAGAGCAAGAAAGCCATCAGGCACGCAATCAGCCCCGCCAGAGAGTGAGCCTGCCACAGCGCTGTAAAGGTGAAGCCGTCCACTTGCTCATTCCAGGCTTCCATGGTGGTCAGGATAGTGCCCGTGAGACCCAGGGAATACATCAACCAAAGGAAAGCGTAGGGCAGAATATCGAGGCCGGTGACGCCCAACAGCAGGATGCCAACCAGCGTGCGCCGCCGGAATGTTTCGGGGCCGCGATAATCGATGAGCCGGAAAAACAAGGCGATGAGCGCCATGAGTCCGGCGCCGCACCAGATGACGCCGCCGATCCACGCGTGACGCGCACCGACGAACGCGCCGCCGGCTACATCCACCATGCTGCACAGAATCAGCCAGAAATAGTGGTAGCGCAGCGGCTGGGCATGGCCGGGGAAGAAGAACGGATTCGCCGGTGGAATGCCCGTGGAACTGATGGCGTGGATGAATTGCGTCCGCACCGAGAAATCGAAAGCTGTCGTGCTGTAGTACAACTTGTTGCCGAGCTGGAGGTCGACCAGCGAAAACAGCGCCAGCGCGCCCCAGAGGGAAAATAGCGCTATCGCCATGCGCCATGCTCCGGCGGGCGACCGCGGCGTGGGCTTGTGCGTTCCGCTGAGCACAACGCTTCTCAGTAAAACGACGGCTACGTACACCCACGAGGTTGCGTAGAGCAGCCAGACTGCTGTCATCGACAGGTACCGTCCCGCCAGGTAACTCAGAATCGGGGCGATCGCGATGGAGAGAGGAACGCTTAATGCCGCGCGGAACAGCCACGTCCTGCGGCGGAAATCGAAAAGATCGAGCAGCCACGCGGCGGCGAAGCCTGGAATGAGAACGAACAGCGGAAACAGGCACACCGCCGCGATACTGGCCGCGATGTCGGTGAGCGTGAAGTTATGCAACAGTCCTAAAGTAAGGCCGCGGGTGGTCATGGAACAAGACGCAAACCGATATCAGGACGGGTGCTGACTAAGGTTAGCCGGCTGAGCCATAGAGGCTGCCCTCGCAGCTTCCGTCGCAATAGCAGGTGCAACAAAGGAACCGGCGACAAGATCGCCGGCGCTACCGAGTGAACCGGCGACAAGATCGCCGGCGCTACCGAGTGAACCGGCGACAAGATCGCCGGCGCTACCGAGTCGAGGAAACTGCAGCCGGCGCGGCTTCCGGCGCGGCCTCCGGAGTAACAGCGGTTTTCCGGGCCACGACGATCAGGGAAAGTCCCGGCCAGGGCATCAGGCGGTCGAGACGCCGCCAGATCCAGACGGTCTTGTCGAAGATCTTCAGCACCAGCTTGTTAATGCGGCGCTTGCCGGCGACGCGGCTGTAAATCCACCAGGGCGGAGAGCCGGCTTTGTTGAAGTCCGCGACGCGCTCCACGGCAAATCCCTGGTCTTCCAGCAATTGACGCGCCGCGGCCGCGCTGTAGCGGCGCTTGTGGCCCATGCTGCGGTCGAGGCTGCCAAACAGCGCGGGACTGTGGGGCATCAACGCTACCAGGAGGCCCCCGGGCTTGAGCGTGGCGCGCAGAGAGCGGAGCACGGCCGCGGGGTGGTCCAGATATTCCAGGACGTTGAGGCAAAGCACGGTGTCGAAGCATGCCTCCATGGGGGCCAAATCCGCGGGAATTTCCGGGTCGATGCGCTGCACCACTACATTCGGCGTGCGCAGAAAACGGTTGCGCAGCGCGTGCAGGTGCAGCGGGTCCTTTTCGGCGGCGACGTAAAGAATACGGCGCGCCATCAGCCGTCCCGAAAGGTTGCCGATGCCGGCGTTCACTTCGAGCACCGCGTCGCCCAGATACGGCCGCACGGTGCGCGCCAGCCAGCTCAAATACTGCGGCGTGCCGGTGAGATTGTTGAGGACGCCGCGGCCATAAGTGGTGGCATAGAGATCGTCGATGAGCCAGTATTTCAGAACCACGGCCAGCGCTTTGACGCCGTCTTTCCAGCCGATCTTTTTGCCCTCTTCGTAGGTGCGGCCATGGTAGCTGATGGGCACCTCGTAGATGCGAAACTTGCGCTTGGCGCTCTTCATCACGATCTCGGGCTCGAAGCCGAAGCGGTCGCAACGGATGGGGAGGCTCTTGAGCAGATCGGTGCGGAAAACCTTGTAGCAGGTTTCCATATCGGTGAGGGCCAGATTGGAGAACATGTTGGCCACCAGCGTCAGGCCGTGGTTGATCATGGAATGCCAGAACGGCAGCACGCGCATCTGCTCGCCCGCCATGTAGCGCGAGCCGAACACGGCGTCGGCGTGACCGGCCAGCAGAGGGCGCAGCAGGCGCGTGTACTCCGCGGGATCGTATTCCAGGTCGGCGTCCTGAATCAGGGAAAAATCGCCGCCGGCGTGCCCGATAGCCGTCCGCACCGCCGCGCCCTTTCCGCTATTCTTGGAATGCTGAAAGAGGCGGATTTCGGGAGATTCCGTGGCGAGGCGCTTGAGAATAGCGAAGGTGCCGTCGGTGGAGCAGTCGTCGACGACGATCAACTCCCGCTCCATGTTCTCCGGCAGCGGAGCGGCGAGCACCAGAGTGATGCACCGCTCCACGACGGTTCGCTCGTTATAGACGGGCATCAGGATGGAAAGCTTCATACGGAACCTGCCGTCACTCGACCAGTGTCGTGCATTCGCTGGTTGAATACAAGTTGGGAGGCGCGGCTTGCGGGAAATGCGGAGCGCGGGAGGGGGGCGAGGCGTCCGGAAGTCGGATTAGGGTCGTTTGGTATATCGCAGGCCACGGAGAGGTGGAACGATCGGCCTTCCTTTCCGTATATTGTCTGTATGAGAATTGCGGCCGATTTCCGCTTTGCCGTTCGCACTCTCGCGAAGTCTCCCAGCTTCGCGCTCATTGCTATCGTTTCGCTCGCCCTGGGCATCGGCGCCAATACCGCGATGTTCAGCTATGTCGATGCGGTGCTGCTGCGTCCGCTGCCGGTTCCGGATTCAGGCAGGATTGTCGAGGTGGATTCGACCTCGTCCGATACGCGGCTGGGGCGCCTGTCCTACGCGGATTATGTCGACCTGCGCGATCACACGAAAACGCTCCAGGCTTTGACCTGTTACGACTTTTTTACCGCCGGAGTGGCCACGCAGGTGAACCAGGTTCCGAGGTATGGGCTCGACGCCAGCGTCAGCGGGAATTTCTTCAGCGGATTGCGCATCCAGCCGGTGCTCGGGCGCGGGTTCCGCGCCGACGAAGACGCGGTGGCGGGCCGGGATCCGGTGGCGGTCATCAGCTATCACATGTGGGACCGCGACTTCGCGCGCGACCGTTCGGTGCTGGGACGAAGCATTCGCGTGAACGGCTCCGAATTCACCGTCATCGGTGTGGCGCCGGAAAATTTCACAGGGCCGCAGGCGTTCGTGAATCCCGACATTTACATACCGATGCATGCCTACCAGCAGGCTGTTCATGGCGCAAGCGCCGACTACCTCACCTCGCGGAAGAACCGCAGCGCGGTTTTGTTGGGCCGCCTCGCGCCAGGCGTGAGCGTGACCGAAGCGCAGTCCGAACTACGGATCATCGCGCGAGGCCTCGCGGCGCAATACCCCGAGGCGAACCGGGATCGGACGGTGACGGTGCTGGACTACGTACGCGCGCGCTTCGAAAACGATCCTACCGATGCGGCTTTGGCGCTCACACTGCTTGGGATCACCGGATTGGTCTTGCTGATCGCCTGCGCCAATGTCGCGAACCTCTTGCTTGGACGCGGCACGGCTCGGGCGAAGGAAATCGCGATTCGCATGGCGATCGGCGCGTCGCGCGGCGCACTGATCCGGCAGCTTCTCACCGAAAGCCTTCTGCTGGCGGTAGCGGGAGGACTTGCGGGAATCGGGGTCGGCTACCTGGGCGTGACGTTCCTGCGGGCCATTCCGATCCCGTCCGATTTCCCAGTCTCCCTGGGCGCAGAGATGGACGTGCGGCTGCTTGCGTTCAGCCTGATAGTTTCATTGGCAACGGGCGTAGCTTTTGGATTGGTTCCTGCGCTTCGCGCCACACGGGGCGATCTGGCATCGACCATTAAAGCCAGCGATAGCGGTCCGGCGCGGGTTTCCATCCTGCGGGGGCTGGTGAGCGGCCGGAACCTGCTGGTTACCGCGCAGCTCGCATTATCGGTCATCCTCCTGGTGATTTCAGCCGACTGCATCCTGGGATTTCAGGCGGCATGGCGCATCGATCCGGGCTTCCGCGTGGATCACACTCTTTTCTTCTCCCTGGACCCGAACATCCAACGGTACGACGAAGCGAAGACGCGCGACTTTTACAAGAAGCTGACCGACCGGCTGCGCGAGAGCGGCGGCGTGAATGCGGTATCGATGTCTTCCGCGATTCCGTTCAGCACCGGACAAAGTACGCGCAAGTATCTTGCGGAAAGCGCGCAGCCGCGGCCATCCGGGGATGCACCGAACGCCTGGTCATATAAGGTGGATGACCACTTCTTCCCGCTGATGGAGACGAAGATTGTTCGCGGGCGCGCCTTTGATTCGGGCGATACGGCCAAATCCCCGCGAGTGGCTGTAATCAACGAAAAGCTCGCTAACAAGTTGTTCGGAAAGAACGATCCCATAGGCCGGCGTTTTCGGTTGGACTCCGCGGACGGCCCCGAACTGCAAGTGGTTGGCATGGCGAAACAGGGAATCTATACCTACTGGGCGGAACCGGCGCAGGAAGCGGTATGGACTCCCTTTTCCCAGGATTACAGCTCACAGATGTGCGTCGAGATGCGAACAGCGGCCGACCCAGCGGCGTTTGCGGCGATGGTGCGCGAACAGGTCCGCGCGCTCGATCCCGACATGCCGGTCTTCCAGATCAGCACCATGGCAACATTTTTCCACGATCGCGCGATGTTGGGGCCGAGGCTGATCGCACAGATCGTGACAGCCACCGGAGTGATGGGAGTTTTCATGGCGGTGATCGGGCTGTACGGAGTGATCGCATACGCCGTGAGCCGGCGGACGCGCGAAGTTGGAATCCGCCTTGCGATCGGCGCGACGCCCGCTCGTGTGATGCGAATGGTGCTGAAACAGGGCGCCGTTTTCACCGCGGTTGGCCTGGCGATTGGACTGGCGCTGGTGATTCCGCTTGCGGGCAGCGTCGTTCCGAACTTTGTGGTCGGGACCAACCCGTTGGGCGCGATGGTATTACTCGGCGTTCCCGCGGTGCTCGCCGCGGCTACGATGGCCGCCTGCTGGATTCCCGCCCGGCGCGCCGCCAGGGTGGATCCGACGCGGGCGCTCCGGCAGGAATAACTCAATGGCGCCGGACCGATCAGAGCTTGGGCCGGACGGTTCGTGCTGGGAATCGTGCTGGGTTCTACATCGGGCAAGGCCGCGAAGTTCCGCGCGGAACTGGCTGCCAACCAGCCGCAGTTGATGCATCGGGGCGGGAGTGGACTGCCCAGCAAAAGCCGATCAGGCGAGCGCCGCGCAACGCAAAAGCTCCAGCGGTCCGAGTCCCGGAAATCGCCCCGGCGAGCGTTCGATGGCGCTTCGAATCGTTTCGAAATCTTCCGGGTTATTGTGAATCAAAGGCGCCCGCGCCACCAGTGCGGTTGCGGCGATCGTCGCGTCGAACCGCCAACGGGAAAGGCGGTCCGAACGAGATTCCACCAGACTGTGACTCCTCCGCGGAGGCGTAGGCGGTTGCGGGATCAGAGCCATGATCTCACCTGCCACCACCGCGGTTGCGGAATCAAGCGCCAGGACGCGTCCCAATTGGCCGAGGTAGGCAATGCGCCTCGCTTCTATAGCGCTGCGCCGCTCTTCAGGAGCGCTTCGCCACAGCAGCGCGTATCCGCGGCTCCGTTCCAGAACAGTGACTGCTGAAACATAAACCTGGTGAAGGGCGAGATACTGGCGCAACCAGTTTTGGACTGCGGGCTGCTGTGCGCGGGCCAGCCAGCTTTCGGCGCTGGTATCGAACAGAAACGGCCCGGAAGCTGGATCGATCATGCCTGCCGTGCGGACGCGGGCTCTAAAATAATGCCGTCGAGAATCATCAATTCCTCTTGGGAGAGTCCGGAGAAGGCCTGCTGATATGCTTTGAGCACTTCCTCGCTCCGCTGAGTACTGGCGTGAACACGCAAACCCTCATCGAGGGCTTCGGCGACTACCGAGCTCAAACTCATGTTCCGCTGCCGCGCGATTCGCTCAGCGTGCGACAGCGTATCCACGGGCAACGTAAGCGTGGTGCGGCGCTTGGCTGGCTTAGAGTGGTTTTTGCCGGTCATTGATACAGTTTAGCATCAAATGGGGGATCAATCAACATCGGTTTGCGTCAAGAGACGCGTAAGCCGCTGAATTAGTATAGTGAAAGCCGGGTCGAAGGAGCATCCCATGACAGACGCCGCGCCGCTTGAGCGCATCCAATGCCAGTGGTGCCAGAGCATGAACGAGAAGACCGCCACGGCCTGCCGGGCCTGCGGGGCGCCGCTCGATATCCGCAATCTGGTGAGCGAGTCGGGCTGGCGCGAGGCCCCGCGCATCCGCGACATGACCGAGATCCACTTCAGCGCCAGCACCTGCCAGGTGGAAGGCGAAATCGTGCCGGCCGCCGAGATCAATCTGGGGCCCGGCGATTCCATCTTCTTCGAGCATCACGTCATGCTGTGGAAAGACGTCAACGTCCCACTGAGCGTGCTGCAGCTTTCCGGCGGCCTCAAGCGCGCCTTCGCCGGCATGCCGTTCATTATCAGCGTGGCCACCGGGCCGGGGCGCATCGCCTTTTCGCGCGACGCCACCGGCGAGCTGGTGGTGCTGCCGCTGCATCCCGGCATGGAGCTGGACGTGCGCGAACACGCCTTCCTGCTCTCGTCGCACCAGATCGGCTATTCGTTCATCCGCGTGAAGGGCCTTACCAACATTCTCTTCGGCGGCCAGGGCATGTACATGGACCGCTTCGTCACTACCAGCACGCCCGGCCTGCTTATCCTGCACGGTTACGGCAACGTCTTCGAACGCCGCCTCGCCGCCGGCGAAAGCATCATGGTGGAGCCCGGCGCATTCCTCTACAAGGATTCCGCCGTCACTATGGAAGTGGAATTTCAGAAGCTGAGCACCGGCTTCTTCGGCGGCGCAAATATGGCGCTCGCCAAGATGACCGGACCGGGCCGCATCGGCATCCAGTCGATGTATGTACACCATCGCAGTGAATAGGAGAGCTCGATGTTCTGCGTGAATTGCGGGAACCAGATCCGGGACGATCAGAACTTCTGCGTAGGCTGTGGCTCGCCGGTGAAGCGTGCGCCCGCGAGCCCGCCCGTGGGCGCGATTCCGCCTGCGACTGCGCCGCAGCCCGTGACTGCGCCGCCGCCTGTGACTGTGCCACCTCGGGCCGCGCCCACCGCGTACGCTGCGCAGGCGCCCGAGCCGGCCTTCCAGCCCTCCGGCGGAAAGTGCTCCTGGTGCGGCGGGGTGATCGCGCGCGGCCAAACAAGCTGCCCGCGCTGCGGCGCCGCACTCGCCATGCCCGAGGAGATTTCCAAATCCGGCTGGGCCCAATTGCCCGGCCGCAAGGACATGGCAAAGCTGCAATTCGGCAATTCCTTCTGCCAGATTGAAGGCGCGTATGTGCCGGTAGCCGACATGAAGCTGGCGCCGGAAGACAGCGTCTACTTCACGCATCACGTGCTGCTGTGGAAAGACCCCCAGATCAACATCGCCACTATGTCGATGAAAGGCGGTTGGAAGCGTCTGTTCTCGGGCCTTCCGTTGATCATGACACAGGCGCAGGGACCAGGCCACATTGCGTTTTCGAAGGACGACCCGGGCGAGTTGATCCCCGTGCCGCTGCAGGCGGGCGAGGCGATCGATGTCCGCGAGCACATGTTCCTGGTGGCCACCGGCAATGTGCAATACGACTTTTTCAACACCGGCATCTGGTTCACCACGCAGAACGGAGACGATTCCGAGACGCACTATCCCATCGGAATGCTGATGGACCGCTTCTCCGCCCCCAGCGCGCCCGGCCTGCTGTTGCTCCACGCCGGCGGCAATATTTTCGTCCGCGAGCTGCGGGCGGGGGAAGCCATACTGGTCAAGCCGAAGGCGCTGGTGTTCAAGGATCCAAGCGTCCAGATGCAGTTGCACTTTGAGCACCCCGATGCCGGCATCTTCGGCATGTGGGGAAGCTGGGGCGGCCGCTATTTGTGGCTGCTTCTGTACGGCCCGGGGAGGGTCGCCATCCAATCCGTTTTCGAGCCGGTGGAAGGCGAAGGCGGCCGGATCACCAATTCCTCATACGCAACGCGGCAGCAGTGGTAACGCCGGCGGGCTTGCCGACGGTGATTGTGGCGGGCGATGCCAAACCGTGCAAAACGGTGTGTGCCCCGTGCCGCCGAAGAGGTCGCCGACTTGGTCAAGCGCACCGCCCCTGTGCCGATCTCGGCTACCATGCGCCATTTCGGATTGCCCGGCGCTCTATGGCTCGCCGCCCAGCAGACGGGCGTCTTTTCTCATAACTCTCGTTGACGACCCAGATCGCTCAAGGCCCTTACCCGTTGAGCCGATAGCTTTCCTGTTACTATTTCAGTTGTCTCAACCATGCAACAGGAATTGATTGCGGTAACCGGAGCGGGCGGCTTCATCGGTGGCGCTTTGATCGCCGAGTTCCGCCGCCAGGGCTATACCAACCTTCGCGCCATCGATATTAAGCCGCCGGACGAGTGGTACCTGCGCTTTGACGACGTCGAGAATCTGTCCCTCGATCTGAACCTCAAGGAAAATTGCGAGCGGGCCGCGGCCGGCGCCGGGCAGATCTACAACCTGGCCGCCAACATGGGCGGCATGGGTTTCATCGAGCACAATAAGGCGCTCTGCATGCTGTCGGTACTCATCAATACACACATGCTGCAGGCGGCCCACCAGCACGGCGTACGGAGGTTTTTCTACGCCTCCTCCGCCTGCGTCTACAACGGCGATAAGCAGCGCGACCCCAACAACCCCGGCCTCAAGGAAGAAGACGCTTACCCGGCGCTGGCCGAAGACGGCTACGGTTGGGAAAAGCTTTTCAGCGAGCGCATGTGCCGCCACTTCAGCGAAGACTACGGGATGTATACGCGCGTGGCCCGCTTCCATAACGTCTACGGACCGAATGGTACATGGGACGGCGGCCGCGAAAAAGCCCCCGCGGCGGTCTGCCGCAAGGTGATCGAAGCCAAGCTGGGCGGCAAACACGAGATCTCCATTTGGGGCACGGGCAACCAGACCCGCAGCTTCATGTACATCGACGATTGCACCAGGGGCATCCAGTTGATCATGGATTCGGAGATTCTCGAACCCATCAATCTGGGCTCGTCGGAAATGGTGACCATCAACCAGCTGGTGGACATTGTCGAAGACATCGCCGGCATCAAGCTCAAGCGCACTTACGATCTGGCCGCGCCTAAAGGCGTCGCCGGCCGGAATAGCGACAATACGCTGATCAAGAAGTACCTGAATTGGGAGCCCAGCCTGCCGTTGCGCACTGGGATGGAGCGGACCTACGCCTGGATCTACGACCAGTACGCGGCCCGCGAGAAGGGCCTCGTCGCCGCCGGCGTTCACTGACGCTGAATCCTCATCGATGCTGAATCCTCATCGCCGCTACAACCCGCTGACCCGCGAATGGGTCCTGGTCTCGCCGCACCGCACGCAGCGGCCATGGCAAGGCCAGGTGGAGGACGCGGGCGCCGCAGCATCGCCCGAATACGATCCGGATTGCTATCTGTGCCCCGGCAACACGCGCGCCGGCGGCGTGTACAATCCGCCTTACACTTCGACGTTCGTCTTCACCAACGACTTCGCGGCGCTCAAGCCGGATACGCCCCATAGCCGCTCGCAGCGCGACGGCCTGCTGATCGCGGAATCCGAGCC
>Ga0208193_1000075_pt1 | contig 73474 bp, 61 predicted proteins | sample June2015DPH_17_2_FD_184716 | JGI IMG/M metagenome (GOLD analysis project Ga0208193, IMG submission 184716) | Peatland microbial communities from SPRUCE experiment site at the Marcell Experimental Forest, Minnesota, USA - June2015DPH_17_10... | ecosystem: Environmental > Terrestrial > Soil >...
CTTGCCGCGAATGGTCTTGCCCTCCACCACGTCAAACACCTGGATGTCTCTCGGGCCGCCGGTATCGCAGATATAAACCTTCTTGTAATCCGGCGAGAAACAAATTCCGTTCGGCTTATCTAACTCGTCGGTCAATTTGTCCATCTGGCCGGTCTTCGGATCCACGCGGTAGACCGCCTCCTTGACCTCCGGCTTGGCTTCAAACCCTTCGTAGTTACCCAGGATGCCGTACGTCGGATCGGTGAACCAGATACCGCCATCGGGATGAACCACGATGTCATTGGGCGAGTTCAGCGGCTTGCCTTGCCACTTATCGGCGATCACAGTGGTCTTGCCGTCCGTCTCATACCGCACAACGCGCCGCATCCCGTGCTGGCAGGAAACCTGGCGGCCTTCGAAATCGAACGTATTGCCGTTGCTGTATTCCGAAGGCGACCGGAAGAGGCTCGTATGTCCGTCCTCTTCCAGCCAGCGCATCTGGCGGTTATTCGGGATGTCGCTCCATAGCAGGAACCGGCCCGCGCCGCACCATGCCGGACCTTCGGCCCACAGTGCGCCCGTCCACAGCCGCTGAATCACCGTATTGGTGATTATGTATTTCTCGAAGCGCTTGTCGAGCGCGATCAGGTCGGGGTCGGTATAGCGGATCGGCTCGCGGCCGCTCCAATCCCGCTGTTGTATGGGAGCGGACGCCGTCTGAGAGGATGCCGTTTGCGCGAACGCCGCGGAGGCGAGCGACGCGGCTGCGCTTGTAAGAAAAGATCTTCTGTCCACGGCGCTATTTTATGACATCCGGAGCCTTGCCGGGTTTTCTTCTCAAGATCCGTGGTTTTGCCGTTCACCCTCTTGCAGACGATAGTGCGTGCCTTTACCTGATGGACATCACCTGCTCGACATTACGAATTGATTGCCGTCAGCGTCTTTGAAAAGCGCAAACGTGCCCCAAACTTCGGCCTTCGGCTCTTGCGTAAACTCCACCCCCTTGGATGCCAGCGTCTTGGCCGTGGCAAAAACGTCGTCGCACCAGAACGTCAGCGACTGAAACGTGCCGATTCGATTCTCGTGGCCTTCCGGCGTGAACAGCGCGAGCTTCGATTCCGCGCCGGGGATCATCAGCTCGATCCACCTCTGGCCGTCGCCCATGGGCTGGTCCGTCGCTACCTTGAAGCCAAGCTTCTCGGTGTAAAACTTTAGCGCGGCATCCTGGTTGCGAACGGGAATGCCGGCGATCTTTATTCCTCGTATCATCGGTAGCCTCCTAAGAGTAGTTGTGAGAACTAGAGAATAGCCCGGCTCGCTCGAACCTGCAATCAGCCAGTTGTTACTATACTGATCACTGGTATAGCTATGGCCGTCCTCGACGATTACGTGACCGATGTACTAATGCGCGACCTGGTCGGACACGACCGCCGGCCAGTCAGTTTCCTGGTGTATCTGTGGCTCGCCGCCGAGCAGCAGCGTAGGAATTCCGTGGTTCAGGTCAGCTATCAGGAGTTGTCCGAGAACATCGGAATCTCAAAGAGTTCCATCCAAGCGGCAGTGAACTGGCTGGCGCGCAGGAAATTGATATCCGCCACTAAAGAGAACGCGACGGCCACGCCGCGTTACACCGTATTCACTCCGTGGCGGGAAACGCACCGCGTGGGCCGGCCCTATGGACGCCCCTGATGAATTCGAAAGCGGAATTCGAAAGCCGAATTCGAAAGCGGAATTCGAAAATGGAATCCGAAAGCGCGCTACGCGACCTTCCGAAGCATCGCGCGCCGCCGCCTACGTCATCGACCAGCCTTTGCGTACCACCGGCTTGATGTACTTATTCGCTTCCGCGTTGTTCGTCACGTGCATCTTGGCCGAGTCGTATTCCACCTTGCCTTCTACGCGCAAAGCGATCGCGCCCAGCAGAATCCATTCGGTCATGGGAGCGGCCACGCTGAAATTGGAACACGCCGGGTCGCCGCCTTTGCAGGCGCGAATCCAATCGCGATAGTGTCCGGGCGAACGCGTCAGCAGCTCCGCCGGGAATTTGTAGTCTTTCATCTTTTCCATCGGCAGCAGGCGCGTGTCTTCGCCGTAAGTGCCGGTGGTCAGCATGCCCTTGTCGCCGATAAACAAGCTTCCGTCCGGCGACACCCGGCGGGGTTCGCCTTGAGCGGCGCGCTCCATATAATTCTCGTAATTGAAAACCCTGCCGACGTATGGGCTGGGCGGCGCGGCGGGACGCTGAGCTTGCGCCTGGCCCTGCTCTCCCCGCGGCCGCGGCCGATTGAAATTCGGCAGATCGCCTACGTATTCGCCTTCGGGAACGCCTGGAAACTTGGGGCTCTCCTTCAAGCCGTCGTGCCAGAAAAGCTTCACCGCGGGCATATTTCCATGCGCCGGAAAGTCGAAGCGGATCACCGACGATTTCGGGAACATGAAGCTGCTGGCTCCCTCCTTCTGGATGCACTCCACGCTGGTGGGCATGCGCCCGGTCAGCTTCAACGCCATGTTCGGCGCCCCCAGAATGTGGCAAGCCATGTCGCCCAGCGCGCCGCAGCCAAAATCGTAGAACCCGCGCCAGTTGAACGGCTGATAGAAATTGCCATTCTGCGTGGGATATCCTTTGCCGCCCACCGTGAACGGCGCTGCGCCGCGATGCCATTCCAAAGGTCCCAATCGAGATGAGCCGGCGCCGGGTCAGGCGCCGGAATCTCCGTCAGGCCCTGCGGCCAGATGGGACGGTCGGTCCAGGCGTGAACTTCGGTGACGTTGCCGATATCGCCATTCCAAATCATCTCCGCGCACTGCCGCGTGCCCTCGTTGGAGTAGCCCTGATTGCCCATCTGCGTAGTCACCTTATACTTCGCGGCCGCTTCAGACATCATGCGCGATTCGGCGATAGTGCGGGTCAGCGGCTTCTGCACATAGACGTGCTTGCCGCGCTCCATGCACCACAACGCAGCCGTAGTATGCATGAAGTCGGGGATCGTCACAATCACCGCATCAATGCCGGAAGCTTCCTTGTCCAACATCTTGCGGAAGTCCTTGTACTTCGGCGCGCTGGGAAACTCGTCGTAAATCTTCGACTTCGCCGCCTGCGAGTCGTCCACATCGCAAAGCGCCACGATATTTTCCGTGGCCGAGCACCCGCGAATGTCGCTCTCCGCCTTCCCGCCCCGCGCCGATCGAAGCGATATTCAACTTCTCATTGGGCGATTTATATCCCCCGGCTTTAACGAAACCGTACTGCCGAAGCCGCCCTTGGGGATTGCGCCCGCCAGAAGCGAACCGTAAAAGAAATAGCGTCTCGCGAATCTTGCCATGGATCCACCTCCCGAACCGCTAAGGTTTATCAGTTCCAGGCCGGCCCGGCGAAACACTTGCAAACCCTCGCGTCAATCCATACCGCAGTTGTGGAGTTACCCGCATGCCAGCCGCTTGCTAACCGAAATCTCGGCAGACCGTCTACCCGGCATAGCCGAATTCCGGGTAGAATATCTACCATCTATGTCGAAAGAATCTTCTAGCCGTATCGAACTGTTGCAAGGAACGCTGGACATGTTGATCCTGCGCACGCTCCTGTTTGGCCCCGCTCACGGCCATCAGATCGCGAAGCATATCCAGCGGGCTACCGACGATCTGCTGCAGGTCGAGCATGGGTCGCTCTATCCGGCCCTCCACCGCCTCGAACGGAAAGGCTGGATCGCGGCGAAATGGGAGCCGGCGGGGAAAGATCTGAAGCGCGAATTCAAATACTACCGGCTCACTCCGGCTGGAAGGAAGCAACTCGTCGCGGAGGAGTCGAAATGGAAGCAGATGACGGGCGCCATCGCGCGGATCATGTGGCCCGCCAAGGAGAGTTGAGATGCGCTGGCGGCGGAGACAGTCCGAGCACGATCTTGATCGCGAACTTCGCTCCCATCTGGAATTGGAAGTTGAAGAGAGACAGGAAGCGGGGCTTCCGCCAGACCAGGCACGCTATGCCGCTCAGCGGGCCTTCGGTAACACGACTTTAGTCCAAGAGGAGATACGAGAAATGTCGCGATGGATGTTATTAGACAGGCTCCGCCAAGACCTGCACTATGCGTTCCGCACGCTGGGCAGGAATCGCGGGTTCACCACGGTGGCGATTCTCACCCTGGCGCTGGGAATCGGCGCCAATACCGCGATCTTCAGCTTGCTGAATGCCGTGGAGCTGCGCCGTCTTCCCGTGCGCGATTCCCAAGAGCTTGTGATGCTGCAATGGAGCGCCGACAAGAAGGTGAGTTGGTCTGAGGGCTACAGCAGCTATGGCGGCTGCGATGCCGGAGAGATCGCCGACGCCGGGCAAATGCGCTCCGTCAGCGCCGGATGCTCATTCAGTTACCCGGTGTTCGACTACTTCCGCTCGCAGGCGAAGCAGTTCAGCGGCCTTGCGGCGGTTGCGGGTCCGGCTAGGTTTCAGGCGCGCATCCGCGGCGAGATTGTCCCGGCCAACGCCCAGTTCGTGAGCGGAGATTTCTTCCGCGTCCTCGGCGTTTCTACGCAACTGGGCCGCACGTTGGGCGCCGCGGACGATCTGCCCGGCGCCGCGCCGGCGGCTGTGCTGAGTTCGCGTTACTGGGAAGCGAATTTTGGCGGAGACCCGGGCATAGTGGGAAAGACCATCGCGCTCGATGGCGCTCCCTTTACGGTTGTCGGGGTCGCAGCCAAGGAGTTTTTCGGACTGCAGCCCGCCGGATTGCCCGATCTTTGGATCCCCGTCCATTCCGGCGCGACCTTGGGTCCCGGCTTCTGGCATTCCCTCGCGGCTGGCAATGGCTGGCTGTACGTTATTGGCCGTCTTAAGCCCGGCGTTCCATCCCGCCTGGCGCGAGCCGAGATGGGCGTATTACGCCGGCAGGCCCCTGGTTCGGCGGACGTATTCACGCCCCAAATACAGACCAGCATGGTGTTGGCCGGCATCGCGCGCGGCCTGTCCGGATTGCGCCGGGCAGTTTCCGATCAACTGCATGTGCTGATGGCGGTGGTGGGCCTCGTCCTGCTGATCGCCTGCGCCAATATCGCCAACCTGCTGCTGACACGAGCATCCGTCCGGCGCAGAGAGATGGCCGTGCGAATGGCGATCGGCTGTAGCCGCGCGCGGTTGTTGCAGCAGCTCTTAACTGAAAGCCTCCTTCTTTCCGCGCTCGGAACCTCGGCTGGCCTGTTGTTCGCCCAGTGGGCGACCCATGCGCTCGCCGCGCGAACCGGCTCCTTCGTACTCCTGGATGTCCGCCTCGATCCGCTGGTTTTGCTGTTCACGGTGGGCGTGACGTGCCTCGCGGCAACACTCTTCGGACTGGCGCCAGCGCTGGCGGGGACCCGCGAGCAGCCCGTCGCGGCGCTGAGAAGCGGAACCGCATCGGGGCAGCGGAACTGGTTCGGAAGCACTCTGGTCGCCGCGGAAATGGGGCTGGCGCTTGTGCTGCTGATTGGCGCCGGCCTCTTTGTGCGCACTCTGTTGAACCTGGAAAAGCTCGATCCCGGCTTTCGCCGCGACAACCTGCTCACCTTGCAGACCATGCGACCGCGCGATGTGAACAATCCTCAGGCCCAATCGCCCGATAGCTCTGCTGGACTGCGCGACCGGCTCGCCGCTCTTCCAGGGGTGCTTTCCGCTACCTGGGCGAGCGAAGTGTTGCTCATCGGGAACCTGGAGGCTACCACGGTTCGACTTGCCGGCAGGGACGACTTAGGCGATGTTCAGGTCAGCAGCTTGCGGGTGGGCCCCCGATTCTTCGAGACCATGGGGATTCCCGTGCTGGCCGGGCGCAGCGTGCAAATTCAGGATTGTCAACCCGACGCGACGGCAATCTGGATCAATCGCCGCCTGGCGGAAAAGTACGGATCGAATGTAGATCCTCTCGGGCGGATCATACAGAGGAGAGAAGCCAGATACCAGATTGCCGGAATCGTGGGCGATACCAAATATGAGACGCTGCGCAGCTCCATAGATCCGGGCATCTATATTCCGTCTCGCGGCGGCGGGGTCTTTGTGCTGCGGACCGCTTCCAATCCGGAGTCTCTCGCAGCGGCGGCGCGCGGAGCGGTGCGCGACGAGAATCCCAACTTAATTGTCGCCAATGTCAAGAGCGAAGCGGCGCAGATCGATGAGCAGCTATTCAGGGAACACGTGATGGCTCGACTCTCGATGGTATTCGGCTTGTTAGCGCTAACCATGGCCGCGATTGGCATCTACGGCGTGCTGGCTTTTTCGGTGACTCGGCGAACCGCGGAAATCGCCATCCGGATGTCGCTGGGAGCAATGCCGGGTGAGATACTGCGGCTGGTGTTACGAGACGGTCTGGCTCCAGCCGCAATCGGCGCCGTGGCAGGACTGGTTGCGTCGTCGGGTTTAACGAAACTAATAGCGACTCTCCTGTTCGGCATAACCGCGCTCGATCCACTTACGTATATCGCGGCAACGGTGCTTCTGCTGGCTGTAGCTATGTTGGCGTGTTACATGCCGGCTCGCCGCGCGACGCGAGTCAGTCCGGTAGTAGCGTTGAGATACGAGTGAGGTCAATTCGGATACACGTAGAATTCCTCACCCGTCGGAGCCACCACGCCGCCTTGCACTGGGGCATGGAACAACTCCGCCAAATCCTGGTCGCTCACCTTGCGCCGCGCCATGATCTGCCGCCGCTGTTTCAGCGCCCGCGGCAGGCACTTGGCTACGCGCCAGAATGCCGGAAGCGATGCCGGCTCCCAGAAAATCGCGCCGCCCATCACCACCAGATCGCGCATGGTCATCGGCAGCCAATAGCGGCGATACAGCCCCGGCGTCACATTCTTGATGCGCATCAGGAAGCGGTTCTTCACTGAGTGCATATTAATGAACGCCGGCACTGAGTTGCGGTTCAGCGGCGTGACCGTGCGCACGTGGTGCCCCACCGCAGAAGGCGTGTAGAGGCACCGCCAGCCCAGCAATTGCGCGCGCCAGGCTACGTCCGCATCCTCGCGGTAGACGAAGAAATCGGGGTCGAAGAATTCGCCATCGATGGCGACATCGTCAATCATCTCGCGACGGTAGAGCGCCGCCGCGGCGCTGGCGCCGAACACGTATTCCGCGGCGTCATAGCGCTGCTCGTCGCGCTCATGCCAGCCGCGGTCGAAGTGCCGCATGTTCGGGGTAAAGTATATGCCTGCCGAATCGATTCGCGGCACGGGTAACGGCTGAAAGCCGGGAGCGATCGACAGCAGTTTGCCGCAAACCGCCCCCACGGAAGAGTCGCTGGCGCCCGACTCCACCAACCTGCGCACGAACCCCGGTTCCAGCAACACGTCGGGGTTCAGCGTGAGCACCCAATCCGAGCTCCGGCATTCGCGGATGGCCCGGTTCTGTCCGGCCGCGAACCCCACGTTGCGGGCATGCTGAATCACTCGAATCCGGCTCTCAAAGCCTCGAAGAATGGATGGAGTATCGTCAGTGGACGCGTTGTCGGCGACCACCACTTCCATGGGGGCGCCTTCCTGGGCCAACACCGCATCCAGGCACCGCCGGATGTACCGGCTGCTATTAAAAGTAACGATTGCAATACTTACCGATCCAGAAGCCACATCGCAAAGACCCGCCATGGTCACAGTTCAACTACAGCAGATGCCCGAATCGCCGCAAAATATTTGTGCAAAAAATTCCTCCCGGGTGTAGTTGAAAAGACAATCCGCGGGTCTTTGGAGGTAGCTTGAAGCATGCCGGCGTTCCCGATAGGTGATGAGCGCGTGGGGTTTCTCCGGCCGGATCGGCACGTTTCGGAGTTGCAAGATCGCGTGGCCCGGTTTTTCGAGGAGTCGCGCGACGATGTTTATCGGTATCTGTTGACGCTGGGTTTGCATCCCCCCCGCGCGCAGGAGGCCGTCCAGGAGGTCTTTTTACGGCTGTACACCGCACTCAAGAAGGGCGAGGATATCCAAAGCCTGCGAGGGTGGGTTTTCCGGGTAGCGCACAACCACGGCCTGAAGCTGCGGGAGCGTCAGGCGTCGGAAGCGCCGTTCGAGCCCGCCTTGGAATTGCGGCTCGCCTCGAAGGCGGACGATCCGGAGCGCGCGTTGATCGAGCGCCAGCGTATGGCGCAGTTTCATCGCGCGGTGGAAGGTCTGTCCGAGCAGCAGAGGCGGTGCTTGTTTCTGCGGATGGAAGGCTTGCGGTATCCGGAAATCGGCGCGGCGCTGGGCATCAGCCCGTCGGCGGTGGGGGAGTTCTTGCGGCGGGCCATGTTGCGGCTCAAGAAGGTGCGCGATGAGTAATCATCCCGAACAAGCGCTGCTGTTGCGCTACATCGACGGCGAATTGCCCGGGCGCAAAGCGCGGGCCGTGCAGCGTCACCTCGAAGCCTGCTGGGAATGCCGCACTGAGGTTGAAGAATTGCAGGAAACGGTGGCCGAATGCGTGCGCTACCGCAAACAGGTTTTGGCCGAAGAGCTTCCCGCGCCGCCGCAGGAATGGCGGGATATTTACCGGGAGTTCGACCGCATAGACGCCGCTACGCCCCGCCGCGTGTTCTTCCCGTGGCGTTGGGGTGTTGCCGCGGCTACGGCGGCGCTGGCGGTTGCCGGCGCCCTTTACTACAACGCGCACGAAGCGACTTCGGGTAACACAGGCAACACGAATTCAGCAGCATCCAGCAAGATAACGGAACCTCCCATCCGAAACAGCACGGAATCTGGCGCCGTGTCTGTCGAGGTTCCCCCGCGGTCTGCCGTACCAAGCCGGCCGGCCGCAATCGTCCCTGGGCCAACGGCCTCGATCTCCGATGAGCTACTAGTAATGTCGGTGCTCCACGAGATCGGGGCCGACCTGGGCGACCCCGTCCAAGTTTCGCTTTCCGATGGCCGCGTGCAGGTGACCGGCGTCGGCGTTACGCCCGAACGCAAGCGGAAAATTCTGGCCGCGCTTGAGCCTTTGCCCCTTGTCGCAAGCCATTTCTCCGATCCTCCCGTAACGCGGTTGCCGAATGACGCTCCGAATGACGCCACGCAACCCGCCGTTGGATCTACCGCGCCGGGAGTTTTCCAATCGGGCGTTTTTCAATCGGGCGTTTTTCAATCGCGACTGGAAGCCCAATTGGGCGGCCGTGGGCCAGTGGATCGCTTCACCGGGCAGGTTTTGAATTACAACGAATCGGCCATGGCTCACGCCTATGCGCTCCGCCTGCTGGCGCAGAAGTTTCCCCCTGACGGTTCCATCGCTTCCTGGAACGAACAGGATCGCGTCACTTTGCGCGGCCTGGCTCGCGATCACCTGGTGGCGCTCGCGACGTCGCTGGATGATTTCGACCGCGGGTTGGTTCCTGTACTAACTGGTTTGGGGGCGACTTCCAGCCATACTTTTGCCGCAGTCGATACCTGGCAAGGCGCTGCGGAACAGGTGTTTCAAGCGGCCCGGCGCATAGAAATGCTAAGCTCGGTGTTACTGGGAGTGACGCCGGGCGGGAGTGTGCACGCCGATCTGCCCTCTGAGTTACTCGGCGCGGTAAACGAGTTACGAGCCGACTTGGACCAAAACCAGCGACTGCTGGGCAGGTAGGCCTGCTCCTACTCATTTCTGTCGTCTCCGCTCGAGCGCAACCCACCGGTCAGGTTTACGGCCGGATTCTAGATTCCTCCCAAAGCGGCATTTCCGCCGCGAGCGTAACCGTGGTCAGCCAGGATACGGGTTTTCGCCGTGTTACCGAGTCGGACGCAGCGGGAACTTACCAGGTGAGTTCACTCGAACCTGGATCGTACAAAGTTACGGCCAGCAAGGAAGGCTTTAAAGCTTTTGCCCGGTTCGATGTGAAGGTAGCCGCCGGAGCGTCCACGCGCGCCGATTTCCCCCTTCAGGTCGGCAGCGTTTTCGAGACCATTACCGTCCGCGGCACGGCTCCGCTGCTGAACGAATCCGACGCCTCCACGGGCGCCAGCTTTCAAGCCGGTGACATCGCCCGGCTGCCGCTCAACGGAGGCGGCCTGCTGGATCTGATCGAGCTGGTCCCCGGCGTCAATGTGGTGCCCGCCACCCGCGGCGAAGCCGGCCAGTTCACCGCTACCGGCCAGCGTCCCAACGCCAATTACTTCACTATCGATGGCGCCAGCGCCAACACCGGCATCGCCGCGGGCGGGCTGCCCGCGCAAGCGAGCGGCGGCACCCTGCCCGCCACCAGCGCGTTTGGCAGCCTGGATTCGCTGATTTCTCTGGGCGCCGTGGAAGAGGTGCAGGCGCAGACATCCACCACCGTGGCGCAGTTCGGACGCATGCCGGGCGCCAACATCGGCGTGACCAGCCAATCCGGCTCCAACCAGTTTCACGGCGAAACCACGTACCAGATCCGCAATGAGCTGCTCGGCGCGAACGATTGGTTCGCCAACCGCGCCGGTTTGGGCCAGGCGCCGGAGCGTCTGAATGAGGCGATGCAAACCGTCGGCGGCCCCATTCAGCGCGACAAAATGTTCTTCTTTCTCTCGTACCAGCGCATGGGGCTGCGCGAGCCGTTCATCGATACCCAGGCGGTTCCTACGCTCGATGCGCGCCTGGCGGCGGGCGCCTGGTCGCAAGCGGCGGTGAGCCTGTTTCCGCTTCCGAACCAGGGCGCGCTGGCTCCGGGCGTGGGTCAGTGGACCGGCGGAACCGATGAGCCGGCGACGCTGAACGCGGGCAGCGCGCGGGTGGACCGCGCCGTCGGATCGCACGTCAACTTCTTCGGCCGTTATAGCGACGCGCCTTCCACCAACCAGTTTGGCAATGTCGCGGTGAACCAACTCGACCTGCGTTCGCAAACCTTGACGCTGGGCCTCACGGTGCGCCCCATCTCACGGCTGACGTTCGAGGCCCGCGTCAATGAGTCGCAGACCAGCGTCGATTCCGCATGGCGGGACGCGGCCGCGGGGGACAGTGCGACTTGCGCCCTGGAACCGCTGGCGTTCGAGTTGAGCTTAAATATGTACGGGCTCTCGTGCAATACGCTGGTGCGTTTCACCATCGATGGCGTCGGCCAGCTTGTCTCCGGCAGCGAGGGGCTGTACCGGCAGCGTCAGTTCCAAACCGTGGACACAGTTGCGTTGCGGCTGGGAAGGCATTCGCTTGAGTTTGGCGTGGATTTCCGCCGCGTCACGGCTGTCCGCCGCGCAGCCGACGAAACCGGCGTCATCGCGGACGGCGCCACCGACCTCCTGAACACCAGCAACCTCTGGAAAGATCAGACTCCGGCCGTGAGCCAGTCGACCGAACTCACCGAGTATTCGCTTTGGGCGCAGGATACGTGGCAAGTCTCCTCGCGGCTGACCGTGGCGGCGGGGCTGCGGTGGGAGTTCAGTCCGCCTCCCGCATACGCCGGCAGCATCAATGTCTACGACCCGGCCAGCGGCTCGGTGGTTAGCAGCAACGCGCCGCTGTGGCCTACCTCATATCGCGATCTTGCGCCGCGTCTCGGCGCCGCCTTTCGCGTGACCAAAGACGGCCGCACCGTGCTGCGCGCGGGCGCGGGCCTCTACTACGACTCGAGCTTGAGTATAGCCACCGATATTCTGGACGGCGTCGGGCTGACTTCCTCGCTGCTTCTCAGCGGCGTGCATGCGCCATTTTCGTTCGCCTTCGCGTACGGCTTTATGCCGGATCTCAAACTCCCGCAAGTGCGGCAATGGAATGTTTCGTTAGAGCGCGCCATTAGCGCCCACGATGTGGTTTCGCTGGGCTATGTGGGCTCAAATGGCCGCGAGCTGATCCGCCGCGAAGTGGGCGGGCCTGGCACCACGCCCAACTACTGGTTCGGTCTCACCACCAACCACGGATTTTCCAACTATCAGGCGCTGCAATTCCAATACCGGCGCCGGCTTGCCAGTAATCTGCAAGCCACGGCGTCGTATGCGTGGTCGCATTCCATCGACAACGATTCCAGCGATTCCGCTCTATTGTGGGCGGGTGCGGGTTCGTCGGCCGCCAACGACGTGGGCTCGTCCGATTTCGATCTGCGGCATTCCTTCACGGCCTCCGTGAGCTACCAGTTCGCGAGCGGCCCGCTCAAGCGATGGCGCGCCGAGGCGATTTTTCGCGCGCGCAGCGGATTCCCGATTACGGTTCTCGAAAGCGAGCAGTACACCGGCATCGCCTTCATGAACTCCTTCCGGCCCGATTTTCTGGGAGGCAATCCGGTCTGGATCGCGGACCCATCGGCGCCTGGCGGAGAGCGGTTGAACCCGGCGGCGTTTGCCACCGTCGCAAGCGGCGTGCAGGGAGATCTCGGCCGAAACTCGATCACGGGCTTCGGCATGTCGCAGGTGGATGCGGCCATCGGGCGGGAGTTCCGCTGGCGCGACCGGTTTAGCCTGGACCTTCGCATTGACGCCTTCAACGCGCTCAACCACCCGAATTTCGGCGACCCGGTGCGGTACATGGATAGCCCGCTTTTCGGGCAATCCACATCCATGCTCAACCTGTCGCTGGGCACTGGCAGCCCCGGCAGCGGCCTTGCGCCGCTCTTCGAAAGCGGCGGCCCGCGGATGCTTCAAGGCACGATTAGATTCCGCTTCTAGAGCTGTTGTGCTACACTGTAGCATATGAAGACCACTTCCGTTCGCGAACTTCACATTCACACGTCGGCGCTGATTCGGGAAGCCGCCGCCGGCGAAGTAGTCGTGATTGAGAGCCGCGGCCAGCCAGTGGCCGAGCTGCGTCCCCTTTCGAAGAAGTCTGCCAAGCGCAAACTGCCGGATATGACGCGCTTCTGGAACTCTTTCCCGCAAGTATCGAGCGATAGCGGCAGGTTTCTGGAAGAGGATCGTTGAACGGATGTACCTGGATTCGGCCTACATCGCGAAGTTCTACGTGAATGAAGTCGATTCGAGGGCCGTCCGCGAGCTGATCCGCGGCGCCGATTCACTGGTTTCCTCGGCGTGGGCAATGGGCGAAGTCACTTGCGTAATGCACCGGCACATGCGCGAAAACAAGCTCACCCAACGCCAGTTTCGGGAGTTGCTGGATGCGTTTATTCGTCATGTCGGCCAAGACGTCTGGACGCTGTTGCCTGTAACTCCCCGAACGCTTCAAAAGGTCGCATCGCTGATGCGGTCGGCGCCAGCGGCCGTTTATCTGCGCGCGGGAGACGCCGTCCATCTGGCGGCGGCGATGGGTGCGGAGGAACACGAGATCTGGACTAACGATCGCCACCTGCTTCAGGCTGCGGAACATTTCGGACTGTCAGGACGTTCGGTTTAGCACCCTTCGCTTTCGCCGGACAAATCGCGGAGTGTCAGGCTACCGTGATTGAGAGCCGGCGGACTGTGTCTCCGCCAGGGTGCGGTTATGGACTTGCACGCCGAGGCTGGATGGAGCGCGTAATCGTACGGCGCATTCGCGACGGCGGGGGTCCGCATGCGTTCCAGCGACAATATACGCGCTGGTACAGTAACACGCGGGGAGCTCGCGCGGCGCCGAGTGACAGTGCGCCTCAGCGCGCCGCGGACGTGCCTGCTTCCACCAGTGACTTCAGCCGGCTCACGTCGCCATCCATTTTCTTCTGGGCAGCGGGCGTGATGAGCGGCTCGAAAAGCTGCGCCATCCACATCGTGTAGCGATACCGGCCGTCGGCTTCAAAGTGGGTGCGGCCGTTGCCCATATCCGTCAGACGATAGGTCTCGGCGCCTTCGAATGCGCCGGGCGTCGACATCGCAAGGTCCATCTCTGTGGGCGGTTGATACCTGGTGTAAACGCCCTCCACTTCGATCGGCGTTCCGCCGTTGTTTTCATCTTTCATGACGATGACGCGTTTAGCCCCGACTCCCGAGACGGCGGACCCATTCGGCGTGCGCACTTCCACCACCCAGCTAATCCACTGCTTGAGCTTCCCGGGCTCGTCGAGCCACTGCCACACCTGGGCGGGCGATGCGTCGATGTCGGCCGAAACGCTTGTGCGCCCCGCATTTGCGCGGTGGCCCAGAACAAGCAGAATGACGCACGCAAGCGCGATGACGCCGATTAGGCCGCCGCCGACCCATAGAATCCATTTCATCTCGATTTCCTCCAGGCAAATGTAAGTAGCGCACTCGCGGGTACGGCAAGCGACAGACAGACAACATAAGCGCCGGGAGTGTTCGCGGAGCCCGCCCACAGAGCGGCCAAGACCGCGATCATGGCGGCGAAAGCCAGGGCCACCGCGCGCGATTTCGAGCCAAGCCCTTTCGAAGCCGACCATTTCGAACCAGACCGTTTCGAACCAGGCCATTTCGAACCGGCCCAGGCTCCCAGAATCGCGGCGCACGCGCAGACGCAGAATGCGTTGAACGCCAGAAATTCCGGCGCGCGGTGAAGCCCGTCTTTGAGCGGGATCTGCGAGTAGACAAACTGCCAGAGCCGATCCAGCAGCAATAGAGGCGCGCCCACGCCCAGGCTCGCGATGAGCATGACCTGCGTCAACTCGCCGGTGCGGACGCGAAGCTGCAGCAGCGCGCAGACGGAGCGCGCCACCTGCCACGCATACCATCGCCGGGCGGCCGCGCTGCCGCGAGCTTCCCGGATCATGGCGAATTCCTCTTCCAGGTCGCCGGCGATATATTCAGCTTCGTTGGGACCGGCGACTGCCATCAATAAGGATTGGGCCAGCAGGGGAGGCTTCATCGCGCGCCTCCGGATAGCGGAAACGCGATGCCTTCGAGCATGCTGCCCAGTTCCTGTCGCGCGCGATTGAGCGAAGCGATACCCAATCCAGTGACGCGGAAACTGCGCTTGGCGCGTCCGCCGCGTTCCGGCGTCGGGTCGCTCAGCGTCGATTTCAACAAGCCCTTCGCGGCAAGCCGATCGAGCGTGGTATACACGGCCCCGATGGTGACATCGCGCTTGGTTCGTTCGGCAATCTCGCGGCGGACGCGCATTCCATAAGCGTCATCGCCAAGACGAAAAACCGCTAAAAGCGTGAGATGTTCGAACTCGCCGAGAGTATCGCCTTTCGACATTTTCTACATAGTAGAGAAAATTGCGGGCCGCGTCAAGAGAAAATCTTATGGCTCCAAATTCGCACTCGGGATCCCGTGAAATCCGGCGCCCGGCGTCGACGAAATAGAGAGATCGCAGGAAGGTATGGCCGTTGATTAGGGCCGGGCCAAACTGCCGACTCTCGCCGGAAGCACTGGCGGGCGCACCGAATCCGGCTTCCAGCCGAGCAGGAACTCCACTGCGCCGCCGCACACGCGCCCCTGGCACGGCCCCATGCCGCAACGCGTGTGTAGCTTGGCTTCGCGCCAGTTGGAACACTGCCGGATCCGCGCATAAGTGACATCTTCGCAGCGGCAGACGAAGGTATCGTCTTGCGGTAAGTTGCGTAACTCGGCGCGCAGGACGAAGGCGCGTTCCAGGGCGTCGGCGAATTGGCGATTCGATGTACGCGCGGCGAACAGCTTCCGCGCGTCCTGCGGTTTTCCAGCGGCCGCGTAACCCGCGATTTCGCCTTCCACCAGAGCCAGGTCGAGACCGCCGATGCCAGTGACTTCGCCGGCGCCGTAGATATCGGCTACCGATGTTTGTTGGTATTCGTCTACGGCGACGCCAGTCTCGCTCATGCGGCAACCGAAGAGCGCGGGCAACTCCACGTTGGGGATCAGGCCGAAACCGCAGGCGAGATAATCGCAAGGCTCCGTCCAGGTCTTCCCGTTGCGTTGGAGTGTGACGGATTCGAGTCTCTCCACGCCGTGCGCGCCAACGGGCCAACATGTGGTGAGATAGCGGACGCCCAGCAGTCCGGCGCGAAGTCCAATCGCCTGGATCAGTTTAGCGGGTCTCGCAATCAAGCCAAGGCCGAAGCGGAGGATCGCGGATGAATCGGCTTGCTCGGCGATCATGCGGACATCGGCGCCGTGGTCGCGCAGGTACTTGGCGACGGCCAGCAACAGCGGACCGCTGCCGGCGACTACGATTCTTTTGCCGTTGACGGGCAGCCCGGATTTGGCCAGCGCCTGTAGGCCGCCCGCGCCCATGACGTTGGGCAGCGTCCAGCCGGGAAAGGGAAGGAACCGCTCGCGCGCGCCGGTGGTCAGAATCAGACTGCGGTATCTCAATTCCAGGCTGCTGTCCGAACGTTCGAGTGCCAGAACCCCCGCCGCGGGCGCAGCGAAAACCCGTGCGCCGGAGAACAGTTCGACCTGGCTGCGCAGCCACGGCTCGGGTAATCGTGAGACGCGCCAGATTTGGCCGCCGGGGCGCGGGTTGTCGTCGATCATGGCGACTCGCGCGCCGGATTCGACGGCGCGTGCGGCGGCGGCAAGTCCAGCCGGTCCTGCGCCGATGACTGCGACGTCGAACACCACGTTGGACACGACGTCAGGCATCGGTTTCCACCTCCATACCCACTTCGCACGGAATCTGGCAACTCTTGCAATGAGGGCGGCCGTTGATGGTCACTCGACATTCGAAGCAGATACCCATGCCGCAGAGTGGCGCGCGCGGCTGCCCGGTCACGGACGTGCGAAATCTGCTGGCTCCGGCCATGGCAACGGCTGCGGACACCATGCTGCCCGCAGGCACGTCGATGGTAAGGCCGTCCACGCGGAGCCTGAGCGTCTCGGGTCTAGTCTGCATCGGTCACATACTCCGGCGTGAACTTGCGCTCCGAAAGAGCCGGCTGAAAGCCGGCTGCAGCCAGGATTGACTGCCCCACTAAGTCAGTCATGCTCGTGCTTTCTGTCCGGCCAGTATGCTTCCACGGGAATTGCCGAAGGGCGCCGCAGAATCTGGTCCGCTACCAGTTTTCCAGTAGCCAGCGAGGTGGTGATGCCCAAACCCTCGTGGCCCGTGGCCAGGTAAAGGCGCGAACCCGGGTTGCATGGGCCGATGAGCGGAAGTTTGTCAGGCGTGGCAGCGCGGAAGCCGGTCCAGCAGCGGATGGCCGAGACCTCCGCGAGGCCTGGCATGTATTCCTGCGCGCGTTGTAGCATGCGCGTCAGCATGTGAGTGTCGATGGCGGAATACTCCACGCCATATTGACGCGAAGAGCCGATCAGCAGTTGGCCGGTTTTGCGCGGTTGCACGTTGAATGCGACCGAATCGGTACTGACGGAATGCGCGCTCTTGAGATAGCCGAGTTCGACCAGTTGGTGACGGACCCAACCGGGGTAACGGTCCGTAATCACCAGGTGGCCTTTGCGCCGGCGCACTTCGATGCCTGGAGTCAGCTCCGGCGCCCACGCCCCGGTGGCGTTGACGGTGATGCCGGCGGCGACAAAAGATCCGTCGCGCAGCTGGATACCTTCGCCGCTCAATTCGGCGGCGGCGCCAACGCGGATCTCCGCGCCGTTTTGGCGCGCGCAGTCCAGCAGGTAGCGTGCGGCGCAGGGAGGATAAATCACGGCATCGTCCGGGATGCGAAGCGCGCCGGCAAGTCCCGGGCGCAGGTTAGGTTCGGCTTCGGCGAGTTCGGCGGGTCCCAGCGTCTCGGCGCGCACGCCGATGCTTTCGTAAATGCCGCGCTTGCGTTCCACCTCGGCCATCTCTTCCGCGTCGGCGGCCACCCAGAGCGTGCCCGCGGAAACGTATTCCACGTCGGCGGGAAGCTGCGCCGCGAGTTGCATCCAGAGGGTGCGCGAATAATTGGTGAGGGCGATTTGCGCGGGCGAATCGTCCATCACCACGATGTGGCCCATGCCCGCGGCGGTGGCGCCGCCGCCAACCGGGCCGGGCTCCGCGACGAAGACTTTGAGACCCGACGACGCGCACTCAGCCGCACAAGCTGCGCCGACGATGCCGCCGCCGGCGATGGCTACATCGTAGGTTTTGGGCTGCATATTCTACCAAGTCCTGCAACTCGCCATGCTCACGGAGCCGGGAAACCACCGGCGGCAAGACCGCCGGCGCTACCAACACGAATCCCGTTGCAGAATGGGTCGCGTTCGTCGAGAATCAGGTCGCTCTCGGCGTTTACGTACGCGTAGCCGGTGATCTCGGGATACAGCTTGCCGTCTTCCACAGCGATGGATCCTTCAAACACGCTGCCCACAATGCTTTCCTGGCGCCAGATTTCGCCTGGCTTCAACTTGCCGTCGGCGTACAGGCAGGCCAGCTTGGCGCTGGTGCCGGTGCCGCAGGGCGAGCGGTCGTACGCCTTACCCGGGCAGAGCACGAAGTTCTTGCTATCCGCGCCGGGAACGCCGGGCGGCCCGAAAAGCTCGATGTGATCGATCTGGCGGCCGTCGGCGCCGGTGATGCCCTGGGCTTCGAGCGCTTGCCGGACGCGCCATGTGTAATCGGTCAGCTCTTCGATGCGCTGGAATGAGAGCTGCTGGAGGTGGTCGCCAATCAGGAAAAACCAGTTGCCGCCCCAGGCGATATCCCCATGTATTCGGCCGATGCCGGGCACGTTCACAGGCACGTCGGCAGAGCTGCGGAAGCTGGGCACGTTGCGGATGGTGACGCTGCCGTTGGCGTTCAGGCGCGCCTCGACGGGTCCGCAGTTGGTGTCGATGCGGCATACGCCCTGGCTAATCCGGCCCATGTGAGTGAGCGTTACCATCAGGCCGATAGTACCGTGGCCGCACATGTTGAGGAACCCGACATTGTTGAAGAAGATAACGCCGGCCTGGCACGTAGGGTCATGCGGCTCGCAAAGCAGCGCGCCGACAATGGCGTCATTGCCGCGCGGTTCGTTGACGACGGCGGAGCGTATGTGGTCGAAGTGTTCGCGGAAACGGTTGAGGCGTTCCTGAATCGGACCGGAGCCCAGATCGGGGCCGCCGCTGACGATGACGCGGGTGGGCTCGCCGCCGGTGTGCGAATCGATTACTTTAATGCGGTAACTCATAAGCTGCGGTTACTCATACCATGCCAGGTGTTGATCGGCGAACATTTGCAGCTTCTGTTGTGTCACTCGCCGCGCTGTCTCCTTGTGACGGCTCAGAATGGCTTGCGCCACTTCGACGTGCGCTTCCGCCGATTCCATCATGTCGATCTTCAGGTTGCGGCGCAAGTTGCGAATGAACAAAAATGCCAGCAGCGGCGCCAGCGTCTGCTCCAAAAGGCGCGGTAGAAAACTATTGCCGGAAAGCTTCCAAAGCGTATCGTGAAAGCGAAAATCGAGATCGAAGAATCGCTGTGGGTCTTTTTGAGATGCAGCCTCTTTCATAAGGTCGGTGATTTCGAGCAGCTTTCGGATTTCTGCTTCCGATGCGCTTTCCACCGCCAATTCCACTGCCAGGGTTTCGAGCTCGGCGCGGATGCGCACCAACTGGCAGATTTCGGTGCGCGTGAGCGACGTGACGACGCATCCTTGATTGGCCTTTCGGACCACGAGGCCCTGATGCTCCAGGGCGACAAGCGCCTCGCGAACCGTAGGCTGGCCTACGCCGATCTGGCGCGCGATGCGCGATTCCACAATGCGGTCGCCGGGCTGCAGATCGCCCGCGACGATCATATTGCGGATGGTGTCGGCGATTTGGCCCGACAGTGGCGCACGGCGGCCAAGCTGGTTTGAGAGTGACTCGAGGGTGTGGGACAGGCCTCCTGGCCTGTTTGGTTCGGGATGTCCGGACTCTCTCGGGCCAAGCGACGACAGGCCCAGAGGCCCCTCCCACCTGGTCATCGGGCGGCTGCCGTTGTCAGCGCCGGACGGGTGGCGATAGAGTGGCGGATGATCCGTAGAATCTCTTCACGCTCGGCGCCCACAAGCGGCAGCCGCGGCGCGCGCGTGGTTTCCGTGCCGAGGCCGGTTTCCTGCATCGCTAGCTTGATGTATTGTACGAGCTTTACCTTCGTGTCCAAATGCAGCAGGGGCGTATACCAGCGATAGAGCTCCAGCGCTTTCTGCCACTGGCCGGAAGTCGCCAGATCCCACAACTCGCGGTTCTCGTCCGGGAACGCGTTCACCAGGCCGGAGATCCAACCCTCGGCGCCAACCGCGATGCTCTCGAGAATCAGGTCGTCGACGCCGCCGAACAGGATGAAGCGGTCGCCGACGGTGTTGCGAAGGTCGGTCAGGCGGCGGACGTCCTCCGACGATTCCTTGATGGCGACGATATTCTCTTCCTGAGCCAATTCCGCGAACGCGTGCGGCAGCAGATCGACGCCGTAAGACACCGGGTTATTGTAGATCATAATCGGCAGGCCGGTGGCGTGGGCGACGCCGCGGAAATGCACCAGCGTCTCGCGCTCGTCCGACTTGTAAACCATGCCGGGCAGGACCATCAGGCCATCGACGCCCAGTTTTTCGGCGTCGCGGGCGTAGCGTGACGCAAGCGCGGTAGTGTACTCGGCCACGCCAGTCAGCACAGGGATTCGACCATTGGCCGTCTGTATCAACTCACGGATGACTTCCAGTTTTTCCTCATACTCCAGCGCAGTGTTTTCGCCGACCGTTCCCAGCAGAACTACGCCGTGGATGCCGGCGTGGATCATGGCGTCGAGGTGTTTAGCGGTGGCGGCGAGGTCGAGAGATTGATCCGGCCGGAATTGGGTGGTGATGGCGGGCATTACGCCCTTCCAGGTGACTTTCATATTATGATCTATAATCTATGATTTCCAGATGCTTCGTCAACTGTTTTACAGACGACAAAATCCGATCGTGTGTCCTACTGGCAAACTGGATATGATGGTTCGGCGCCCGTGGAGGCCCCCCATGAGACTGCTCTTACCATTCTTCGCCGCTTGTGCGGCGCTCTTCGCGCAAGGCAATCCGGATTGGCATCGCGAATTTCCGGCGTTTAAGATCGCCGGCAACCTCTATTACGTGGGTACCGCCGATCTCGCCGTCTACCTGATCCACACGCCGCAAGGCAACATACTGATTAACACCGACTTCAAACAGGACGTGCCGGCGATCAGGAAGAGCATCGAGCAGCTTGGCTTCAAGTACACCGACACCAAGATCCTCCTGATCAGCCACGCGCACGGCGATCACGACGAGGCGACGGCGCTGGTGGCAAAGGATACCGGCGCGAAGCTGATGGTGATGGACGCCGACGTGCCGGAAGAGCAGAGCACGGCAAAAGGCCGTCCCGGCGCGCATGTGGACCGCGTCCTGCACGATGGCGCCACCGTGGAACTGGGCGGATCGAAACTGGTGGCGCATTTGACGCCCGGCCACACCAAGGGTTGCACCACCTGGACCATGCAGGTGCGCGACGGTGGGCGCACGCTGAACGCGGTGATCGTGGGAAGCCCCAACGTGAATCCGGGATACATTCTGGTGGGCAACAAGAATTATCCGGGGATCGCGGACGACTACGTCAAGACCTTCGCCGTGCTGAAGAGTTTACCCTGCGACCTGTTTCTGGGCGCGCACGGCGCCTACTTCGGCCTGTTGGCCAAATACGACAGGATGAAAGCCGGCGCGGCGAATCCGTTCATCGATCCCGACGGCTATAAAGCCTACATCGCGGAACGCGAGGCTACGTTCCGTAAGGAGTGGGACCGGCAGAAACAGAATCCTGGCAGTCCGGCGCGATAACGCAGCGCTTGAGGCGACACCCCGTCTTGTGACACCCATCTTGTGACAACATAGACAGGATGGCTTTTCGAGGTGTGGACTATTTCGCGATTGACTCGCTCTTCACCGAGCAGGAGCTTATGGTGCGGCAGACCGCGCGCCGCTTCACCGATGAGCGCATTGCGCCGGCCATCCGCGATTGTTTCCGCGAGGCGCGCTTTCCGTCCGAATTGATCGCGGAGATGGGCGAGCTGGGGTTTTACGGGGCGAATCTGGAGGGCTACGGCTGCGCGGGCATGAGCAACGTGGAATACGGCCTGGTCATGCAAGAGATTGAGCGCGGCGATTCGGGGATGCGGAGCTTTGTTTCGGTGCAAGGCGCGCTGGTGATGTATCCCATCTATACCTATGGATCGGACGAGCAGAAAGAGCGCTGGTTGCCGCGTTTGCAGAGCGGCAAATCGATCGGCTGCTTCGGCCTGACCGAGCCGGATTTCGGGTCGAACCCCGCCGGGATGCGCGCAACGGCCAGGCGCGATGGCGAGTCCTGGGTGCTCAATGGCGAGAAGACGTGGATCACCAACGGCGGCGTGGCCGATATCGCGGTGGTGTGGGCGCGCAGCGATGCCGGCATCGAAGGCTTTCTGGTGGAGCGCGGTACGCCCGGCTTCACCACTTCGGACATTCACGGCAAATGGTCGATGCGCGCATCGGTCACGTCCAGCCTCGCGTTCGCCGATTGCCGCGTGAGCGAAAGCTGCCGCCTGCCTAAGGCGAAGGGGCTGAAGGCGCCGCTCGGGTGCCTTTCACAGGCGCGATATGGCATCGGCTGGGGCGTGATCGGCGCCGCTATGGATTGCTACGAAACGGCGCGCGCGTATTCGGTTCTGCGCAAGCAGTTCGACGACCGGCCCATCGCCTCGCACCAACTGGTGCAGGAGAAGCTGGCGTGGATGATCACCGAGATCACCAAAGCGCAGTTGCTGGCGGTGCAGGCGGGGCGGTTGAAGGACAAGGGCAAGCTGGAGCCTGCGCACATTTCCATGTTGAAGCGCAATAACGCGGCGATGGCGCTCGATTGCGCGCGGCTGAGCCGGGATCTGCTGGGGGCGAATGGAATCACGGACGAATATCCGATTATGCGTCACCTCTGCAACCTGGAGACCGTCAAGACCTATGAAGGAACGGACCATATTCACGCGCTGGTGATCGGCGAAAAGGTGACGGGTGTAGCGGCATACCGCTAGCCGGGAAAAGATGATGGCCACGACTGCTCACAAAAGAAGTGAATATAAAAGATCTGGATATGAAGGAAGTGGACATGAACCCTGTGGACATGAAGGATCTGAACATGAAGGGAGTGGACATGAAGGCTGTGGCGCACGGGGTGCCCTCTGGGCCCTTGCGTGCCGCGTTCACACTCGTGTGAACGCATTTTTTTCGCCCGTGCGAACCACTCACGCCGCATCCGTAGCTAAAAACAGGGATTCCAAAAACTAATGCTCCTATACGCACTGACAATTCTGGTGAGCGCCTTCCTGTTGTTCCAGGTGCAGCCTATCATCGCCAAGATCATTCTGCCGTGGTTCGGCGGCTCGGCGGCGGTATGGACGGTCTGCCTGCTGTTCTTCCAATTGGCGCTGCTGGCCGGGTACACGTACGCCCACGCGCTGATCCGCTATTGCAAGCCGCGCTTGCAGATGTTGATACACACCAGCCTGCTGCTGTTGAGCGTGCTGGCGCTTCCCATTTATCCCGGACCGCAGTGGAAGCCCGCGCCGCTCGCCGACCCCACCTGGGGAATCGTGTCGCTGCTGGCCGCCAAGATCGGCATTCCTTACTTCCTGCTTTCCACCACCGGTCCGCTGGTGCAGGCATGGTACGCGCGCAGCTTCAAGGGCGCCATGCCCTACCGGCTCTACGCGCTTTCGAATGCCGGTTCCATGTTCGCGCTGCTCAGCTATCCCTTCCTGTTTGAGCCGGTCTTCCCCACGCATCAACAGGCGGCTATGTGGACCATCGCTTATGGCGTATTCATCGCCATCTGCGAGGTGACCGCGTTTCGTTCCAGGGGAACCAGGGTTTTGGAGTCCGCCGCGGAAACCGAGGGCGATGCCGCCAAGCCCACGGCGGCCCATTATTGGATGTGGCTCGCCCTGCCCGCCGCCGCCTCCGTGCTGCTGCTGGCCATCACCAATCACCTTTCGCAGAATGTGGCCGCCATTCCGTTTCTATGGGTGCTGCCGCTCAGCATCTACCTGCTGTCGTTCATCCTGTGCTTCGATGGCGGCTGGTATTGGCGCTACCCTTACCTGCCGCTGCTGGCGGTGGCGTTGGGCGGCATGGCATATAGCATTGGCGCGGATATGCTCGGCAATGTGCAGATTTATGTGCTGGTGCCGCTGTTCTCCATGGGCCTGTTTATCTGCTGTATGGTGTGCCACGGCGAGTTGACGCGCTTGAAGCCTCATCCGCGTTACCTGACGCATTTCTACCTCATGATTTCGGCCGGCGGCGCGTTGGGCGGGTTGCTGGTGGGCCTGGCCGCGCCCCATTTGCTGAAATCGTTTTACGAGCTGCCGCTGGGCATGGTGGCGTGCGCGGTGTTGGTGTTGATGGTTCTCAAGCAGGACCCGGAGGCGGACTTCTTCCAGCGCTGGAACCAGACCACGCCGATGATCGCCCTGGCGCTTACCGCCGCGCTCTCGGTATTTATCGGATTACAGATTCGTAACTCGGCCGAAGGCGCGCGCTTACAGGTGCGTAACTTCTATGGCGGATTGAAAGTAAAGGATTCCGGTCCGGCAAGCGATCCTACTGCCACGCGCAGCCTTACTCACGGAACCATTAACCACGGCGAGCAGTTTCTCTTTCCGGAAAAGCGCGACTTACCCACCACTTACTACGGAAAGGTCACCGGCATTGGCATAGCCATCAGCGATAAGCAAAAGACCGGCGCCATACGCGTAGGAGTGATCGGGCTGGGAACCGGAACCATCGCCGCGTATGGCCGATGGGGCGATTATTACCGCTATTACGAAATCAATCCACTGGTGCCGTGGATCGCCACCACGCAATTCACCTTCGTCAACGATTGCCGCGCCCGAGGGGCCAAACTGGATATCGCCATGGGCGATGCGCGGCTCTCGCTTGAGCGGGAGGGGCCGGAGAACTTCGACGTCCTGGCGGTGGACGCCTTCTCGAGCGACTCCATTCCCGTACACTTGCTGACCACCGAGGCCATGCAACTCTATTTTCATCACCTGAAGCCAAACGGAATACTCGCGGTACACATTTCCAACCGCTATCTGGATCTGGCGCCGGTGCTGCTGGGCGAATCGCGGGCATTGGGGAAGACGGCGCGGCTGGTAGACAACGAGGACGACGATACGCTGGATGTTTTCGGCGCCACCTGGGTGCTGCTGGTTGCGCCGCCTGCGCAATTCGACGATGAAGTGACTAAGGCTTCGGAGCCATTAGAGTCAAAACGTACAGTTCGGTTATGGACGGACGACTATAGCAACCTTTTCAGAATCCTGAAATAGAGGTATATTAGTTGCAGCCGCGTCCGTATCTAGGTTCACGTTTCGTGAACGGCATAAATCTACCTATTGCGCCAAACAGTGGTGTATGATCAATTTGGCCGAGGATCTACTATGGACGCCGCCTACACTTCACTCAAGAAATCTGTGCTTTTCCTTGCTCTCGCGCTGCTGATCCCGGCAGCCGCCTTTGGGCAATTCAGCCTGTCCGCCAACCCGGTTACTATTCTCGGTGCATCCGGGGGATCCACGACCGTAAGCGGCACAACCGGCACCAGTATCGGGTATTCGGCGACGGCCACCTATAGCGGGGGCGATCCGTCGTGGCTGTGCGTGGGCGCCACGCAGATGCCCGCCGGGACGGCGATTACCGGGTTTACGACTCCGACCGCACTCACCTTCTTTGTTTGCACTAACTCGTTGACCTTCGCGCAAACGTCGCAGCATACTGCCACCGTCACGCTAAACGAGACCGATGGCTTAGGCTCCGCTACCATCCCCATCACCATTAACTACACGGTAGGGTCCGGGCCGGGCAACGGCAGCGGTGGCGGTAGCGCCCTCACGATCACCCCTGCCGCACCGACTGCCAGCACTTGCCTCGGATGCGCAACCTCGCTTACCTTTACCGCCTCCACAACGTCCACAACCGCGATTAGTTTCACACTCGGTACGCCGAGCGTCTCTTGGGTAACCCAGTTTTCCCAGACCGGCGGAACCCTAGGAGTCATTTCCTCTACGAGCCCGGCCACGTTCTACGTTTTCCTGAACGGAGCGGGACAAGCCCAAGGCACACTGTCCACCTCGCTTATAATCAACTATTCCGGCACATCGCAGGCCGTCCCTATTAGTTTCGGGAACGGAACTGGCACCGCAAGCGGCTCGTTATCAGTCTCCACAAGCTCGGTTCCTCTCTCCTATTCGACGGTCACTCCCAACAATTTTCCGTCCGCGAGCGTGACCATCAGCAGCTCGACCGGCGTAGACACAGCATACAGCTTCAACTGTTCCAGTGGGAATTTTTGGCTGGTGGCGTACCCTGCCGGAGGCTTCCCGGAGACCAGCGGTTCGGGAGCGTTGCCCGCGACACTTACCATTACCGCGGATTCCAATGTGGAGCCACTAGCGTCGGGCCAATATAACGGCACGGTAACCATCACCGGGAACAACAGTGGATCGGTCGTGACAATCTCCGTGGTATTAACCGTGAACGGCGCAAGTTCTAGCGGGTTGACGCTTTCGCCAAGTCCACTGGCGATTTCCGCTGCGCTGAACGGGGCAGCGGTTAGTCAACTGGTAACGATCACCAGCACAACCGGCGGGGCGGTCACCGCCTCCATAAGCGGACCGGGTCTCACCATTTCGGCGCCGGCCAGTCCGGCCATTGCCGTCAACGGTTCCACCACGGTGACAGTTACCGCCACGCCGACCGGCCTTACGGCGCAAACCTATACTGGACAGCTCGAAGTAATGGTGGGTGGCGTCACACAGTACGATCAGATCAACTTCACAGTAGGTTCGGGCACCGGCACAGGCGGCAGTTCGCTTACAGCGGCGCCAAGCACCATGACTTTCTTCGCCGAAACCGGTTTCGCGGCTAACCAGTTTCAGCAGGTTTACCTGGCAGGCTCGGGGAACTATACGGCCGCGGTCACCATGGCTAATAGCGGCGTCAACTGGCTCTCGGTCTCGAGCCTTTCGGGCACGTTGCCGGTACCGAGCGGCGTGAGCGTGGAGGCAAACCCCACAGGTTTGGCGGCCGGAACCTACACCGGCGCGGTGACATTTACGAATACCAGCACCGGGACGACGTCGGTAATTAGCGTGACTTTATTGGTTACCGGAACCACCGCGATTTATGCCAGTCCAACGGGAGACTTGGTATTTAATTACATCGCGGGTACGTCGGCCGCAACCCAATCTCAATCTTTCGTGATTGCCACTACCGATGGCTCAGTGGTCAATGTGAGCGCCGCGGTCGGCAACCCCAGCGCTTCGCCATGGCTAACCGCCGTCGTGACTGGCACGGAAGTATCGGTAACCGTCAACGCAAGTAATCTCGCCAATGGCGTCTATACGGGCTATATTTCGATCACTGGAACGGTGACCAACAGTCCCGTCAGCGTTCCGGTGGTTTTGGGAGTGACAGGGAGCGGTGTTTCAACGGGAACGGGATCTCTCACGCTCAGTCAATCTTCCTTAACGCTTCAGGCGCAAGTGAATGGCGTAGCTGTCTCGACTAGTTTGACCGTGTCAACCACGTTCCCCACCACGTTTACCGCAACCTCTCAGGTGACATCGGGCTCCACAACGTGGCTCAGCGTTTCTCCCTCCGGGTCCAACGTGACGAACACGACGCTCACGATCATAGCGAACCCGGCGGGTCTGGCGGCTGGAACCTACACCGGTAATATCTACTTGGTTTCGAGCACCGGTACTCAAACGGTCCCGGTGACTTTAGTGGTAGGCACGACGACCACCGGCTCTGTCTCGGTGACCGCGAATGGCGGTACGGCTACCTCACCCACGCTGACCTTTACGGCTACGGCAGTGGGCGTTACTCCGGCGACGCAGTATCTTACGGTGTCGAGCGCGCTTGGATCGAGCGCCGTTACCTTCACGGCGGCGGCTACAACCAACAACGGCGTGAGCTGGATTCAGTTGAATACCAACGCAGGCAGCGAGTATTCGACGCCGCTGAATGTAGTGGTGACGGCGAATACCAGTGCGTTGTCCACGGGAACCTTCACCGGCAGCGTGATCATCACGCCCACTGGCGGAACCGCTGTGACGGTGCCTGTCACGCTGACTATTGCGGGGGCGGCGACGATCGCGGTATCCCAGACCGCGCTGTCCTTCTCGTATCAGGCAGGCGCGGCGACGCCGAACACGCAAACCGTGAGCGTGACGGTCTCTAATGCCAGCAGCGGCTCCTTTACGGCGACGGCGACCAGCACCCCCGCGGGATGGCTGGCGGTCACGCCTACAAGCGGAACAACTCCAGGTTCGCTGATTGTCTCCATCGCTCCATCCGGCCTGAGCGCCGGCACGTATAGCGGCTCGATTGCGGTCGCGGGAGCTTCCGGCACAACCGGAACCGCCACCATCACCGTGACGTTGACGGTAACGGTTCCGCTGCCCACCGTCACTGCGGTGGTGAACGCAGCGAGCTTCGTGAACGAGCCGGTTTCGCCTGGCGAGATCATCACGATCGGCGGCACAAGCATCGGCCCGGCGACCCCGGCGAGCTTCACGGTTTCCGGCGGCATCGTCCCAAGTACTTTGAGCGGAGTGCAGGTGCTGGTCAATGGTTATGCGGCGCCGGTGTTATACGTGAGCGCTACGCAGATTAACGCGATTGTCCCGTATGAGATCGCGGGCATACTGAATCCTACGGTGCTGGTGAAGTTCCTGGGCCAGTCGTCGAACGGATTCACGGTGAACGCGGCGGCGACGGCGGCGGGAATCTTTACGCAGAACGGCTCGGGTTCGGGTCCGGGGGCTATTCTGAACTCGGACCTCAGCGTCAACACCGCTTCCAACTCGGCGGCCAGGGGGAGCGAGATCGTGATCTACATGACGGGTGAAGGCCAGACGAGCCCGGCGGGCGTGGACGGCAAGGTGACCACGGCCCCGACGTATCCGGCCCCGCTGCTGCCGATTGCGGTGACCATCGGCGGCGCGCCGGCGACAGTAGACTTCATGGGCGAAGCTCCGGGGCTGGTTTCCGGCGTGCTGCAGTTGAACGTGACCGTTCCGTCAAGCTTGACCACTACCGGCGCCGTGCCGGTGAGCGTGACGTTTGGAACCAGCAGCACCAGCCAGGGCGGCGTTACGGTCAACATACATTAGAACGGGCGGGCAAAGTGGGCGGGGGCTGCCGGGTTCCCGAGCCCCTTTGCCTGCGGGCTATTTGATCGCGCGCCGTCGAACCGGCTGAAAGCCGGTTGCAGCCAGGCTTGGCTGGCCCCACAAGACTACTGAAGAACCGTCAGGGACGATTCCGGCACATAAAGGCTGCCCTCGGTGACTCCTTGCGGTGCGATGCGCTGCCAGGTTTGCGCTAACTCGCGCCCCGTGCGGCGCCCTGCCAGCGCATCGTCGAACGCCCGTGCGATACGCGTCGCCTGCCCGGCCGATTCGTGCGCGAATTCGATGCGAAAATGGCGGATGCCCGCGCTGCGCCAATCGTCCAGATGCATCGCGGCCTGCTGGGCTTCCGCTCCGAACACGGTGTTGCGGCAGCCCACGTCCGCCATCACGGGATGCTCGCGGCCTGCCGCATCGCGCAGCGCCACCCGATGCTTTTCGCACGGGCGGCCACAATCGAGGTAGCTTGTGCCGGTGGAAAGGAAACGGCAGAATACGCAGTGCTCGGTGTGAAAGACCGGCAGGTGATGAAATACCACCGCCTCGATTCGGTCCGCTCCGGCGTCCCGCGCCAGCTCGGCCACTTGCGCCGCATTCAAATCGTGCGTGGGCGTGAGCATCGAAAGGCCCAGATCGAACAGCTCCGCGGCCGAAATGGCATTGGCGGCGTTCAAACTGAAATCGCCGATCAGCGCGGCGTGCGGACGGCCGCGTAGCGCGTTCAACAACCCGGCGGACCGCACCAGAATCGGGCAATCGCAGCTCACCAGGAAATCGGCGATGCGCTCTTCACCGGGCTTGAGCACCCGCGGACTGGCGACGCGCGGCTGCAGTCCCGCGGCGCGGATGCGCTCAAGCGAGGGACGCAGCCCATAGAGATCGAGGTAGTCGAGCGTGATGCTCGCGGGGCGCAGATCGACGGCCGCTTCCAGTTGCTCCGGCGTGCGAACCAGCAGGTGACATTCCGCGGGTCCGCCGGGAACGGCCCGCGGAGAGCGCTGCCACTGCGCCAATGCAGCGGCCGGATCGCTCACGGCAGCTTTCTCGCGCCCGTCGACGTGCGTCGCCGCCTGCTTTTCCTGCAGCCGCTCTACGGCCTCGCGCCGCAACTGGTTCAGCAGGGAACTGGGCGCAAAGGGCGCGCCTGCGATTTCGAGCTCGATCGCGCCCAATTCGTAGGGCGTGTTGCCCAGGCGTCCGAACTGGTCTTTTAGAAATTCCAGATCTAAACCGCGGTTGCGGGCCGTGCTCAACGGCTCTGGCGACCGCACGGTGACACTGGCGGTCACACCGGCGCCGGCCACGCGCCATTCGGCTTCGAGCGGCGCGCCCTCGCGCGCGGACACGCGCACCGATACGGGCTGTTTGTGGACCGGCGTGGCGGCTTCGAGGAACGGGCGCACAGCCTTATCCAGATCCGGATCGTGCGTGCGCCAAGCCAGGTCGCCGCGGCGGATGCGGCCCGCATCGATGGCGCCGTTGCCGAATCGCAGCTCCAGCTTGCCCTCGCGCGTCGTCACTTCGAAGATGCGGCCGCCCTCTTCCGGCTCCTGCGGGCTGCGCCAATCGGCGGCGTCGAACACCACGCCGTCGCCTGGCTTGAGCGGCGCGAGGCTGTTCGCGGCCGTGTGCGACGAAATCGGCTCGATCGCGATGGCGCCGTCGGCGATGCGCATCACGCGGCCCATCAGGACCCCGCGATGCCGCGGCGCGCGGCCATTCACCACCGTCTGATGATTGGTTCCGGAAATGAAATGCGGCCCGAGCCCGCGCGAATAGACTTGCTCCAGTTGCAGCTCCGTGACGGGGTCCACCGGCCGCGCGGTTCCCACTCCGGCTCTTACCGCCCATGCCTCGTCAACGGCTTGCCGGTAGGCGTGGGTGGTCAACGCGACGTAGTCGGAATCCTTGTAGCGGCCTTCGATCTTGAGCGCCGAAATGCCGATCTCGACAATCTCGGGAATCTGCCGCAGCGCATAGAGATCGCCCGGCGAGAGCAGGTAGCGCGCATCGCCCAGCGGCTGGTGTTTGCCATCCACCATCAGGTCGTAGGGAAGGCGGCAGGCTTGCGCGCACTGTCCGCGGTTGGCGCTGCGGCCGCCCCACGCTTCCGAAGAGAAGCACTGGCCGGAATAGGAGACGCATAGCGCGCCGTGGACGAACATTTCGAGCTCGCAATCTACGGCCGCGCGAATGGCGCGGACATCGTCGAGCGAAAGCTCGCGCGCCATCACCACGCGGCTCACGCCCAGGCTTTGCGCGAAGCGTACGCCTTCGGCGCTGGTGATGCTCATCTGCGTGCTGCCGTGGATGTTCAGATCGGGCGCGATCTGCCGGGCCAGTTTCACCACGGCCCAATCCTGCACGATGATGGAATCCGCGCCGGCCTGAGCGATGGACGCGAGCGAGCGCGCCGCCTCGTCGAGCTCATTGTCGAAGACGAGGGTGTTGAAGGTGACGTAGCCCTTGACGCCGCGTCGATGCAGGGTGCGCATCACTTCCGGCAGCTCTTCCGGATCGAAGCCCACCTTGGCGCGCGCGCTGAAATGCTTGAGGCCGAAGTAGACCGCGTCGGCGCCGGCTTCAATGGCCGCGCGCAATTGCGGCCAGTAACCCGCCGGGCTCATGATTTCGGGCTTGCGCACGACTTCAGGGTAACAGAGGGATGCGGCAAGACGTGCCTGCAACGCACCCTGCTCCGTCTAATTCAGCGAAATAACAACATTCGGAGGTGTCTGTGATCCTCCCGTGGTCCCCACAACCGCCACCAGTGGCACATCCCCCGTACCGAGACCATTCGGAACAATCAAGTTAATCTGGTAAAGACCCGCGCCGGACAACCCCGCAAACGCCGGCGCCACGCTCACGTTATTGATGAGAAGGGTCACCGGGTAGGTGGTCGGAGCCGAACTGGAAAACGCCTGCCCAACCGGTTCGGCCGGGCTGGTTGGCCCTAGACCCGTGGCGAAGATCTCAACGTTATCTCCTGCCTTCGCGGCTACCGTTGGGTAACCCAGGGAACTCCCGGTGGGACCGAGCAGATCGTAAGTTCCGCCGCCATAAGCGCCCGAGCCGTCGGATCTGAGAATGATACCGGCAACATGTTTACTGTCGAGCAGGAGGAACGAAGGAGCAAATTGGGCCAACGTCACGGTCGAAGTAGCAGTTCCACTGGCGGTTGTTACCACTACCGGAACCGAGCCAGTCGTTGCGTCGCTTGGCGCCTGAAGGTTGATCTGAGTCGGGCTGACAAACGATAGATACGCCGCCTTGCCGTCGATCGTCACACTCGTGCCACCGAGAGACGTTGGAAAATCCCCATTCCAGATCACCGTCGAGCTGGCGAGATTGTTGCCGTAAATCGACACCCATTCACCGGGCTCGATGGTTGGCACGGCGCTGCCCACAGGAAACACGCCGCCTGCCGTAAGGGACGGCGTGGACCCGATCGATCCGGTTATGGTCGCGGAGAGGCCGGTGTTCTGGTTACCGCCTCCAGGACCGGCGGAAAACAGCACTGTACTCCCGGCCGTTAAGGCAACCGTCGCGTTGAAGGGCACAGTTTGTCCTTCGCTGGTCACGGTGGAATTGAAAACAATGCTGCCATTGGCTACTACGGCGACCACTGAACCAACATTGTTCTGCGAGCCTAGAAAAACACCTGCCAGGGAATATGTGCCAGTGGTGGGGGCGGTGAAGACAAGATCGGAATACTGCGCGCCAAACCACACGAGAGTCAATCCGCTGGCCGAAATATCGACATTGCCGTCGTTGTAGAGCGGTCCATCGTTGAACTGCACCGAAGATGTTGCGGTAACCCCGGGCGTCGACGACCAATACTGTGCGTTGGGCCCATGAACGCCAGGCTGGGACGTCTGAGTGTAGAGTGTAACGGGGGCCGTAAAGCCCGATGAATAACCATAGGACCACACGCCGTTCGGGTTGCTATGGCTCGTGAACCCAGCTTCAAAACTGGCCGCGGCGTCATAAACGGCGGCCCAACTATGCGGTGCGGCTACCAAGAAAAATAGTACCGCCGAATTTCGAAGAACTGAATGACTGCCTCTCATCAGCAGTTTTGACCATTTCATCTTTGTGTTCCCCATTTCAATATGCTAAGCGCAAAAGCGCTTAGGAAATGCTCAAAATAGTTCTGGAGCCATTTCGGCCTCATGCTCCCGAGTGTTTCGGTTCTGCGAATCCAGAGGGGCGCATAGTCGCCTCGTAGAAGTGGCTCTGCGCGGCGGCGCGGTTCTTAGCGATTGATGGTCGTACCGGCGCCTCTGTGTGCAGCCTCGATAGCCGCCCGTATAGTACGAGTGTCAAGGAACATCCGCTGCGGCCCGCCGTCGGCCGAACCCTCAATCGGCACGAAGCCATATCGCGCATACCACCCGACGCGGTCGCGATACGCGTCCGTAACGATGCACCGGCGGTCATCTCGGCGGCGGCGCCAAGACTGATGCGGAACGCCCCTGCGATCAGGGCGTGCCCGCAACTGCGGCCAGTAGCCAGCGGGGCTCATGATTTCGGGCTTGCGCACGATTTCAGGGTAACAGAAGGCGCCAGCCGCCAGCCTGTAGCCGCATTCCGCAAGTATCTAAAGTATCCTGTCCAGGAGCGGATTCTAAACTCCACGTCCGCGGACGGGATTCTATATGCACGCGGCGCAACCACAGCACGCAATAATTCTAATCACACCAAGTGATTCGGCAGCGACCCACCCATGTAGGAGAGCGCAGTAACACCTCTAATGCTTGATGGGATCTTTCCCCGTCTTATCGTCGGCATCCGTGTCGAACGTAATAGTCGATTCGCCCTGAAACTTACGGAAGCCGCTGAAGGTCACTTCATTCTTCGTGTGGATATAACCGGTTCCCATGCGCACCTCGGCGTGGAGCGGCAACACATACTGTTTGCCGCCCACATCCTGGGGCGCATAATCCAACACCCTGACAGCCTGCCTGACGGGGAAATCGACCGGGATATCCACGGCGCGGTCGGTCAGGCGGACAATGTCGTTAGTCTCGCCGTCCAGGTAGACAAGGCCCTCCTGGCCAACCTCCACTTCCGACGGAGTCGGGCCTGTGCCGAACGCCAGCTTGTAGTGCGAGTCGCTCGTTTTGACGCGGTAGGAATATACTTGCGTCGCGCGTTTGCGCAGATGGGTCCAGTGGTCCCAAGTGAATCGGGTGTGCGAGTTGAGATCGAAAATCCCCAGCATCAAGCTGCCGAATTCCCCTTGTGACCAGGCGCCCCGCATCGATTGGAAACTCTGCGTCGTAGGGTGTCCGTTGACGGTCGTCAGGTGGTAGTCTTCAGCGTGATCCAGATAACTGAGCCTGACGCCCAGAACGTCTTTCCTGTCCCAATTGCCTTTTCCGGCGATGTCTTCGAAGCGCTCCACGGTCTCATTGCACAGGAAATCGGGGAGATGCGCGGTGTAGCTGAGGGCGTAAATACGCGCGTGGTGAATGGCGGCCACGACCTCTTCCTGCGTGGGCGCCGGCGGCGCGGCAAATTTGGGCGGATCGTCCGGCAACGGGAGCAGGTCGGAAATATCGCGCAGACGGTTCAGCTCCTGCAAGGTTTTGGGCCCGGCGCCGGCGCTCTCCAGCTCCTCCACTGGGTAGGTGTCTAGCTTTTCTGCAAGCTTCATCTTGCTTAGAGCCTTGGCGATCTGCTTATCGTCTCGATTCGCCGCCAGGCCCGCGCGCACCAGCGCTACGACATCGTTAACGGTTGCCGGCGGCGAGTCGGCCGCCAGCGCCGGAAACACAAGCATCGCGAAGCTGAGCGCAAAGCGCATAAACAATCACATGGCGGGCGGGGCTTTGCCGCCGCGTCGCGCGCGTGGCGCGTCCGCATCTCCGAGCTTCCCATGTGCCGTTGGAATGTTCCGTAAGACACGTGTTGCCGGTCTCCGGCCGCTGGAGTTGGCTCCCGAGGCGACGATATAATTTTGGGCCGACATTACCCTATCGATTCTAACAGTACCCTATCGTAATATGAATTATGGTTCGCCTTCTGGGGGCTTGGGGTTTCGCGCTGGCTTTATTGCAGGCGCCGGTGTACGCGCAGGTTATCGAATTTGAGTCCAATGGGCAAAAGTATCAAACGCTGACGAAATCCGGCGTGACGATTATCTTCACCCATCTGCCGAATCATCTTCACGAATATGCGGTGATTCACGTGGCGATTTCGAACGGCTTCAAAGCGCCGTACGTCGTGCGGCCGGAGGACTTCAACTACGTTCGCGCCGACGGGCAAAACATCCGCGCCGCCACCGCCCAGACCGTGGTCAACATGCTCATGCAAAAGGGCAACGGTAACGATGTGATACGGCTTGTCACCGCCTATGAGGCGTCGGTTTACGGCAACACGCACTATAAGGCAACGAATGGCTTCGAGCAGCGCCGTCAAGCCGCCTTGGCGTTCGGCGGCACCAAGCTGAAAGCGGCCGCGGCGGCCAGTGTTCTGGCGTTGGGGACCACCAAACTCGAGGGCGGCGAATCGTCGGACGGCGCGGTGTTTTTTCCCAACGACGGGAAACCGCTCACGGGCGGGAAGCTGGTGGTGCGGACCAATACGGACGTGTTCGAGTTTAATTCTGAGTGAGCGCCAGCCTCCGCAACGCCAGCTTGGCGATCTGTATATCCTGCACCGCCACGCCGGTCAAATCGGCGATGGTGATCTGCGCCGCGTCTTTCCGCCCCAGGCTTCGATTTTGAACGATCTCTCCCAGCTCGATCAGGTCGCAGTTGGCGATTAACCCTTCCTGAATCGCATAGGACGAGTCTCCGAATTGTGCGCATTGCTTCCGGCTGTCCACCGCGCACAGTGCGCGCGCGAAGAGCCGCGGATCGATCTCCTGCTTGCCGACGCCATCGGCGCCGACGGCCGTGATGTGGGTACCCGGCTGCACGTCGTCCGCGCCCAGCAGCCAGTGGCGCGCGGGCGTGGTGGTAACGATTAAGTGACTGCGCGACGCAAGTTCGGCGACGGTGGATGCGAGCTCGATCTGAAAGCCTGACGCATGGAATTCGGCCTGGAATGCCGCGGCGCGCTCCGCCGACCGCGCCCAAAGCAGCACGCGACGGCACGGGGTGACTTCTTTCAGATACTCCAGTTGCAGCCGCGCCTGCGTGCCGGCTCCCACCATTCCGATGCACTCCACCTTCGGCGGCGCCAGATACTTCGCCGCCACCGCGCCGGCTGCCGCCGTACGCAGATCGGTCAGGCATCCTTCGTCCTGAAGTATCGCCAGCAGCTCGCCGGTGCGGCTGCTGAACACGAGCACCACGCCGTTGCTCGACGGCAAACCCCGCTCGGGATTACGGTAGAAACCGGTGGCGATCTTCACCGTGAAGGCGTCGTCGCCGCGACGGTATCCGTACTTGATGTGGCAATCGCCGGGCGGTTCGTCAAAATCCAGATGGCCGACAGGAGGAACCACCACTTCGCCGCGAGAGTAGGCCGCGAAGCCGTCCTCCACGGCCTGAATCAACTCCGCCGGATGGATGGCCGGCAGCAACTCGGCGCGCGAATAGACGCGGGCCACTACAGCTTCACCAGATGCGGCGCGGTCCGGCGCCAATTACCTCTCATATCGCTTTACCTATATTATGAGACTTACTTTGCCGCCTGCACTCGCCGAACATCAGATCGCTCACATCCTCTCGCGCGCGCTTCCGGGCCACGCCCCGAAAATCGTTCGAGCCACTGAGCGGGGCTTGATCAATATCATGTACCGGCTGTGCGTCGAGAGTTTGCAGGAAGCCTTCGTGTTGCGCGTCTACGCGAGAGACCCATCCGCGTGCCAGAAAGAAGTGGACCTTCATCAGGGCCGGACACGCTCGATGGTGGACAGTCGGCATTCCGCACCCTCGTGTCCGGCCATTTCCGCCTAACAGCTCTCATCGGCGCGCACGACGTGATGGCTGTCGGAGAGATGCATGCTGCGCGGGAGCAAGGCTATCGCGTGTCCGAGGATATCTCGGTCGCCGGCCTGGACACTATTGCGCTGGCCAGATTCTGCGATCCGCCTCTGACCACGGTCCATATCGAGCGTTACCGCATCGCAACAGCCCTGTGCGGCTCGCTGTTCCCAGAAGTATGGCTCCAAGCTCACCTATGCGAAATTCGGCGACACTGCGAACGCTTCGCCCTTGTGCTGCCGGCCCACTTCGAAATGCCGCGCGCCGGCAGCCTTGCGGGTATCCGCTCTGGTGGCCGCTCACTGGACGTCGACATTTCAGCCGACAGCCAGGCGCGCCCGATTCGCATGGAGCTTGCCTCAAACCCGGCCGGCCCACTTATAAACCGCTTTGGCATTGTTTGAGAAAAACTTCTCCGAAGCCACCGCTCCCATCGGCTCAACATACTGCTTGACCACGCTCAAGACCGTTGCATATGGCGCCAGGTGGTCGCTCTTCGGCCAGTTACTGCCATACATGACGCGGTCCGGCCCGAACAGTTCCCACAATTGGTCGAGCGCAGCCCGATAGCTGCCAGTGTCCGTCGGAACCCTCCCGTTCACGCTCTTCAACACGCCGGACACTTTGCAATACACCCGCGGGTGCTTCGCGAGTTCACGAATCTGATCCGCCTTCCACTCTGGCGGCTCCTCAGGCATGTGGTTGATCGCGATACGCAGATTTGGCATTTTCTCCGCAACCGTAAGCAAAGGCGCCAGCCACTTCGAATCGGTTTCGCCAATCGCGTCAAGCGAGAGATCGGCATCGGCAAGACGCTTCAGGTCTTCCATGAAAGCGGGACGCGAGACTCCTTCGGTAATCTTAGCGTCGAAGAGGCGGATGCCACGCACCAGTCGATCCCGCCGGAGGCGCGCCAAGTTGACGCGGAACGCATCGGTTCCCGCGTCCAGGTTGGCCACAAACGCCACGATCATAGGATCCTTCTTTACCAGATCGAGCACCCATTGATTGTCCTCTGGCCTTGAACTAGCTTCGATCACTACCGCGCCTGTCACGCCAAGCGGACCCGCCGTCGCCGCGAACAACGGCGGGAGCACCGGCTTGTAGAGCACGGCATCGTCCTTAGGCGGCCATGGAATTCCACCCTTGCGGCGCGGATCGTAGAAATGGATATGGGTATCGATGATGGGCACGGCGGGCGCGGCCGGCGCGGCCGGAATGGTAAGCAGGGCGGCGCCAGTTCCGCGAAGGAAGTTGCGCCGGTTCAAGTTTTGCGACACGAAAGAAGTATATGACAAAATCGCAGTAATCACGATTGCTTTTTGTCACGGGCGGGCCGCAGCTAACCGGAACATTGCAGTCCCTGGCAGCGGGAGTGTGGCAGTCAATGCGTGGGCGGCCGTGGAGGCCGATCGCTGGAATCGCGAGAATCGGCGAATGCCCAACGAAAAACGAGACACGCTCGAATCGTGCGTGGGAACGCCCGCGAGTTAACTCGAATACCGCATCAGAGCCATGAATCCGAAATCCATGTGGAACTGCTGGTGACAGTGGAAAAGCGACGGGCCCGGATTATTCGCCAAAACGTCCGCCTCCACGGTCTGCCGCGCCGGTACCAGCACTACGTCCTTCATCACTCCCGAAACCGGCTTGCCCGCGTAGCGGACTATCTCGAAGGTATGCCGATGTAAGTGGACTGGATGATCCATGTCACTGCGGTTGTCGAAGATTAAACGATTGCGGACTCCCGGCCGCAGCCATACCGGGTCCGTCTGAGGGTATGACTTACCGTTGATCGCCCATAGGTTGCCGTCCTTCCCCGGCTCGACGATCAGCGGGAGTCGAGTCTCTGGTTCCACGGGCGGTTTGAGATCGCCAAAGGCAGCGTAGTCCCAGACATTCTTGGGCGGCGGAGTCCATTGCGGACGCCCGCGCGCGCCGGCATACTCGACCACAATGCCCGCGCCGGCCGCACGCTGCGCGTCATTCTCTTCGCCCAGGATCCATACGCCGGGGCTAGTCATCTCGACGATGGCATCCACGCGCTCGCCCGGAGACACATCGAGCACCGGGATCTTCCGCGCCGTGGGAACTGGATTCCCATCGAGCGCTACGACGGTGAAGACATGACCCGCCAGCGCCAGCCGATGCCGCATGGTAGCGCTCGCGTTCACAATGCGGAAGAGCACGCGCTGCGCACTATTAACTCGAATGGGCTCACCCGCGCCGAGTAACTTCCCGTTCACGGAAAAGAGCTTGTAATCGACATCCATATCCATGCCCGAGGCGAAATATGGCTCCCACTCGTGAAGCAGGATTGGCGCCTCCAGGTCATACGGCGCCGGATCGGCGCGCGGAGCCACCACCATCATTCCGAACTGGCCGGAGTAACTGCCGACGCGCAGATTGTGCCCCGCCATGGCATGTGTGTGATACCAGCGCGTGCCGGCGGGTTGCGGCGTGAACGAATACCTGCGCCGATCGCGCCCCTGCACCATGGGCGTTCCCTCTTCATGCGCTCCGTCCACTTCAGGCGGAATGTGGAGGCCATGCCAGTGAACCATTTCGGGCTGTCCGGTCTCGTTCACCACGTCGATAGTGACAGCCTTACCCTCGGTCATTCGCAAAACGGGGCCTGGCGTTTGTCCGTTATAGGCAAGAGTCTTCACGGAATGCCCGCGGCCCAGGTCGGTAGTGATCTCGCTAATGCGCAGCGTAATATCGGCCGGCACGGTATCCGCGAAGGCGGGAACGCAAGCCGCGGCTAGGGTCAGCAATTGCCGTCGAGTGACGCCGCTTGCCGATGCGTGTAAGTCCGTTCGGTGCGGCGACTGTGAACGACTGGCCTTTGTTGAATAAGAGTCCATATCTCGCGACGCTTTGTTCACACTCAATGCTTCTGCGCAAGCAGCCAGTTAGCGATGCCGCTAATCGCTTCCGCGTTGAAGTTACCCGCAACTCGATACTCGGCCGGCGAACTCTTACCCTCTCCAGCGAGGAAAAGGTGGTTCAACGCGGGGTAGGCTCGGAAGGTGGCGTTGCCGCGTCCCCCCAGCGCGGATTTCCAAAGATCGAAATCCTTCATGGTTACCTGGAAATCGCGTCCTCCCTGCAGGAACAGCATCGGAATTATCAGGCGCTTCGCCGCCGCCAACGGATCGTACCCCTTCAGATCTAGCAGGTATGCCAACGGCAGGCCCATCAAGACGGGAGGATTGGCCTGGCTTGGCGCCAGATTCCTTACCTTGAGCACTTCCGCGCGCAGATCGGCAAGCCGCTTTTGAACTTCCGGCGAAGGGCCGTTGCCGAGACTTGCGACGTACTCATTCTGCTCCAGAGCCATAACTTCCACCGGCCGCGCGTTCGCGGCCAGAAATACCAGGCCGGCCAGTTTGCCATCCCGATCCGCGATTCGCGGAGCCAGGTAACCGCCGAGGCTGTGTCCCAACACAAAGATGCGGTTCGGATCGATCTCGGGCTGATGGCGCAGCAGAGCCGCTGCCCGGACCGCGTCTTCCACCGTCTCCTGCTGGACCGTGTAATCCATTTCGCTCATCTTAGCGGCGTAGATTTTCGTGCGCTTGTCATATCGCAGCACGGCCACGCCGCGACTGGCCAAGCCTTCCGCCAGATCCGCGAATATTTTGTTCGAATAAATGGATTCATCGCGGTCGTTGGGACCGGGACCATGTACCAGAACCACCGCGGGGAAGAGCGGTTTGCCAACGGGAATCAGCAAGGTTCCGCCCAGTTTCCAGGCATCGTCGCCGACCGTCACTTCGCGCTCGTGGAATAACTCGGGCCGGCTGTAAGCGGGCCGTTGCCAGACCGGGGGCAGTGGCGTGTTCGCGGGACGGAAGTAGAGTCCGGCCAGTTGACCGGAGTCAGTCAGCGTGAATTGAACATTCACGCTCACTTTAGAAAATTGCACTGGGAAACTTACCAGCGTGCTCCGGCCGTCTCTGGCGATAACTGGCTCGCCTATGCTTCCCAACTTACCAAAGCCTTTGATCTCCACGCCGGCCCGGTCGCGCAGGAATGCCGGAGTGAGCGTGTCTTTTGCAACAGGCGCCAGCATTCCGCTTAGTTCGGTATATTTTTCAGCCAGCAGAAGATCGAGCGCTCTGCGGCCGACTGCTGCGGGGGGCTGCGACGTTTGCGCCAACGCTAGAGCGGAAATGAGAAAGGTCGGGAGAGTGTGAATGACGGAACTCACTGGCAACTTGACCCGCAGAGGCCGATTAACAATCGGCCGCAGGTTGGCAACCTGCCCCGCAACGGATATAGCCTCTCAGGGTACAACCACCAGCCCCCCGCCGGTCATGTCGTTGCCGAGATCCCAGGTGGATTCGTGCTTGAACGTCACCGCATCGTAAACTTCAATCTCGAAGCCGGCGCCGTAGATATATAGCTTCTTCCCATCCGCGGACATTCCGAAACTGTAGCGCGTCCGGCATGGAAACTCGCCCGTGCGAGTAAGACGGCTGGTAGTCAGGTCGAGCCCCCAGAACTCACAGCGCTTGTTCCCGCCCGTGCCGTTCGTACTAACTGTGTAGGCCGACTTCTTATCCGGCGTAACATGCAAACCAGTCATAGCAATAGGAGCCGGACCGATCGGCGTGAAGTCGAACTTTCGCGTGTTCAAATCGAACCGGGCCAAACCGAACACCCGGTTATGTACGATAGGGTCGGAATAGTTGAAAATCGAGACTCGCTGCCCCGGGTCGCTGATAGCCTCCAGCAGGCCTCCCAAGCCCAGGTTTTCCATCGCCGGAGCCTCGGGCTGCGCTAACTGAATGCGCTCTACCACGCTGAAATCCGCAGAGTTTAAGACAGTAACTGTGGAGCCGAACTGGTAAAGGTACTTGCCATCGGGCGAAACCTCGAAGCCGCCACCCCCGCGGCCACCCCCGCCCCCGCCGCCGCCTGCAGCTCCGCGACCGCCTGCAGCGGCCCCTTCGGCGTCCGCACCGCCATCCGCGCCAGGCTGATCGACTGTCTTTACAATCTTCTGTTGCGCCAGATCGACGATGGTGTATTTGGGCTTGCCGATTTCGTACCGGTCGGCCTGCTTGGTGATTTGCGTGGTGGTGGTGTAAAGCAGCTTCCCATCCGGGTCGGGCGCGCCGCCGTTGAGGCGGAATTTGTGGGTGGCGTCGTTCAGCACGAAATGGTTGGTGACTTTGCGGGTGGCCACGTCGATCACTTCGACGCCGCTGCGGTCGTTGGTGGTGACAAAAATGGTCTTATGATCCTGCGAGATGCGTACGCTTGTGGGCAGCCCGGTGTCCAGGTGGATCTTGTCGGTAACCTTTCCCTGGGCCTCATCGATCACCAGAACCCAATTCGGATAAGCGCCGCAGAACAGCGTACCCGCGCTGGCGGAAACACACCAGAGACTCAACAACGAACCTAACAGCGAACTTAACAACGAGCCTAACAACCCCTTCAGGTGCTTCATAGTCGTCCTTGTCTGAGGAAGCTTCGCCGCAGCCCATGGGGCCGCGCCACTTATGGGAAAACCAGATCCAGGTTCCGCCAATCCTTGGTCGCCGACGCGCACTTACTGGCCCAGTCCGGATAGTTATTCAGATGGTCGGGCACTTGCGCCGGCCAGAAGCAGGTCACATAGCAGTCGTAGATATCGCGCTCGACTGGTTGGCAAAGTCCGGCCGTTCCTCCTGCCGAATCCACCTCCCAGCCCGGTGAAAACGAAAGCGTGCATCCCATGGGTACGTGCGGGCGCGGCTGGATGGGCGGATTCTGTAGAGCTACTACATCCTCGACGATCGGCGTGGCATTCGAGACAACTAGTTCGTCGATTCGCCGGGCTTTCTTATTGATTGCTTTCAAGTGTCTCAATTCAGTGCTTTCCTTTCTGCGAATTGTTCCAGGAAGCCAGGATTCTGTGCGCTGATGGCGCCGTAAATCCGTAAACAAGTGTCGGTCCAATCCCGAATCCAATCGCAATAATGCAGATTGGGATGACCGGTGTCACCATAGCGGACAAAAGCCTCGTGGTGGCACCCGCCGGCGCACAGCGGACGCGCCCAGCAGGTGTGGCAATCGTACTTACTATTGATGTGGCCGCGATTCAGGAAGTCAGCCTGCTTTTCCCGGTCCACGCCGGTCGCGATATTGCCCAGCGAGTGCGTGTCGGAATCCACAAAGCGGTGGCAGGGCGCAATGTCTCCCGACGGACCCACTCCCAACAGACCCAAAGCCGCGCCGCACGGATGGGATTTATTCACGCCCTGATATAACTCCGCGATGGTGTCGCTGACGTTGGAGAAACCGTGCATCTCGCCGCGCAGCGCATATTCCAGATACTCATCCGCCAGGATATGGAACTGTTCCAGCACGCCATCCATGCCGCGCTCGTTAATCGCGTACAGGCGGTCGGGAGAGGTGGTTACCGGGGCGAACCCCACCTCATGAAATCCAAGATCCTGCTTCAGGTGGCGGAAGATTCTCACCACGTCGGTGACGCCATTAGTGAGAGTCACTCGCGCCGTGATAGGGCGCGTCCGGTGGCCTTGAATCAAGGCTCTCACCCGCGGCGCAATGATATCGTAGCTCCCCTTGCCATTGGCGAATACGCGCAGCTTGTCGTGCAGTTCCGGCGGCCCGTCCATACTGACGGTCACGCCGATATTATTCTGGGAGAGGAACTCGATAATTGTAGGCGTCAGTAGCGTGGCGTTGGTGGTCAGACTGAAGTCGATGTGGCGTCCCTGCTCCGCGGCGCGCTGGCTCGCGTAAGTCACCACCTGCTTCAATAGTGGAAAGTTCATCAGCGTTTCCCCGCCGAAGAACGTGATGTGAACCGCTTTGCGGCCGGACGATTGTTCCAGCAGAAAGTCCACCGAGGCCTTGGCCGTCGGAAGATCCATGAACTTCGGCTTGCCTTCGGGCGTGGCCACTTTATCCTCGCCGAATTCATAGCAATACTGGCAGGATAAGTTGCATTGATTGGTGAGATTCATCACCAAAGTTTGCAGCGGGAAATCCGCCGGAGGGGCTTCGACCGGCTCCCTGCTTGCACTTGAGTCGCCCGCCACGATGACCCGCGCAAGAAGCAACTCCTCAATCAGCTCCCCGGCATCGCCGGCGGCAAAGTCGCGTTGCGTGAGCTTCTCCATCAACTCTTCCGCCGTGGCCGCGCCCTCAGAGAGCAGGCTGATCACGGTGGCCGCGGCGGTATCCAGCTCGAAGATTGCGCCCGCCGGGACCAGATAGAGAAACTGGCGTCCGCCGCCTTCAAAAGTGTGAAACTCACCAAGCTGATAAGTACGGGTTGGCGCTGCGGTCACTTGGATACCTCCGGCTGGTCCCACCGGATATAAGTCGGAACAGTGACCACCAGGTAAGACTTACCCACCAGCGGCTTGCCATCCTTATCCTTTTCGTTCTTGGCGGTGGCAACCACCCACACATCGCCATAATTGTTACGGCCGAACTTTCGCTGCGGATTCGGCCCGTCGAGACTGGGCGTAAACAGGCCGCTACTGTTCAAAGTTCCCACGAACTCTTTGTCGTCATCCCCGAACACCGAGTAGAACTCCTCCACAGACCATGTCACGTCCACCGGTCCCAGTTCCACATCGTCGTTGGTATGCAGTTTGCCGTCCTCTCCGCGATTGTACGCCATTACTTCGAGCTGCTGATAACCCCTGGGATGCACGGATTTTTCATCGCCACCCAGCCGCGCCATGGACGCCTCAGGCAGAACCTTGATGTAATCCACCTTGTCGTATACCGCCAGCGCGCCTTCCAAAACCACGTTGTCCAGCGCCACATCGCGCTTACCCGGCACGGCGTTCGCCGCCACATCTACTGTCGCGATAATTTCTCCGGACGTGTGCGAGACGATTGACTTGACAGTCACGCCCGAGCCGAAATCCAGATCGGCCGCGGTTACCTGCGCGGGTAAGTTACTGCCGAGCAGCCGGACGCGCTGCGCTTGCGAACCGGTCTTGAGCGAGTAGCGATCGAGAGTCACCAATATCGGCTCCGGAGTGACTCTTCGCAGCTTCACGTCTACGCCGAATTCCTGATACTCGCCCCAGAACCATCGCCCTTCCGCCCAAGTCTGGTCCGGCGAAATCCACAGCGCTTCGCGCATCTCGCGAGAGAGATCGTCCGGCGCGGCATTGGCGGAAACCGTGGCGCCTTTCGAGCGGCCGCGCCAGGAATACCCCGTATAGACCAAACCGGCGCCTGACCGGGAGATTGCCGGGCCGCCGCCCACCGGCTGCAACTTCACGGTGGTAGTGAACTCATCCGCCGCAGCGCCCTGAGCAATGGTCAGCTCGCCGAAGTACTTACCGCGTCCCAAGACGTGCGCTGAGATGAGCCATCGTCCAGCGATCTTCGGCGCACGCATCCGCGCCCGCCAAGTCGACCATTCGGGAGTGTGCAGGCCGTAACTCTTGCCCAGGAAATCGAGTGTCGTGTCAAGCGAGATCGTAGTCACTGCCGCTGCATTGGCCGAAGCCGCTCCGCCGCCCGCCGCATCGCCTTCAGCTCCGCCCCCGGCGGCTCCGCCTCGCCCACGACCGCCCGCAGCAGCAGTCGCCGCCCCACCACCCCTGGCGCCGCGCCGAAACGCCGCCTCAGCCTGGGTATAGAGCGCGGAGTGAGTGTCGGCCAGCAGTGACCACTCCTCCCGCGTTCGATGCCACTGGAACACTCGCCCCAGTGCATGGCAGTAATTACAAGTTGAGCGTACCGATTCGTTGGGAATCACCTCGTCCTGCGTGCGGTGCTCGGTCATATACATCACCGGCTTGGCTTCTTCCGGCGCCAGGCCATGGGATGTGCTCAGATACTTCACGATCAACCTTGCGTCCGCGGGTTCCAGGGTCAGGCCGTTCAGGCGCACCATCCGCTTGATCGCTTCTTCCCAGCCTTCGGGAGTCGTACGTATCCACGAAATCCGGCTAAGATTCCCCTTATCGTCCTTCGCGTGGCAGCTTGCGCACTTACTGATTGTCAGTGCGTCGGTAACCGGAATCCCATCCTCTGTAATCTGCGAGCCGGTCCCGGCGCCACGGCCGCCGCCTCGCCCGCCGCCCCGTCCCTGCGCCTGCGCGACGCTTGCTCCGGGCAATGCCGCGACGTAGAGCGCGGCGGCAATGGCCGCAACTGCTGTTCGGTTCCCGATGGCGATCTTCATGGTCATTCGCGTGTTCCTCGGTCTCCCATCTCGAGACTAAAACGTGATGCGCCCGGTGAGCTGTAACCGGCGTGGGCCGGCTCCCTCCGCCGATTGTAAACTTGTGATCGTACCAAATGTAGAGGCGTTGAGCGTCAACGCCGGCGTGGAAGAATTTGGATGGTTCAGAGCATAGGCGGCTGCGATGCCGAACCTTAGACGCACCTTCTCTTTAAAAGCGATCGTCCGGAAAAACGATAGCGAGACGGCCTGCGTTCCCGGCCCAACCGCGGCTCCGACCGGCTCTATGCCGAACCGTCCAATGTTGTTAGGGGGTACGGCAAACGCGGCGGGGTTCAACCATTGGGCCGAGCTCCGATTCGTGGGATAGAGCGGCGCTCCTAATCCACTGTCTACGCGTCCGCTGCCCTGCAGATTGGTGAAGTTCGTTCCCGAGGGATCGGCGCCGTTTGCCCCCACAGTCAGGAATGGACCGGTCTGGAACAGCACCACGCCGGCCAGTTCCCATCCTCCGGCCAACTGGTTTACAATGGCGCTTCCGGTATGGCGGAACGGAAGAGTATACAGGAAAGTGCTCAGAAACCGGTCGCTCCGCGTGAAGGCCACTCGTCCGTGATCGAGGTTGGGATCGGAAGGCTCGGACAAGGCGCCGCCGCCCTCGCTCGCAAATCCGGCCGGATCGTAGCCGCCCACGTTCGAGAGGTTCTTGGCGTGGTTGTAACTGACCTGGAACTGGAGCCCCTTCGACATCCGCTTGTTCGCCGCCACTGTGAGTGCATTGTAATTGCTGCGGGCGGCGTTGGTCAAATACACGATCTGGACCAGCAGCGGGTAGGGCGAGAACTTCGGGCGATCCAGGCAGCCTGGCAAGCTCCATTCCGCGCGCAGCGCATGCGCTCGACCGCGATGTGCCGGTCTACGATGTGCGCCATGAACGACCGCATGTACGAATCGTTGGCGCGGCAGCGTTTCGCGACCACGATGCTGGGCGCGTTCGCGGTATTCGCGATGATCCTGGCGGCCGTCGGCGTGTATGGCGCAATTTCGTATCTGGTGACGCAGGGCGCGCACGATATCGGCGTGCGCATCGCTCTGGGCGCGTCGCGCGGCTGCGCATCCTTCCTCATCGCCGTGAACGCTACTTGTGTACGGCGGCCAACGCTAACGCCTCAATCGCCGCTCTGCAGAAGGCCGGCAGATCTTCCGGCTTACGGCTGGTGACCAGATTTCTGTCCACCACCACTTCGGCGTCCACCCAGTGCGCGCCGGCATTCACCACGTCGTCTTTTATGGCGAAGAAACTGGTTGCCTTGCGGCCTTTGAGCATGCCGCCGGCGGAGCATAGAACCCACGGACCGTGACAGATGGCGGCGACTAACTTCCCCTGCGTGTCCATCTCCTTCACGAACGTGTTAGCTGCGGGGTGGCGGCGGATGTGGTCGGGTGCGTATCCGCCGGGGACGATCACTCCGTCGAAGGCGGCGGCCTTGGCGTCGGCGTAGGACAGATCGGACTTCACCGGGTATCCGAGCTTGCTGGTATAAGTCTCGCCGGCTTTGGCGCCGACAGTCACTACGGCGGCTCCGGCTTCCTGGAAACGGTACAGCGGGTACCAGACTTCCATTTCCTGGTACATGTTGTCGACCAGAATCGCGATCTTCTTGCCGGTGAGGTCCATGGGTTTATAGTAGCGCGCGTGGATGAAGCGGGCGGGGCGGGTCTCTTCACTTCTTGACCGGCGGCGGAAACGTCCAACTGTCCGGATTCGCCGGCGGTTTGAATTCGTCCGTGCTGAAAATCCGGAAGCGCTCCCCGGGGCCGGCGACTTGCAGGATCAGAGCGACCTCGTCGCGTGGTCCTTGGAAATAGGATACGCGGATCTGGTGGATTCCGCCGCTCAGATCCACACTACCCGCGCGGCGCTCAGCGGCATGGATGCCGTCGTTGTCGATGATTTCGCGGTCGTCGATGTAGAGGCGCGAGCCATCGTCGGAGACCAGCGTGAAACGGTAAGATCCGGGCTTTTCAATCCAGAATCGCGCCGTGTAGTCGATGGCAAACCACTCGAACCGTTTGGTGACGCCGGGGAATCCGGCGCGAAAGCTCTGCGGGGGAACGTTCAACGCCGGCGTGTAGATGGCGCCCGCCGGCTTCAACTTATGGAAATCGGGCAGCCGCGGGGAGTCACGGTGGATGTGATAGACAAGGCCGCGGAATCCCGAATTAATTACGACCGTGGTCCCGAATTTGACAGCCGGCTCGTCTTGAGCGCCAACCGCGAAGCAAACGCCGGGAATCAGGAGACAGGCTGCCAGCCTCACGAGGCAAATATAGCATGGTAGCGAGTGTTGGCCGGAGATGATGCCGACCCGGTGTAATGTATTCGTGAATCCGGCCTTGTATCTCTCACACGCCACTCTCTCAATGGTGATGGCTCGCGGCGAAAACCAGCGTCCTCAATGTAATAGCTAGATTTCTCACTTTGCGCAAAACTTATTCTTGACTTACTGCCACACTGCACCTATACTTGTTACTGCGTGATACAAAAATTCCATTTCGGCGTTGAACCAACGATGACCCAGAGGACCGTCAGTATCGACGCGCGCCTGGGGACCTGAGCTGACATTGGAATAAGTCGAATTTCATGCCGGCCAGGTCGAAAGATCTGGCCGGTTTTGTTTTTATGGGGCGTTTCTTACGGGGACTGGGAAATTGGGAATCCGTCTGTCTTGGGTACAGAAGATACTGCGTTCGATTCGCAGGTCCCCGACCATAGCTCTTTGACAATCATATAGATACACAAACGCGAGAGTAACTCATTGGTTGAGTTCCAGCCTACCAAGCTGGCCAAGAGAGTTCGATTCTCTCCTCTCGCTCCATTTTTCGGACATGTGGGACAGACCATCGCCTTTTGTGGTCTGTCGCCCAAGTGTTGATAAGCCCTGCAAGCATTGACGGCGATGCGCCGGTTTTGTAAATCGGATAAGCTGATTTCTCTTCAGCGGGGCTCCAATTTTGTTTTTTCTGGCGAATGGGTTCGACTCCCATCGCCAGATCCATTCCCGGCAAGGATAGATGGCGATCCGCAGCTTCGGTAATGCTGAGAGGGGAGTTCGAGTCTCCCGCTGGGATCCATTCCGGCAAAGCTCTCCGGGTGGCGCCGTCTTGATAAGGCGGCATAAGATGGTTCGATTCCACCTGCCGGAACCAATTTTGACGCGGGCTAGACTAGCGGTTAGTCGGAGGTCTCATAAGCCTCACAGGCCGGTTCAACTCCGGCGCCCGCAACCAATTACGGGGGATTAGTGATAGCGGTAGCACTGATGGCCTGCAACCATCAAGCCGGAGTTCGACTCTCCGATCCTCCACCAATTCGGACTGTTAGCTCAGATGGTAGAGCGCTGGCTTGAAGAACCAGACATGCGGATTCGAGCGCCGCACAGTCCACCAAGTGTGACCGCAGCTCATGCGGTAGAGCGGGAGGCTGTGAACCTTTAGGAGTGGATTCAAGTTCCACCGGTCACCCCATTAACGGGGAGTTCGTTCAGCGGCAAGGACGCAACCCTTTGAAGGTTGCTACCTGGGTTCGAGTCCCAGACTCCCTTCCATAGCCGGTTAGTTCAGCGGCAGAACGCAACCCTCTGAAGGTTGATGCCGATGGTTCGAGTCCATCACCGGCTACCAAAGTTTTAACGGCCCCTTCGTCTAACTGGAGAAGGCGCAAGGCTACGAACCTTGAAATTGGCGTTCGACTCGCCAGGGGGCCACCAGTTTGTCCGGCCATCGTCCAATTGGAGAGGGCGCGGCCCTCCGAAGGCCGAGATTCCGGTTCGACCCCGGATGGCTGGACCATACGGGCCTGTAGGGGAGTTGGAGTCCCCGGTTTCTTGTCACGGAACAGATCGCCGGTTCAAGTCCGGTCAGGCCCGCCAGATTTTGTGAGGTGCAATTCGACAGGGACAGAAGCCGTCCTCTCAAGGCGGTCAGGCGGGATCGTTACCCGCGCACCTTACCATCACGCCGAACTCGACCGGTGTACAGAGGGCGGTCTTTCAAGCCGTTACAGGCGGGTTCGACTCCCGTCGGCGTGACCATTTGTTGTGGGGCAGCCAATCCTGGCTGCAGCCGCCTTTCAGGCGGCTCTCTCGGGCGACGCTCGAGTCTTCGGCCCACCAAGCTGTTCCGGTCTAGCTCAACGGTAGAGCACGCGGCTGTTAACCGCGCCATCGGGGTTCGATTCCCTGGACCGGAGCCATATTTGGCGGCGAGACGTATGGTGCATAGGCGGACTTATACCCCGCGAAGCTCCCGATCGGAGCGCAGGCTGAGTTCGAATCTCGGCGCCGCCACCACGTGCCGGGGTTGTCGTCTGGTTGACGGCGCTTCTCCTACAAAGAAGATCAGTGGAGTTCGATCCTCCACCCCGGTACCATAAGGGCTCGTAGCTCGACGGTCGAGCATCTGGCTTTTACCCAGTTGGCGAGGGTTCGATTCCCTCCGGGCCCACCAAAATGTTTTGGGAAGGAAGTCGCAAATGCAGCTAATCGACAACATCCCGGTTTGGGGATCTCCGGTAGACGAAGGCGCGCTCCGGCAGATCGGGAACTGCGCCAGGACCGCCGATCGCGTGGCATTGATGGCCGATCATCACCTTGGCTACGCCGTGCCTATCGGCGGCGTGGTCGCCTATCGCGAGTCAGTCAGTCCATCGGGCGTGGGTTATGACATCGCTTGTGGTAACAAGGCGGTCAGGACTGACGCCGACGCCAACGAAATGCGCCATTCGATCGGCCCGATCATGAACGACGTGTTTGAAACTATCAGCTTCGGTATAGGACGCAAGAATGACGATGAGCGGGTAGATCATGAGCTATTTGACGATCCGGCATGGTCACTCAAAGCAGTGAAGCCGCTCAAGGAGATGGCGCGCCAGCAGCTTGGCACCGTCGGTTCGGGAAACCACTACGTGGATATCTTTGCCGACGAGGAGGATCGGGTCTGGATCGGCGTTCACTTCGGATCGCGCGGGCTGGGACACAAGACCGCGACGTTCTTTCTCAACGCGGCCGGCGCGAAGGATGGCATGGACGTCGACCCCTGCGTAATCGGCGTCAACGATTCGCTGGGCGCCGACTACCTGGCGTGCATGGAGCTTGCGGGGCGCTATGCTTACGCCGGCCGGGACTGGGTATGCGGCCGCGTCGCGCGTATTCTGGGAGCGTCGATTGTGGAGGAGGTCCACAATCACCACAATTTCGCGTGGCGGGAAGAGCATAACGGAGAGGCGCTGTGGGTGGTGCGCAAGGGCGCTACGCCGGCGTTTCCGGGCCAGCGTGGATTCGTCGGCGGGACCATGGGTGAGAAGTCCGTCATCCTCGAGGGAGTGGAAAACAGTCTGTCCAAACTCGCCCTGTATTCCACGGTGCACGGCGCCGGCCGGGTGATGGGGCGGATGGAAGCCAAAGGCAAGATGGACCGCAAGACGGGCGAAGTGAAGCGCGCCGGAAAGGTTACGCAGACCATGATGGACCAATGGGTGAACAGTGCGCACGTGGAGCTTCGCGGCGCCGGCGTGGATGAGTCACCGCACTGCTACAAGCGCCTCCCGGAAGTGCTGGCGGAGCATGCTGGAATGATCCATGTGATACACATGCTCACCCCGATCGGCGTGGCTATGGCAGGTAAGAATGAGTTTGACCCGTACAAAGATTGAGCAACACAGATTAAGCAAGCCAGATTGAGCAACCCATGTCCTCCATCAACCGCCTGGTCCTGGTGCTCAACGCCAGTTTCGAGCCTATCAATATCTGTCCGGCGCGCCGGGCCATCACCATGGTCCTCAACGGACTTGCCGTGGTGGAAGAGCCGTCTGTGCATGTCATCCGAACGGCCAGGATGAATCTCCCGGTTCCGAGCGTGATCCGGCTCTTCAAATACCGGAAAGTGCCGCGGCAGAAGCGCTCGGTCTCGCGCAAAAACATCCTGCTGCGGGACCGGGATAGCTGCCAATACTGCGGACAGACTCTGCCGCATCGCAGCCTGACGCTGGACCACGTGTTGCCACGGTCGCGCGGCGGGGAATCCACCTGGGAGAACCTGGTTGCCGCCTGCTACGCCTGCAACAACGCGAAAGGCAACCGCACGCCGCAAGAGGCCGGGATGGCGCTGGCCCGGCAGCCGCGGCCGATCGGCATCCACGCCAAGCACCGGCTGATGGCCGGGGATCAGGCGGCGTGGGAGAAGTTTTTGTTTTGTTGAAGCGCGCCCGTCGTCTAAAGGAAAAGGCGCAGGTTTCCTAAACCTGAAATGCCAGTTCAATTCTGGCCGGGCGCGCCAGCTTAACCAAGCCAGGGCGCGTCTTCCAAAGGAAAGGGAATCGGTCTTCTAAACCGAGAATGACGGTTCGAATCCGTCCGCGCCCACCAAACCGCCCGCGCCGCGCGACGGCGGGGTTTTCCGCGATCGCGCGTTTCGCCCGGATGCGCCTGGTCACGCCCGTTTGCGCCAATGTAACCGGACCACGCCCCGCCTTCAGCCGCCGTGCGAAGTAGTCTGACGTGCTTGCCTCGATCGCGGACAGGTCCAGCCGGGGTGTCTGACGCCGCTGCTATTGCGATCCTATTTCGTGATCTCGCCGCAGGCGATGCGGTCGCCGGCGTTGCCCGACGGGTCCGACTTCAGATCGTCCGCCTTCGCGTGAATTACCAGCGCCGTTCCGCCATTCGAGAAGATCGAATGATTGTCAGTGCCCATGTTCACGGCCATATCCGTGAACGTTACCTTCGCCGTACCGTTCTTCTTCACCGTGAAATTATTCATGTCGCCGGCGTGCGGTTTGGGAGACTCCGGATTATTGATCCCGTGATGCGCGCTGTCCGGGTTGAAGTGCCCGCCCGCGGTGGTGAATCCCGGAGCTTCGCATTTCGCATTCTGATGGATGTGGAACGCGTGCTCGCCCGGCGGCAGGTTCTTCGCTTCCAGCTTAATCGTTACGCCGCCCTTACCCCCCTTGGTCTCGCTGATCGTCGCCGTGCCGACGCTCTGCCCTTGGGCGTTCTTCAACTCCACTGTCTTGGAAGCGGCAAAAAGCGCCATCGCGCCGAAAACTCCGGTGAGCGCAACAGCGAGGCATTGCTTAGTCATGTCTTCTCCTTCGATGACCAGTGTAGCCCACTCGGCGTTCTCCAAATTGCCAAAATGTGATTGTTATACCAGGACCGGAGCGGCACGGGCGCAGGCGAAACTCGCTGGCAAGCAACCGTGTATTCGGGATCGCCGGTAGGCGTCTGCCCGAGCCTGGCCCGAGCACAGTACGCCACCAGCCAAACCCAGGTACCGCCAGTATTGAAACGCTGGGGCAATCTGATTCACCATACTAATGTGACGGCATGGTTCGGAGGGCATGCCGTCTGTTCCCCTCGGTGAGGCGAACCGCCCGCAAGCTTTCCACAACGCCTCGGACGCAGGGATGCGGCTCTCCGCGCATTCCTGCTGTCTGTCAACTTCCTGTCACTGCTCACTGCCCGGTCTTTGCGATAGCAGCCAGTTGATCTTGCTTGCACCTTCAGTACCCGAGCAAGGGCGCCAGTCTGCACCGAACTTTATTTATCGCCTCGGATGAGCAGCGCCCGTTTTTTCCGCGCGGCGGGCTTTCCAATCGACGCTCTTCACGTGATCGGCGAGGATTACGCCGGTTGTCCCCTGAGCGGCGGGGACGTCCACTTCAAACGGATATCCCTTGATCTGGTTCGTGATCGGACAAACCAGCGTCAAGCCGGACTTTGCGTTGTAAGTTTTCGGACTCAGCACGAGCGCCGGGCGCCGCCCCGCCCGCTCGCGGCCCGCTTGCGGGTCGAACGTCCAAACAGAGTCACCAGTCTCAGGTACGTAGGCCGTGCTCACCAGGATTCCTCACCTTGCGGTTGTGCCCAGTCCGTTTCCCGATGACGATTTTTGGACGTGATCCGTGAAACCAGTTCCGATAATTCGTACCGCCGCCGGGCTGGGCGCAAGACGATGCTGCCGTCGCAGTCAAAAGCCAACGCCAGACAGTCGCCTTCGTTGAGGCGCGCCTCTTTGGCAATCGCGTGCGGAATTCGGACCGCCAGGCTGTTCCCCCATTTGGAAACCGTGGTTTCATTTCGCATACATATTTACTTCGAATATACATCCGGCGCCTCCTCGATCCAAGCCCGGGTTCAACTGTTGCACCTGCCCGCATTAGGCCGTATTAGGCCGTGTTAGGCCAGGTTTGGAAATGGGACGCCTCACTGGCTATAATCCAAGAACCCTCTATGCCGGAACTTGAGATTCATCACGAACACGGACACGAACCCGATCCCACGGGCCAGAAGGTGGGAATCCTTGCCGCGGTGCTCGCGGTTGGGCTGGCCATTGTAACCATTGCGTCACACCGCGCACACACGGCGGCCATCATTCACAAGTCCACCGCCAATGACCAGTGGTCCTACTATCAGGCGACGCGCGTTAAATCCCACAACGTGGAATTGGGCGAACAGCTTGTCACGGTGTTCGGCGCCAAAGGCGACACCACCGAAAAGATGCTCGCCAGCTACGCAACGCAGAAGAAGAAATACGAGCAGCAGGGCAAGGAGATTCAAGACAAGGCGCAAGCCGCGGACGAATCCAGTGAGGCTGCTGAAAAGCAGGCGCTGCGCTTCGATATCGGGGAAGGGCTGCTGGAAATCGGGCTGGTGCTGAGCTCGCTCTACTTCATCTCGAAGAAGATGATGTTTCCCGTGATGGGCGTGGTCGCAGGATTGACCGGCGCCGCCGTCGCGCTCACGGTGTTTCTGCTTTAGACATCATTTTCGATTGCCGTTCAATCGCGCCAGGCCCGCCTTGGCTTCGGCGTTTCCCAGTCCCGCTGCCTTTTCGTAGAGATCTTTGGCTTTCGCCAGGTTCTTCGGCATCCCCTGGCCGTTTTCGTTCATCCGGCCGAGATTGTACATAGCATCCACGTTGCCGGCGGCCGCGGCCTTGCCGTACCAGTAGGCGGCGATGGCGTAATCCTCGGATGATACGCCCGCGCGATTTTCCACATTTCCCAGGTAATACATTGCGCCCAGATTGAGCATCCCGGCGGAATCCCCCGCATCGGCCGCCTTACGGAACCACTTGGCCGCTTCGCTGGGGTTGTCTTCCATTTGAATCTCGCCCAGCTCCATCATGGCCCGCGGCTCGCCCAGAGCGGCGGCTTTGCGAAATAACTCCATAGCCTTGGCGATCTGGTTAGTCTTAAGCAGGGCCAGCGCATCGGCGTACATCTGTTCGCGATTGGGTTTGTCGGGCTTGCCCGCGGCAGGCGGCGTCACATTCACAGACACCGGCTCTGTTACTTTCCCTCCCGGACCGGTTGCGGTCAGTACGTAGGTCGTAGCCTGGCGCGGCCTCACCTCTAACTTATCCGCTACCGGCACTTTGCCAATGCCTGGATCGAGCGCGACCTCGGTTGCGCCCGTCACGTTCCAGCGCAACACCGCCGCGGAGCCAGATTCAATCGATGGCGGGTCCGCGACGAATTGCGTTACTACCGGAGCAGCTTGAGCGGCCGGCGTGACGGCCGTCACTGGCGCCACCTCCGTTTTTCCTTGTATATCGCCGCTAGCCGGGGCGTGGCCACCGTGAGGCCACACCTTATAAAGCAGAATTCCGGCAATCACAGCCAGCAGCACAACGCCAACCAATAGGTATCCGGTCGAATTGGAGGCGCGGGGCTTCGAAACCTTAATGACCGCCGGCGCCGGCGCTGGAACCGGGTCCGGCACGGGCGCTTTGATAACCGGCTCCGGAACCACCGCAGCTTTCGACGCCTCTTCCAGCGCCCACACAAAATCCGTACAAGTCGGATAACGGTCGGTGGGAAGCCTCGCCAGGCTCCGGCGAAATACCATGTCCACATCCGCGGGCAGCGACGGATTCAAAGTCCGCGCCGAAGGCCGATCCGCAAACACGATCATGTGGGCCAGCGTTGCCAGGGAATCCGACTGGAAAGGTCTGCGCCCCGCCAAAAGCTCATAAGCCACCACCGCCAGCGAGAACTGATCCGACCTGCCATCCGCGGGCAGCGCCTCGATCTGTTCCGGCGACATGTAGCTGGGCGTGCCCATCACCATGCCAGTCACGGTGTGGTGCTCGGTAGAGGTAATCTTCGCGATGCCGAAGTCGGCCACCTTCACCGTCACGCCTTTGTCGAGCATGATGTTCGCAGGCTTGATATCGCGATGCACCACTCCGTTCCGGTGCGCGTAATCGAGCGCGGAGGCCGCCTGCCTCAGGATCTCGAACGCCTCCGCGCGCGGAATTTTCCCGCCCGACGCCAGCACCTGATACAGCGATACGCCTTCCACGCGTTCCATGGCGATGAACGCCAGGTCGCCTTCCTGGCCCACGTCGAAGACCACCACAATGCCCGGATGAGAGAGGGCCCCCGCCGAGCGCGCCTCGCGGAATAACCGGTCCCGCAGGAACCGGGCCTCGCCCGCATCCGCGAACGCCTGGAGATGGATCACCTTGACGGCAACCTTCCGGCCAATTAGCGGATCGATAGCCTCATATACGATGCCCATGGCCCCGCGGCCGAGCTCGCCAGTGACAAGGTAGCGGCCGATGCGCTGCGAGGGACGCGTCTCGTCCTCAAGAAAGGTTTCGGAGCCGCGATGCGCTTCGAGAAGCCGGTTGACCGCCTGCAATACTTCCCCTTCGCCGTTGCAAGCCGCCTGAAGAAACGCGGGCCTTTCGGCTTCGGGCTTGTCTAGCGCCTGGTCGAAGAGCGTTCTTACGCGCGCATGAAGTTCCGGCGCCATGGCAATGCAACTAACTCCTTGGATGCACTCGCTTCCCGGCGAACGCGGCATCGCTCGCCCCCGGTTGTTTCTAAGGATACTCTAAGAAGAGCGCTCCGCGTAACACTAAGGTGTGCTTGGAGTACTTACAGGACTAACAACCCCACCCTGCTGCCAAAGCAACGTAGTCCGAGATACAGCGCGACTGCGAACGCCTTAGGCGCCAGGTTTGCGCTTCCCCTTCATCTTGTCGAACAACCACGACCGCGCGAACTCCCATTCGCGGCGTACCGTCGCCAGAGAAACGCCCAGCGCCTCAACTACTTCTTTGTCGGTATAGCCGCCAAAGTAGCGAAGCTCCACCACCTTGGCGGCCCGGGGCTCCAGCCGTTCCAGTTCCCTTAGAGACTCATCCAGCAAGATCACGTCGATGCTTCGCTCGGCGGCCGCAACCTGCAGCTTGTCGAGATCTACCCTGATGGCGGCTCCCCAGCGCCTCTGTGCGCCGGTCGACCGGGCGTGATCCACCAGGATGCGGCGCATCTGTTGACTGGCCACCGCGAAGAAGTGTCCCCGATTTTGGATCTCCAGCGATTGCGAGCCGGCCAGCCGCATGTAGGCCTCATGCACCAGGGCCGTGGTTTGCAGCGTGTGCCCTTCCCGCTCATGCCGCATCTCGCGGGAAGCGATGCGATGGAGTTCCTCGTAGACCAGTCCGGCCACCCGGTCGATTGCTTCCCGGTCGCCGCTGCGCATCCGGTTCAGCAGGGCGGTGACATTTGACGGTTCAGGCTCTTTCGCCTTCTTGGGGTCCGTACCCACTTTGAATCAGTATATGCCGGGCCAGACTGTTTTTTTTGTGAATCATGAGTATTTTCCCAAACATCCTCCGCTAACTATATTGGAAGGAGTAATCGGACGGGGGTGAAAAAGTAGATAGGACCATGGCGTTCCGAAAAACGAAGGGATATAATAGCGTGACTCAGTTTCCAGGACTGAGGGCTCCCACGGAACGCTCCCGAATGTGAGGAAGGATACTCTGATGCGAACGATTACATTGGCTACAGCGTTGATAACAGGGCTCTTAACTCCAGCTCTGTTTGCGGACTGGCAAGATCAGGCCCCCAAGGGCAGTCTCATCAATCAACTGCAGACTGCCTATCCGCTGACCATAATGGATGCCACCGGCTACAAGGTTTCGAAACCCGGTACTATACTCGAGATCCAGTTAGACGGCGTACAGGCGAACCCCATGAAGTCGCCCCCCTTCCAGAATACCTTCGAGGACGGACAAGTAGTCGCCGGAGGCCACAGCACGGTGTCGAAGTTTATGCCGGGTGGACTCGGTAAGAAACCCTTCGCGGCGCCGCCCCGCACACTGGCAGCCAAGGAGAAGGTGTATCTGCTGAAGATGGAAGCCAAGGACGACGCCGTCATCTTCACGGTGCAAACCTGCGGCACGTGCGATCCCGCAGCCATCGATCCCACGCATAAGCCATTTGTGGCGTCGATTTCGTTCAAGTTTATCAAAGGGTTTTTGGCCGCTACCGATCTGAAGCACGTTAAGGATGCAATCGGCGCATTGCTGGTAGTCCCCGAAGCCGCCGCCGCCGATTCAGCCGCGCCAGCGGCCGCGGACGCCGCGCCGCAGAACCCGCCGCAAACGCAGACGCAGGCTCAGCCCCCGGCGCAGGCGGCAACGCCCGACCCGCCGCCCGTTAAGTATGGAGATATCGCTCCGCCGCCGCCGCCGGCGCCGGAACTCAAGTTAGGTCTAACTGTTGACCAAGTCGTCGCGCAACTGGGCCAGCCGGTAAACACTGCTACGGTTGGCGATAAGCAGATCTATCTGTTCAAGGAGTGGAAAATCACATTTATTGGCGGCAAAGTCACGGACATCGATCCCCGCTAGCCGTCAGGCCCTGTAATAAAACTGTTCCGAAGAGACATGGAGAAGCTATGAACGCCATTGGATTTCGTCACACCGCTTCGCGCGGATACATCAAGCTAATCGTTGCGGCTATTATCGGGCTTTCCCCTGCGGCCCTACTTGCCCAAACCAAACCGGCTGCTAAGCCCGCGGCTCCAGCAGCTAAGCCCGCGGCCCCGGCGGCTAAGCCTGCGGCTGCGCCGGCTGCGGGCAGAGGCACAGCCGCCCCTGCCGGCCGAGGCTCGACGGCGCCCGCCGCTGGCAGAGGTACAACCCCCGCTGCCGGCCGAGGAGCCGCCCCCTCTGCCGGTCGAGGCGCCGCGCCTGCTGCCGGTCGAGGCGGCGCTCCAGGAGCGGGTAGAAGTGCATCTGCCGGCGCTGGCCGGGGTGGGGCCCCGAATGGCAGGTCCGGCAATCATGCGGGCGAGACCACAAGTCATTCGGCGCATGGCGACGTCACCCGCGGCCCGCATGGCGACGTCCGCGACGTACATGCGCATGGCATGGATATCCATCATGGGCCGGGCGGCTCGAGGACCATCGAAAGAGAGCGCGCGGATCATTCGAGAGTAGTGTCCGACCGTTACGGACATGGCTACATCCAGCGTCCCTATATGTATCACGGCGCGTCATTCGTACATCGCACGTACTACGTGGGCGGGGTCGCCTATGGCCGCGTCTACCGTCCGTACATGTGGGGTGGAATTTCCATGAACGTGTATGCGCCGGGTTTCTTCTACGCCCCTGCGTTCTACGGCTGGGCATATAACCCCTGGGCTGCGCCCATCGCCTTTGGCTGGGGCTGGGCCGGGAACCCATGGTACGGGTATTATGGCGCCTACTTCACCCCGTATCCGATGTACGCCAGCCCGTCGCTGTGGCTGACCGATTATCTGGTGGCGCAAACGCTGCAGGCGGCGTATGCGGCACAGGCCGCTCAAGCGGCGGCAGCCGCCCAAGCCAATTTCACGCCTATGGGGCCCGACGTCAAACAGCAGATCGCCGACGAAGTTCATCGCCAGATCGCTCTCGAAAACGCCGAAGCCGGCGCCGGGGCCCAGGTGGCGCCCGATCCGGGTTCCAGCGGAATCGCCCGCATGCTATCGGACAACACGGCTCACGTATTTGTAGTCTCGGCTCCCTTGAACGTGCAATCGAACGCCGGGGACTGCGCCGTCACCGAGGGAGATGTGCTTCGGCTGTTTCCCGGAACGCCCGCCAGTGCGCCGTCGGCTAATCTGATGGTGCTGGCCACCAAGGGTCAGGATTGCCAAAAAGGCGCCACGGTCACGGTGGGCGTCGCCGACCTGCAGGATATGCAGAACCACATGCGCGAAACGCTGGATCTGGGTTTGGCCGACCTGCAGAAGAAGCAGGGCCAGAGTGGAATTCCGCCGGCTCCCGCGGCCGCGGCCGCGCCGCCGGTGCAGACCGCGTTCGCCGCCATCGCGCCGCCGCCCGACCCCAACGTCGCCACCGAGTTAAGCGCGCAGACCAAGGAAGCCGACCAGGCGGAGCAGGAAGCGCTGCAAGCGACTCCTGGAGGCCCGAGCGCCGGACCGAATCCCGAGCCGGTGGCTCCGGCTGCCGCTCCCGCTGCCAAGACGCCTCTCACGGTGGGTCAGACCCCGGAGGAGGTGATTGCGATTCTCGGACAACCGGTGAACATCGTCGATATGGGGACGAAGAAAATCTACGTCTTCAAGGATCTGAAGGTGACCTTCACCGCCGGAAAGGCCAGCGCTTTTCAGTAGAGCCGGGTAGCCGATAGAGCTCGGCAATTTACATAGCCCTCGGGAGCCCTCAAAGCTCCCGAGGGCTTTTTTCTTTGTAGGACATGTCTTTTTTTGTGCTCGCCCAGCGGCGTCGCCTGCTACCCGTCAATCTGCCAAGCCGAATCCTACGGCGCCCGGCCTCACCCTCGACCCGCCGCCGCGTCCCCGAAAACGGCCTCTGGCGAGCAGGCGCGATTCAGACGCCAATTCTGGATCGGGTGTCGATCTGCGTGGTGATGAGCCGACCGAAAAATTCCCTGGCTTTGCTAACACATCGGTTGCGCCTACCGGTTCGACCCCTCCAGCGGTATCACTTCGACTTTTTGCGCCTCGCCCAGCGGAGTCACCGTGCCACCTGCCAGTTTTCCAAGCTGCACGGTGTAAGTGCCGGGCCTCACCATCGGGCCGCTGCGCCCGCCACGTCCGCCGAAACCGCCGCTGCCGCCGCGTCCACCGCGCCCACCTCCGCCGCCGCGTCCCGCCGGTTGGTCGGCGTCGGGAGGTGCGTCACCCGCCGCATCACCCGCTGCTGCATCCGCGCCGCCGCGCCGTCCGCCGCCCTGCGCGCCAGGCGGGGCGGGAGGAGCCGTCTCGCGCAGATCCCACGGCGTCCGGTGCAATCCCGCCTGGCCCGATGCATCGAGCTGACGCACCTGCTTGCCAGCCCCATCCGTCACCGTCAGCACCATCTTGGCGTCGCCCTGCACGCTGTCGCGGACGTAGTAAGTCAGCAGCGCGCCAAATGGCGGATTTGGATCGGCCACATTGTCGCCCTGCGCCCGGTAGTATCCAATCTCGTCGTAAGCGCGCGCCGGACGGCCCACCGGCAAGAGCGTGCCTTCCTGCGCGAGCGTGTCCGGGGTCAGCCTGCGCAGCGCCGAGAAATCGTCCAGCACGAAAAATCCACGCCCGAACGACGCCCCCACCAGGTCGCTCTCGCGCCGCTGAATGGTCAGGTCGCGAATCGCGATGGTCGGCATGCCGCCCTTGAGCTTCACCCAATGCACGCCGCCATCCACGCTGAACGACATGCCGAATTCCGAACCCACAAACAGCAGGTTCGGGTTCATGTGGTCCTGCACAATGGTCCACACCGGGTCGCGCTCCGGCAGATCGCCCGCGATCGATTTCCAGGACCGCCCCAGGTCCGTGCTCTTCAAAACGTAAGGCTTGAAATTGCCGCGATGGAAGTCGTTGACAGTCACGAAAACCGTATTCACATCGCTCGGCGACGGGAACACGTCGGTGATGTAGCTGAATTCCGGCACGCCCGGAAGCCGGTCGACTTTTCGCCAGTCGAGGCCGCCATTCTCGGTGATCTGCACCAGCCCATCGTCCGTGCCCAGAAACAGCAGCCCTTCGCGCAGCGGCGATTCGGCGATGGTAGTGCCGGTGCCGTACGAATCCGTGAACATATTCTTGCCCACGGCGTCTTTGTCCCACACTTTGCCCATCACCGGAAGGGTGTCGCGGTCGATGTTGCGCGTCAGGTCGCCGCTCACCATTTTCCAGGTCGTACCGCGGTCGTCGCTGCGCATCAAGTGGTTGCCGAAGATGTAGAGCCGCGTATGCGAGAACGGGCTGATGATGAACGGAATATCCCAGCGGTCGCGCAGCCCCTTGCCTTCGTCGCCGGTGAAGCGCGGACGAATCGAAACGCTCACTCCGGTCTTCAGGTCGAGGCGCACGCAGTTGATCTGTTGCGAGCAGGTGTAGACCGTATCCGGGTCCGCATAATCGGCGCGCGATTGGAACCCGTCGCCGCCGCCCGTGTTCATCCAATCGCTGACGCGAATCCCCGCGCGGTCGATAGTGCGCGAGGGAACGCCTTGCGATCCGTTATCCTGAGCGCCGCCGTAAATGTTGTAGAACGGCAGCCCGTTGTCCACCGACACGCGGTAGAACTGCGTCACCGGAATGTTGTTGAAGTGCCTCCACGTATGGCCGTGGTCGTATGATTCGTACAGGCCGCCATCGTTGCCTTCCAGCAGATGGTTTTCATCCGTCGGGTCGAACACCAGCGCGTGATTGTCGGCGTGGACCTGAAAGCCCGCCGGCTTGATGGTCTTGCCGCCATCGTCCGTCATGCGGACGACGGTATCCATGATGTACACGTGGTCGTAATGGAACGGGTCCGGGAAAATCTCGCCGTAATATTCGGGATCTTGCAGCGCGGCGCGCTGCGTCAGGTCGAACGTTTTGGTCCAGTGCGCGCCGCCATCCTCGGACCGGTAGAAGTAGCTCATGTTGTGAGCGAGACTGATCAGCGCATACACCACGTCCGGCTTCTGCGGCGAAACGCACAGGGCGATGCGGCCCGTGTCGACAGTGGGCAGACCCTCGGTCAACTTGGTCCAATGCGCGCCCGCATCGGTGGTCTTATAGATGTGCGATTCGGGCCCGCCCGCAACGATGATGCTGGTATTGCGGCGGCGCTGATATGAGGCCGCATACATCACGTCCGGATTGCGCGGGTCGTAATCGAGATCGGTGGCGCCGGTGTTCTCGCCGATCGCCAAAACCTGCTTCCACGTCTGTCCGCCGTCGGCGGTCTTGTAAACGCCGCGGTCGCCGCCCGGCGAAAACAGCGGCCCTTGCGCGGCCACGAACACCACATTCGAATTGCGCGGATCGATGATGATTTTGGCGATGTGCTCCGAATTCGGCAGGCCCATCTTTTTCCACGTCTTGCCCGCGTCGGTGCTCTTATAGATGCCGTCGCCATAGCCGATCGCGCGCTGCGCCTCGTTCTCTCCGGTCCCCAGCCAGACAACGTCGGAGTTCTTCGGATCCACGACTACCACGCCCAACGAATACGACCCACCGTCGTCGAAGACCGGCGTCCAGTTGAGCCCGCGGTTGCTGGTCTTCCACAATCCGCCCGACGCCGTGGCTGCGTACCACACGCTGCGATTGTGCGGATCTACGGCTACATCGGCGATGCGGCCCGACGAGAAGACGCCGGAGATGTTTCGCACCTGGAGTCCGCTCACCAGGTCGGCCGTGAGCCGCGGCGCAGCGCCTGGTTGTGCAATAAGTTGCAGTGCGATGAGCAGTCCAATCGAAAAGACAGCCGGGGATAGGGCGAAAACAGAAGCGCGTTTCATGTGTGGTAAGCGATCTAGTATATCGCGGGGTGCGAACAAGCGCGCTGCCAGATGGATTGAGTGCGGCCAGACTGGACGGATTGAGTGCGGCTATACGGATTAAGTGCATCTATACTGATGGGGTGACCGATGAAGCGCCGAGACTGATTTTCTGCCTGTTTGCGCTGAGCGCCGCCTGGGCCGGCGATGGGGAATGGCCCGTGAATGGCGGCCCGTACAACATCCGTTATTCGCCGCTCACGCAAGTGAATCGCAACAACGCGACGAAGCTAAAAATGGCGTGGGTTTACGATTCGCACGATGCGTTTCAGGGATCGGAAATGCAAAGCAACCCGATCGTGGTGGATGGCGTGCTCTACGCTACCACGCCCAAAATGCGAGTGGTGGCCCTCGATGCTGCCGCGGGCCGCGAGATCTGGAGTTTCGACCCGAGCGGCGGCGCGGGCGGCCAGCGGCGCTATCGCCATCGCGGCGTCACCGTGTATCGGGACCGCGTCTTCTTCACCTACCGCAATTTCCTGTGGGCGCTGGACCGGCGGACCGGTAAGCCGCTGCAGAGTTTCGGCGACAACGGGCGCATCGATCTTCGCCAAGGACTCGGGCGGCCGCCTGAGGGAATCAGCATCAGCGCCAGCAGTCCGGGCGTGATCTTTGAAGACATGATCATTCTGGGAAGCACCGTGCCGGAGACGCTGCCGGGCTCTCCGGGGCACATTCGAGCGTTCGACGTGAACACCGGAAAGCAGCGGTGGATCTTTCATACCATTCCGTTCCCCGGCGAATACGGGTACGACACATGGCCGAAGGATGCGTACCAGATTTCGGGCGGAGCGAATGCGTGGGCGGGCTTGAGCGTCGATCCGAAACTGGGGATGGTGTTCGCGGCTACGGGCTCGGCCTCGTTCGATTTCTACGGCTCCAATCGCATTGGCGACAACCTGTTCGCGGATTGCGTGCTGGCCCTGGACGCGCGCACCGGCAGGCGCATCTGGCATTTTCAAGGCGTCAAGCACGACGTGTGGGACCTGGATTTTCCGGCGGCGCCGAATCTGGTGACCGTGACGCGCAACGGCCGCAAGGTGGAAGCGGTGGCGCAGATCACCAAGTCTGGGTATGTGTATGTGTTCGACAGGCGCACGGGAGAGCCGCTGTTTCCCATCGCGTACCGCAAGGCGCCGGCGTCGCCGCTCGACGGGGAAAAGCTGGCGGAGACGCAGCCATATCCGGTGAAGCCGCCGCCTTATACGCGGCACGGGTTCACTGAGGACATTGTGACCAACCGAACCCCGGAGGCGCACGCGGCGGTGCTGAAAACGATACGCCAGCTCGACCCTAGCGTGCTGTTTGGGCCGCCGAGCCTGCGCGGGACGATCCTGTTCCCCGGCACGGACGGCGGCGGCGAGTGGGGCGGCGCGGCATACGACGAAGAGTCGGGACTGCTGTTCGTCAATTCGAACGAGCAGCCGTGGATCATCCGTATGGTGACCCACGAGACCAAGTCACTGTATAAGAACAATTGCGGCGAGTGTCATGGGGACGATTTGCAGGGCGCGCCGCCGACGTTTCCTTCACTGGTGGATATCGGCAAGCGGCGCTCGCGGGAGGAGCTGCGCAGCATTATCAGCGAGGGGACGGGGCGGATGCCGGGATTCCGCGCGTCGTTGGGCGCCAACGTGAACGAGATTGTCGATTTTCTGATTACGGGCAAGGACAACGGTGTGGTGGATCCGGCGGCGGCGAAGGACCCAAGCTGGCAGAAGTATCGCAACCAGGGATACCTGCTGTTCCGCGATCCGGACGGCTATCCGCCCATGACGCCGCCTTGGGGAACGCTAAACGCTATCGATCTGAACAAGGGTGACATACGCTGGCGGATTCCGTTCGGAGAGTATCCCGAGTTAGCGGCGAAAGGGATGAAAGACACGGGCAGCGATAACTACGGCGGACCGGTAGTTACTGCGAGCGGGTTGCTTTTTATCGGAGCTACCAGCTTTGACAAGAAGTTCCACGCCTATGATAAGTCGACGGGTAAGTTGCTTTGGGAGACAGTGCTGCCCGCGGCGGGAAATGCTACGCCGGCTATCTATGAAGTCAATGGCCGGGAGTATATAGCGATTGTGTGCGGCGGCGGGAAGAACGAAGCGCCGTCGGGCGGCTGGATAGCGGCATTTGCGTTGGAGTAGCGGCGAGTTGCAACGCAATTAAGACAGCCGAGCGCTAAGAGCGGCTCGGCCGTCGCAGGCCATGGGACCGCGCCACTAATTGCTACGATAGGTTGATGCAATCGCTCTCTTACTGTTTGACCGCCGCGCTGTTATGCGCGCCGGTGCTATCCGCCGCCGGCGATAAGACTACCGGGCGCCTGGACGATTCCGCTGCGTTGTTTTCCGAAGTGATGTCCGCGCCCGATAAATCCATCCCGCAGGATCTACTCAACAAGGCCGCTTGCGTGGTGCTTGTGCCCGGCCTGAAGAAGGGCGCATTCGTGGTGGGCGCGCAATGGGGCCGCGGCTTTGCGTTGTGCCGCGGCGCGAGTGAGCAGGGCTGGGGACCGCCGGCCGCGATACGCATCGAAGGAGGCAGTTTCGGAGCGCAGATTGGCGTCTCTTCCACGGACCTGATTTTGCTGGTGATGAACGAACGCGGCATGAAGCGTCTCACGACCGACAAGTTCACCATCGGAGCCGACGCCACGGCGGCGGCCGGTCCCGTGGGCCGCAGCGCGAGCGCGCAAACTGACGCCATGATGACCGCCGAGATTCTCTCGTGGTCGCGGTCGCACGGAGTGTTTGTGGGCGTCTCGCTCAATGGAGCCACGCTGCGGAGCGATATCGACGAGAACGAGGTGATGTACGGCAAGCGGTGGACCAGTAATCAGATTCTCGGCAGCGGCGCGACGCCGCCACCAGCGTCCATGAAGCTCATCGATCTGCTGACGAAATATTCGATGCGGAAGGCGAAGTAGAGGCTGGCACGAGCCAGGCGCAAAACGGCGCAGCGAAACGAAGAGCCAGGCTGTGGGGAAGCTTTCTGCGGGCAGAACATATCGAGTTGGCAGGCGAAAGCGCCTGCCCCACATATAGTGCGGCACGGGTGGAAAATCGCATGAGAATGTAGAGACTCCAGGAGCCGGCTGAAAGCCGGCTGCAGCCAGGATTGGCTGCCCCACTAAAGCGGCGTAATCGGCCGGGTTTCCGAGCCCAACCGGTAGGTTCGCGTCGGCATGCCGGCGCCGGGCGGAGGAGTCAGCAGGTGCGGACGCATCATCACGAGAATTTCGTCGTCGCTTTTGGTCTTGGTGTACATATTGGTCAGCGGACCCAGGTAGGGAATCCGTGAGAGCACGGGGATGCCAGCGATGGAGTGCGTCCCCTCGACATCCATCAAGCCGCCCAATACCGCCCACTGACCCATCTGAAGAGTGACCATCTCTTTCATCACGCGGTTCGCAATAACCGGGATGCCGTTTACCGATTGGGTGGTGAGCACCTTGAACTCGGCATCCACATCGAGCGTTACCTCTTCGAGCGAGTGTACCGCCGGAGTCACCTTCAAGGTCAGTCCCAAATCCACGAACTGGAAGGACGGCGGCGGGGTGTAAGCCGTTCCGCTGCTGGTGAAGCTAGCGGGGCCGAAGTAGCCCGAAGTCAGCACCGGATACTGCTCGCCAATGTGCATGGTGGCGGCCTGGCCATCGTTGGAACGTAGCTGGGCGTCGAGCAGGTTGCTTCCGGTGGCCTTGGAAATCTCCGCCACAATGGTAGGCATCATGATGCCGATCCCAAACATAGTCTTACCGCCGCCGAACTGGAGCAGCCCCACGATGTTTTGCGCCAGCGAGATCTGGTTGATATTGTTGAACCAGCTGGTGAGCGGCGTGAGCGAGAAGGTGTCGGGCAGATCGAGCCCATAGGTCAGCATATCGTTGAGCGACACTTCCACGAATTTCAGGTCGATCATTACCTGTGCCGGCGGCCGCATCAGCTCGTTGAACATTGCCCGCGCCACTGTGACCTTAGCCACAGTGTCGCGCAGAATCACGGTATTCGACGCCGTGTCGAACGCTACTTTCTCGAGGCCCACGGCCTGCTGAATGGCAGTGACGATAGCATTAAATGCTTGTTGATTCACGGCTTCGGGCAGAGGGATGGAGATGGACGCGCGCGGCTCCAATTCGCTCCGCTTCTGCGGCGTGTCTTTGGCGACCAGAAACAGCTTGTCCGACAGCGGGACGATGAAACTCCCGGTGGCGGCTTCGAGGCTTCGCAGCGCCACGCGATAATCCACTTCCTTCAACTGGAAGGGCAACGGACCAATAGGCTGGTAATCGGCATCGAAGACGCAGTCGAGACCGAATATCTTCGCCACGCCGGTCCAAAGCTGCTTGGAATCGCCGCGCAGATCGATATCGCCCGTGCCATCGTCGGGAGCCAGCGCGGCGGGCGGCATCTTTTTGCGGGCGTCGGCCAGATCCTGCAGGGTGGCGTCCTCGGGCGGCAAATCGGGCTCGGCCAGGTCCGCGTCGCGATCCGGGTCCACGGTTTCCACGCCGGCCGACGCCAACACCTCGGGAGTGACCTTCGATTCCAACGCGGCGCGCGAGCGGACAGCCTGGCTCCGCTGCCAATAGATCCGCTTGTTGGGATCCTTGGCGGCCGCTTCGGAATACATCAGGTAGGCCTGCGCCATATGGCCCTTTTTCTCGGCTTCCCGCCCGCGGTTGTATAGTTCCGCGGCCGATGGATCGTCCGCCAGAAGCACGGCAACCAGGAATAGCGAGAGAATAGGCCCACGAATCCGCACACCTGAATGACGCAGCGCTAACCGCAGGCGTGCAATCGATTTAGGGGTGCTTAACAATTTTGGGGCTGCGCAGTTCTGTCGCGAAGATTGTCGCTCAGAGGGCTGTAAGATATGTCGCGTCCCCACGAGTGAACGCTGGTCGCAAAAGTGCGTGGGCCGCGGCAGCCCGGCCCGCACGGGCAACCGCGTTATGCGATCTTAAGAGGAAGCCATGCCCACCCTGCTCCATCCACTTGCCATCCATCCCCGCTTGTGGATCGAACCGGCCGCCGTGTTTCTGGCGACGCTGGCCATCGCGTATGCCGTCCGCCGGATCTTTTTCGGCGCGCTGCATTCGTGGATTCGCCGCACCAACAGCCGGGCCGGGCTGGCCCTGCAAGCTGCGCTCCGCGGGCCGAGCCACATCTGGAACCTGATTCTGGCGTTGCATTTCGCGATTCAATCGTCGGCGCTGCCCTTTCCCTTTACCGACAGGGTGACGGAAGTGTTGCAGGTACTCTTCATCGTCTCGCTGACGTTGATGTTCATGCGCATCGCGGGCGATCTGGTGCGCCAGTTAGGCGAAGAGATTCCCGGCTCGACGCCCGCCACCACGCTGACGCAAAATCTGGCGCAGGTTGTAGTGGTGATACTCGGCGCCATGGTGGCTCTGCGGGTGATAGGCATTGAGATCACGCCCCTGCTGACGGCTCTGGGCGTGGGCGGTCTGGCGGTAGCGCTGGCGCTGCAGGACACGCTTTCGAATCTGTTCGGCGGAATCTACGTGTCGATGGCCGGACAGGTGCGGCTGGGCGACTACATCAAGCTCAACACGGGCGAGGAGGGTTATGTGACGGACATCGGTTGGCGCTCGACGATTCTCCGGACACTCGGCGGCAACATGATCATCGTCCCTAACGCGAAGCTGGCGCAGGCGATTGTGACGAACTACTACCTGCCGCAAAAAGCTATGAGCGCTTCGCTGCAGGTGGGCGTCAGCTACTCGTCCGACATCGATCTTGTGGAGCGCGTGCTTCTGGAGATCGGCAAGCAGGCCGCCTCCGAAGTGCCCGGCATGCTGGCGGACCCGGCGCCCTCGGTGACCTTAGACCCGGGTTTCGGGGATTGGTCGCTGAACTTCCAACTGGGTTTTCAGGTAGCCGAATTCTCCAATCAGACGAGTGTGCGGAATGAGTTGCGCAAGCGCATCCTGCGCCGGTTCCGCGAGGAGGGAATCGTGATTCCGTTCCCCACCAGAAGCATATTCACCACTGAGTCGCCGGGGCACGGGAATTAGAGACTATGCCAGGCGACAACACTGTTCACCTGACGCCTCCGATTCGAAGCGCGTTCACACGAGTGTGAACGCCGCACGCATGAGTGCGTGCGCCACGATTGGATCCGCCTGCCACCGGCGCCATCGAAACAGCTGGTTTAAATTGAGTTTATGCAGAGCGGTTATTCTCATCTACGGACACATACTTATGTTGAACCGCTCCAATGGAAATCGCCGGGTACGACTCACTCTGCCGCCGGACAACAACCCGCCGGTTTCGATCAAGGCGATTAACTGGCTACGCCTTTTCGCATATCTGAAGCCGTACCGCGGCCGAGTGGCCCTGGCATTGGCCGCGCTGCTGATCTCCACCGGACTTAGCCTGGCCTTCCCGATGGTTATCGTGCGCCTGCTCGAGACCGTAACCCACGCCAGAAGCATGGGGGCGCTCAACAGGCTGGCGTTGCTGCTGGTGGGGATTTTCCTGGTGCAGGCGGCGTTTTCGTTTCTCCAGTCGAATCTGCTGGTGGTGATCGGCGAACACATCGTGTGCGATCTGCGCACAACGCTGTACAACCAGCTACACCGTCTGTCTCTCGATTTCTACGCCGGGCGGCGAGTGGGAGAGATGGTTTCGCGCCTCTCGAGCGATGTGACTCAGATGCGCGCCGTACTGACCAGCAACGTGAGTACTCTACTGAGCCAGAGCGTGTCGCTGGTGGGGGCGCTGGCGATTGTAGTGACCATCAACGCCCACCTGACTCTGTTTATCCTGGCGCTGGTTCCGGCGGTGATCGGAGTGGCGGCGCTATTTGGACGGACGCTCCAGAAGGCCGGCACAGGCGTGCAGGATCAACTGGCCGAAGCCACTACTGTGGCTGAAGAAGCCCTGCAAGGCATCCGCGTGGTGAAGAGTTTTGGCCGGGAACAGTATGAGATGGACCGCTACGGCAACGCCATCCGGAAGACGTTCCAGGCCGCCGTGCGCATGGCGGTTTCCCAGTCGTTATTCGCCACGGTCATGATGTTCCTCGGTTTCGGATCGATCACCGCGATCATGTGGTACGGCGGGCGCGAGGTGATCGCCGGACGGCTGACGCTGGCGATGATCAGCGGCTTTCTTCTGTACGGCATCATGATCGCAGGCAGCATGGCGGGGCTCGCGGGTTTTTATGGGCAGCTCCGCGCAGCCATCGGGGGCGTGCAGCGGGTGTTTGAGATCCTGGACCTGCGGCCGAGCGTGCAGGATGCGCCCGATGCCACCGCGTTGCCGGCGGTTATCTCCGGGTTGCAGGGCCGCATCCGGTTCGAGGACGTCTGGTTCCACTACGAGAAGAACGTGCCGGTGATTCGGGGGATCACTCTCGATATCCAGGCTGGCGAAATCCTGGCGCTGGTGGGCCCCAGCGGCGCCGGCAAAAGCACGCTTTTCAATCTCATCCCGCGCTTCTACGACCCCGCCAGCGGCTGCGTCCGTATGGACGGCCACGACCTTCGCACGGTCACGCAAGAGAGCCTGCGCGCCCAAATGGCGATGGTGCCGCAGGAGACCATCCTGTTCGGGGGAACCATTCGCGAAAACATTCTCTACGGACGGTTAGGCGCCACCGAGGCCGACATGATCGCCGCCGCCCAGGCCGCCAACGCACACGGCTTCATTAAGGATTTTCCCTTGCAGTACGAGACGGTTGTGGGCGAGCGCGGCGCCAGGCTGAGCGGGGGACAGCGCCAGCGGATCGCAGTGGCGCGGGCGATTCTGAAAGATCCGCGCATCCTGCTGCTGGATGAAGCCACCAGCTCTCTCGACAACGACTCGGAAGGCCTGGTACAGGAGGCCCTCAACCGGCTGATGGAGGGCCGCACGACGGTGATCATCGCGCATCGCCTGAGCACCATCAAGGTCGCGCATCGCATCGCGGTAATGGATGGCGGACGCATTGTCGAGCTGGGCACGCACGAGGAGTTGATGAGACTCGACGGCTTGTACGCGCGCCTCTACGCGATGCAGTTCCGCGATCCGCGTGACGCATCTGCCGGGCTGCCGCCAACGGCCGATCGCGAACAGGCCGAGCACAGTTCGCTCACCAAGCGCGGGGAGCGGCGCGATCTACGGGCCTTGGATAGCCGCGTAGCGGTCCAACAGGCTTGAGCAGGCTTCTCAGTCACCGGCTCGCCGCCAGCTCGGGCATGGGATACCGCATCTCTCCGCGGAACACTTCGCCGAAGATCTCCAGTACCTCCGCATGCAGCGCGCCATTGTCCGACAGAAAGCTTTCCGAATTCCTGATGCGGTACGCCGCGCCCTCCATCTCCGAGACGCGTCCGCCGGCTTCCTGTACGAGCAGGCATCCCGCCGCCACGTCCCACGGCTTCAACCCGAATTCCCAGAAGAAATCCAGGCGTCCGCACGCCACATACGCAACATCGATCGCCGCCGACCCGGTACGCCGCACGCCGTGCGACGCCATCGCCAGCTGATAGTAGAAGTAAATATTCGCGTTGTGCTGACGCTTGCGGCTCGGGAAGCCCGTCGAGGACAAACTTTCCGCCAGCCGTTTGGCGCTCGAAACGTGAATGCGCCGGTTGTTCAAATACGCGCCCGCGCCGCGCTCCGCGGTGAAAATCTCGTTGGTGAGTGGAACGTAGACCACGCCGGCGATCAAATCGTCGCCGCGCGCCAGCGCCAGCGTCACGTTGAACATGGGGAAGCTGTGCGCGAAGTTGGTGGTGCCGTCCAGCGGGTCCACATACCACCGGTATTCCGACGCCGATTCGTGCCCGCCGCCCTCTTCGGCGAGAATGCCGTGCGAGGGGAAGTGCGAGCTGAGCCGTTCGACGATCAGCTTTTCCGAAGCGCGGTCGGCTTCGGTAACCAGGTCGAACTCGCCCTTGCTCTCAAAGGGCACGCGCCGCTCATAATACCCGGCCAGCAGCGCGCCGGCTTCGCGCGCAATCTCGACCGCCTTTTCGAGATACTGCATGAACTCGCGGCCTAGCTCGCTTCCTGAATGTATTTGATGTCGTGTTTGAAGATGAAAAGATTCGGCGCGCCCACGCGCGTCAGGCGGATGAACGACTGGTCGTAATACTCGATGGCGCCAGTCACTTCTTCGCCGTCCGTCAGCTTCACGCGTATCTGCATGGCGCCTTCGATCAGGCGCTTCAGATAGCGCGCTTCTTCAAACGTCTGCTCCGGCGCGCGCGCCGCCTTCCCACCCTGTTGTGACGTAACTTTATCTCCTACCGTTCTCCCCGCCTGGCGGGCTCGATCAAAATGCGTGCGTCCGGCGTGGTCCCTAAACTCGCCTCCGCTTCACCATAATACCCGTTGCGCGCGAACACCTGCAATTCGGGCGACTTCACGCGCACCTGCAGCGTGTGGAACCGGTTCTTCGTGAGCGGAACATTGTGCGGATAATAGCCCAGCAGATATTCCGTGCGCAGATCGGAAATAATGTCGCGGAACGCTTTGTCGAGCTGCGCGCCCAGCGCCGGCAGGAAGGTGCGTCCGCCGGTGCCCTCCGCCGCGAAAGTGAGCCAATTCTCGCCGCCGGTATTGCGGCCGGCGTCGTTCACGATGGGAATCACCACCACCGGATAGATCACCGCGTCGGCAAGCTGCGCCGCTTCGAGCGCCTGGTGCGAATCGCGATAGCTGGTGGTGTTGCCGCCATCGGTGACAATCACCAGCGCCTTGCGTCCCTCGCGCGGCTCCAGTTCGCGCGCTGCGAACCAGACGGCGTCGTAGAGCGACGTTCCGGCGTCGCCGCGAATGGTCTTCAGCTTCGATTCGAGGAAGTCCATGCGGTGGGTGAAGTTGGTCTCCTGGTGGACGTCATAATCGAAGCTCCACAGCGAGAGCGCATCCCTGGGATTGCCCTCCGAGAGCAGCGCCTTG